>Ga0209430_1002947_pt1 | contig 10311 bp, 9 predicted proteins | sample BarGraIncub1133A_FD_184504 | JGI IMG/M metagenome (GOLD analysis project Ga0209430, IMG submission 184504) | Arctic peat soil microbial communities from Barrow, Alaska - Barrow Graham LP Incubations 11-33A (SPAdes) (version 2) | ecosystem: Environmental > Terrestrial > Soil > Wetlands > Peat... | reverse complement strand
GACGAACCTTCAGGCAGTTTGGACACCAAACACAAGGAAGAATTGCATCAATTGTTTTTCGATCTGCGCGCCAAATTCAATCAGACGTTCGTGATCGTGACCCACGATATGCAGTTGGCGCAGCTTACCGACCGCGTGATCGAAATGCGAGACGGACTAATATTGCCACCACACAGCTTGTAGCTGCACCGGCTATGCCGAACCACCAGTCCAACCATTCTCCCGAACGATAACTGGTCAGGTACATTTGTGCCAACTCTATGGCGCCTGCCATCAATCCGCAAAAAATCAGATTCTTAGCATAAATCCAAAGCATGCTGCTTTTCCGTTTGTGCGTGGATTCAAAGAGGTATGCACCTCCCAGTAACAAGTACATGGTGAAATGAACGATCTTGTCAAAATTGGGAATCTCGATCGGATTTTCTTGCAACGGTATCCGGATCATGCACAGGAAAATGATGCCAAGTCCACAAATAACACTGAAGATGTGGTAGTTGTATATAAACTGAATAAACTTTCTAGTCATTTGATAATTGTTTAAAGAATTCCGACACAAAAATACGACAATTCAATAAAATACTCGCCCATATACTATTAATATATGTTATATTTGCAATAAAATAACATAAAATATATGTGGAAAGATTTTTTTGGCTTCAGTAAAAGAGAGCGGATCACGATTATTGCATTGACGTTGTTTATACTTCTGGTGCAGGTTATGATTTGGACCAAAGACTCCTGGGTGAAATTTCTACCAGAAAATTTGGAAGAAAGATTTCAGCAGAAAAAGGAATTGGAGGCCTATCGGGATTCCGTGACAGCACAAAAACCGAACTATACTGCAAAGCAGCGTTCCTTCGATAAAAAAATGACTACTGAACCGGTTAAACTTGTTCCCTTCAATCCGAACAAGGCAGATTCACTGACCCTGCGCGGCCTGGGATTGCGGTCGTATGTGGTGAAGAATATTCTGAATTATAGGCGTAAAGGGGGGCAGTTCAGGAAACCTTCCGATTTAGCCAGGATTTATGGATTGGAACCTGCTGTTTTTGCGAAGCTGGAACAGTACATTCAATTGGCCGGACAAAACGGTAGCGGGGGGTCTGCCGTTGAGAATGGAAGTGCTGGTGTCAGTACTACAAAGGTCGCTCAAGCTACCAGCGAAATTCAAAATGCGAAAGTCGAATCTTCAACCGAAAATTCTGTAGATAAATACGCTGTTTCGCCAGCCAGCGTCAATCCGACTTTTGACTTGAACACTGCCGACACCACCCTGCTCCAACAACTCAAAGGGGTTGGTTCCTTCACCGCCAACCGTATTGCACGCTACCGCAACCAGCTCGGCGGCTTCTATTCCATGACCCAGCTTTCGGAAATCAAAGGACTTTACCCGGAAACCCTGGCCCGCCTTCAGTCGATGTTGAAAATCGACCTATCGCGAATCAACACCATGAACGTCAACAAAGCATCCTTGGAAAAGCTCCGTGCACACCCTTATCTGAACTTTTATCAGGCAAAAGTAATCGTCGAGCTACGCAAGGCCAGAGGGAGCCTCCATTCGCTCGACGAATTAACTGACTTCAAGGAGTTCACACCTGTAGATATGGAAAGGTTGAAGTGGTATTTGAGTTTTTAAGGTCTATTTCCGAATCATTTTTTGTGTATACGATCCCATTTTGACGATGTAAACACCCTGATTCAGATTTTGAACATTGAGTTCGTTTGTCCCAGCAGGCAGGTTGTTTTCTATCATCAACTGCCCAAGACTGTTGTAAATCCGAACGGCATCACCCTTTGTTGTGTTGATGTACAGTTTGTCCGAAACAGGATTGGGATACATGCTGAACGCTTCAGTTTGTAGAGACGGTAATTTATCAACCAAATCCTGAATTTTCAGCATCATGTTGGCGGAGATCACTTCGTTTTCCTGCAAAAGACTGACTGAAGATTCAGCCTGTGATTCGGCTGATTCGGTGACAATCGTGTACGAACCAAGCGCAATATTCTCAAAAGCATAGTTCCCGTATTCGTCGGACATGGTCCAGGCTATCGGCACTCCCTCACTATTGAACAGGATGACAGGAAGGTTGATGGCAATGTTATTGTCGGTCGTATACAAGTAATTCTTATCACCATAGTAATTGAGAATGGAGTCTTTTAGGTTGGATGTCTCAAAATAGACATTTCCGTGTATCTTGCCTGTACCAGAACGTTTCTCGGATTTTCGCAGATTGACGGCAATTTCATTCATTCCATCCTTCAGTGAGTAATAGTCCGCATTCTTATAAGCGAGTTTATTGATGTAGAACGTGGGAAGGTAACCGGTATTCAGCGTTCTGTCCGGAATCACATAAACCGTATAATCTGTAGCAGGTAAGTTTGGAAACATGAATCGGCCGTTTTCCAATTTTATGGCACGCACTGCTTTATGTAAACTGCTCCTGAATAGGATAGCCGTACCGGCTTTTAAAAGGGAGTCTCCCGTATAAGCTGTCCCGGACAGTGTATCAGGGGTTAACGGTTCTGAATAGATAAAGCAATTGACCTTGCCGAAGACTGGACAGAGTACGGACATGCTTGAATCTTTGGTGTATTCGGTTGTACCGAAGATAACCTTGGCCCCGGCTTTCAAACTTCCATCATTATTTATCAAGTAAAGGCGCGAATACGAATAAATCGGTGACAAATCTTTTACAAACCAATTGCCAGTACATCCGTCAATACCAGGAACGATCACACCATTTTTATTCATCAGGCAGTCGGGAGGGGGGCTGATGATTTCACAGCAAACTGCATCCCCGACAATGTGGCATGCATTGTTGGTTGCAGATGTAGTGAGTGTTGCGCCGAATTTTACTTCATCCCCTGGTTTGAAGCGGGAGGAAGTGGTTCCATCCGAATTTCTGGCAATGACTTTGTCCATCGTATACAAATAGGGCAGGAGACTCGCATAAGGAGTATGCTCACTAATCAATAGTTTCCCCTCACAAGCGCCGGTTCCCATAACAACAACGCCTTTCCGATCTAGTGTGCAGTTCGGGTTGATGGTCTGAATCAGAGCGCCGTCCACATAGATCTTCGTGGCTTGACTCAGCAGTCCCAGGTTTATTTTGGTGACGAATTTTGTAAAAGCCTGTGTACAGATTTTCGTTGAATTGTCAATTTTCCGGGTTGCTACAGCGATGAAAGTAGGCCCTGCTGTATCTTTCACCAAATAATAGTCAGGGCATCCATCATTGGAAGTGTATGTTAGACTGACAAATACGCTGTCGGTGGTTGAAGGTTGAGTCGGGTACACCTGCAACATATAGAGGTCCGGGGGCATGATTTGTGCGAAAACCGATCCATGGAAAAGGGTGCAAGTCAGAACAAACAACAGGTATGTGAGGCGAATTCTTTTCATAGCGCAATGTTTTTGGTTGATTGTTTGAATAACTGCCAAATCAATACAAATATGATGCAAGATACGTGCATTTGTTAAAGTGGAAAGGCCCTTTTTTTGTTCATATTCAGCCAATTAACACATATTAACAATCTAAATTCGCAACACCTCGACTTCAGGTAATTTTCAGTACCTTTGACTCCTAACGCAACTCCTATGACATTCTCCTCCTTAGGTTTCTCCCCCGAATTGACAGAGGCCCTGGCCAATCTGAAGTACAGCAAACCGTACCCCATTCAGCAACAGGCTATTCCTGCCATCCTAAACGGTAGGGATGTGCTTGGCATCGCCCAAACCGGCTCTGGTAAAACCGCCAGCTACGTTCTGCCCATTTTGATGAACCTGCAGGACGCCACCGCCCATAAGAACAGGCACGTCAACGTGTTGGTGTTGGTTCCGACCCGTGAACTGGCACAGCAGGTGAGCGGTGTTTTTTATATGCTGGGCAAAGACCTACCGACGCGCATCAAAACCTTGGCCGTTTATGGTGGTGTTTCCATCAACCCTCAGATGATGGGCATGAACGGGGTTAACGTACTGGTTGCCACACCCGGTCGCTTGCTTGAATTGACTGAATCGAATGCTGTACATTTATCCGACATCGATACGTTGGTGTTGGACGAAGCCGATAAAATGCTGAACTTGGGTTTTCAGGAGGAGATGGAACGCATCCTTGTGCTATTGCCCAAGAAACGTCAGAACCTGCTTTTCTCAGCAACCTTGAGCGAAGACCTCGAAGCCATCGACCGGTTGGTGTTGCACAATCCATTGGTAATCAATATCGAACCTGAAAAGGATTACATCGACCTGATCGATCAGGTAGGTTATTTCGTGGCCGAAGAAAACAAAGGGCCTTTGTTGCGTTACATCATCATGAGTCAGAACCTGCAACAGGTGTTGGTTTTTGCTTCCTCCACCTTCCGAGCCGACAGTATTGCAGACAAACTTCGCAAGAACGGCATCAACGCTTCTGCCATTCACAGCAAAAAAAGCCAAAGTGCCCGAAACGAAGCACTTTTCAAATTCAAGGAAGGCAAAATCCGCGTCCTGGTCGCAACCGACTTAATTTCCCGCGGCATCGACATACAATTCCTGCCCCACGTCATCAACTACGAGCTTCCACGCTCTCCAAAGGATTACCTCCACCGCATTGGCAGAACCGGCCGCGCCGAAAATCCGGGTACAGCCATTTCACTGGTTTCCCCAGACGAACAGCACCACTTCAAAATCATTCAGAAAAAGATGGGCAAGCCTGTGACAATGATTGACAGTGAGGGAATTAATCTAAGGGGGTATTAAAAAGTCCCGAAGATCGGGACTTTTATACTATTTACTTGTAAATTTTGGGTGACTCTTTGATCAGATATTGATCTAGAAACACGTTCATGAAATCCCATGGAATACCAGATGGCATATCATCATTGGTAAAGATTCCTACGATTATATTCATTTTTTTGACTGACTCCTTAAGTGGAGGGAATATCAGTGTCACGGCAATCATTTTACCTTTGGCCGTAGGTGCTATGATCATTTTATCCAATGGGATGCCTTTTTCAACTTTGCGAAGATGATATTCATCTTTTGAAGACGCGTCTATTATTTTGGCACCACTGTTTATAAGGAACCAGGAATGAGCCGCGTTTAGGCCTAAAACGATTGTGACCTTTGTTTCAGTTTCGTTTTTCTCAATCGTATAAATATTGAAATAGGGCATAAAATGCAAGCTAATTTCATTGATTTGCTCTGGTTTCAACGGATAGGCTTGCTTTAAGATATCATCGTCCGTCATATTTTGGTTATTATCGATGGTGGCTGTTTCAGCCTGTTCAACTGGCTGAGAACCTGACATTGCACCTAAGGCACCTGTCATGCTGGTTAGCAAGCCTTTTGCCATTTCCATGGCTTCGCCCTTATTATCTTTGGTTCCTCCCATCATGTTTTCCATAGATCCCATCAAGGTGCCCATTGTTTCGGAAAGAACCTCCGTAAGCACTTTTGTCATTAATCCGTCCTGCATCAGCAAAAGAATTTGTTTCTGAAAACCAGTAAGTTTGGCGTTAGATGAGGGCTCTTTTTTTAAAGCATCAATATTAACTTTGATCTTACTGAAATTATCGGCGCTTTTAGTGAAATCTTCCGATGAGATCGATGTTACAAACGCATCACTAAACGCAAAATCGCCTGCATCAGATCCATTGGCTTTTACGTCTAAACTTTTGAATGCAGTATTCAGCCCCTTTTTTCTGGCATTGATATCCGGATTTTTTGCCAACTTCCTTAACTCGGAAATAGCCAAGCCTAATCCCATGGAGCAATCGTTCAGCGCTTTATCAATTTCTTCCTTGCTCTGAGGGCCGGTCTTCATATCAAAGTTGAAGTTGTTGGTTCCAGTCGAATTGGCAGTGTCATTCGAAAAGCTCGAATCAATGGTAGTCGTAGTAGACGAGTTCAAACTGTCCTTTACAACCGTTTTGGTCACCGTCAAATTTCCATTGGTAGAAGTCGTGACATACTTCACCTGACTTTTTCCGACAGACAAGGATAGCAAAGAGAATACACCCACCAGAAACGGTAGAATTAAGGCTCTGCGCAGGGTTGTCATTCGGATTTGGCATTTATTTTTCATCATGATAAATCGTTTTTTGGTAAATGAATTATTGAAACCATTTGCTAAATAAGGGTTGTGTGCCATCACCTCTTCCAGAATGATGGTCTGGTATTTGTACAGGTCATGCCCTTCGTCAAGAACACTGCGATCTGCCTGAAACTCACTCACATTCCGCAATTCTTTCCGTACCCACCATAGAACCGGATTGAACCAAAAAATGCGAACAAGTATTTCCATCACCAATACATCTAAATAATGGTGGTGTTTGATGTGCCATAGCTCGTGTTTTAAAATCATTTCAAGCTTTGAGCCGGTAAGGCTCGTGCCGACGAAAATGGATTTGTGAAACGAGAAAGGGGCAGCTATATCTGGACTCATCACCATTTCGTACCCATCCTGCAGAATGACATTTCCTTTTCGTTTCGCCGCCTGAATTTTGAAGAGCTGGATGAATAAGGAAACAAGTAATACGAGCGCAATAAGAATGTACGTTAGAAGTAAACTGTTTTTTACTGTCAGAAAATCCTGGATCTGTTTTTGAAAAGTAGGTGTTTTCTCTAAAAAAGCAGGCTGAACCAAGGCTGGTGTTTCCACTGATTTCAGAGCCACGCCCGAAACGACTTGAGGAATCTTGATCTCCACAATCGTTGCCGGTGGCGTATACACTACGAAGTTGAACTGCGAAATCAGCAGCGAAACAAAGGCAATCGACAGCAGGAATATCCGACAATGATTGAACGTCGCTTTTTCCTTATAAAGTAACTTGTAAAACAAAACCATCAGAGCAGCTGCCACGATGAACTTTGCCACCGGCAGGCCAATTGTCAAAATTTCCTGGATCATGACTTTGGATTTTTATTTTCATTCAATATGCTCATGATTTTCTGAATCTCCTTGGAAGATAAATGCTCTTTTTCCGCAAAAAAGGAGATCATGGAACGGAAAGATCCACTGAAAAACGTGTTTTTGACACCTGCCATGAAGTTTTCCATATACACTTCTCTGGTAATAAGCGGATAATAGCGATGACTTTTGCCGAACGCTTCATAACCTACAAACCCTTTGCTAACCAATATGCGCATAAAGGTTGAAACGGTGTTGTAGGCCGGTTTGGGTTCTGGCAAATCGGCAAGGATGTCGTTCACGTAGCCTTGCTCAATGTCCCAGAGCACATTCATGAGTTGAAGTTCTACACGGGTCAGTTCTTTGGAGGTTTCCATGGTGGTGTTTTTGGTGGGATAACGATGTAAATATATAACTAAATTGTTAGTTTGAACTAAAAGATTAGTTTATAGGTGAATTATTAACATAGTTTAACATTATTGACTATTGTTGAAAAATTGTGGAAGTGGAGGATAATTATTCAAGTGGATAGTTACCTTTGAGTAATCTTAAATCCATGAATATGAAACGTTTTATTGTTTCATTGCTATGTCTTGCAGCTTTGCAAGCTTTTGCCAATCCGCTTGTTGCACCCCCGAGCGCCGTCATTTCTGAACTTTATTTCGACTCAACAGGAAAGTGGTTTTTGGAAGTCGGGTTTTGGGGATCCGTTGATATGGTCAGGATAAAGACCAATTCAGGCGAAGCCTATTACCTTTCTTCAAGTGCCTCCATTCAAAATCGCTTTGTTGTTTTGACTTGCGATAGTTTGAGTAATCTTTCGCTGGCAATCAATAAGAAGAACGATTGCATTAAAGTGATCACAAAATCCAATCTGACAGATTCTCATTATCCGGAAAAGGATAGTATGCAAATCGGAGTTCAATCTGGGTCCGTCATTGACTCCATACCGCCGGGTTGTTCCATCAATAAGAATTGGTGGACCAATATGATGTGTCTGGACTGCTCTCCAACGCTGGGCAAGTCGAATGACGAGGATGGTACTACTGCTACCATTTACGGGCATTTTTACCAATTGGGTCCCGATTTTGAATCCTACGATGAAAAGTATTTTTATTTCTCCGATCAGGTAACTATGTCCACCGATCTTTGGGCGGTTGGCTTTCCAATCGACAAGAGCTGTAATTACGCTGCAAAAGTCCGAGCAAAGCGTTATTCAATCAATAATTTATTGATATACACCTATTCGATAAATGCCGTTCATTGGATGGATTTTATAAAGAATGATTTTGCTGTTTACCCAGGAGATAGTGTTCGTGTTGATTTCACCATGGGCACTTCACTGAAAGTACCTGCCGAGCAGAATACTTTATTTTCGATTTATCCGAACCCTGCCAATGATAAAACAAGTTTTGTTTTTGACATGCCCTTGATGAAGTCCGATAGGGTTTTTATCAGTCTCTATTCGGTGGATGGGAAATTGGTTCAAACACTTCAGCCTAAATCCGGTATCTATGATTTTGATTGCAGCGACATGAATCCTGGAACCTATATTTGCAAAATGGAACATTCAGGTGTGACGGTTGCAAGTACCAAATTGCTGATAGTGAGATGAGTATCCCAAAGATGGTCCGAATTTTACTTTTAACGGGAATTTTTCTTACTAGTGTCTTGTCCGTCCGCTCTCAAGATAACCTGAAGTTTGATGAGGAATATCTCACTTTTGAGCTTAGCCGGCATTTGTTTCAGGTGAGCGGAGTTTATTTGTTCAGTGCCAACGATAGCATCGAACACCTTATTTATTATCCTTTTCCCGTGGATAGGATTTATGGAAAAGCCTTCGACATTTTTGTGAAGGATGTCAAAACGGGAAAGGACCTTCTTTTTAGTACGGCAAAGGACAGCTCTGGTATTCGGTTTCGTACTAAAGTCGCGGGCTCTTCTCAACTTCAGATCGGATATAGTCAAGTGTTGGAATCCAATCGTGCCAAATACATTCTGACCACCACTCAAAATTGGAACAAACCGCTGAAAATTGCCGATTACAAACTGGTAGTCGATTCAGGCATCGTGATCATTTCATTCACTATGGAACCTCAAAAGAAAATTGTTCAGGGAGGAAAAATCATCTATTTCTGGCAAAAGAAAGAGTTCATGCCAGTCACCGATTTTGAGGTTCAATTCAAATAAGTCACAAAAAAAGCCCCGAAGTAAACTTCAGAGCTTTCTTAATATTTTTAGAAACCCAGCTTATTTCTTGCTGCGATCTCCGTAACGGTTCATGAACTTGTCTACGCGGCCGGCTGTATCGACCAATTTGGACTTACCGGTGTAAAACGGGTGAGAAGAGGAGGAGATTTCCAACTTAATGACCGGATAAGTTTCGCCTTCGAATTCAATCGTTTCTTTGGTGTTGATGCAAGAACGCGAAATGAACGTATCGCCGTTGGACATGTCCTTAAATGCTACCGGGCGATAGTTTTCGGGATGCAAATTTTTTTTCATAACTGTATGTCGTTTTTTGTTTGTACGAAGCGGTAAAATTCGTAATGGCCTGCAAAAGTAGATATTTTCCATGAAACACAAAACAAAACCCAAATAAATCTTCAAAAAAGTTCGAATCCTATGATTTTTCAGCTAAAATGACTAATTTTGCACCGCATTAGAGAATGATTTAGACTATTCAAATATAAAAAATAGGTAATATGGTAAGTTACAAAGAGTTAGGTCTTGTGAACTCCAAGGAGTTGTTCAAGAAAGCTATTGATGGTAAATACGCCATCGCAGCGTTTAATTTCAACAACCTGGAACAAATGCAAGCCATCGTTCAGGCAGCAGTTGAAGCTAAGTCTCCTGTTATTCTGCAGGTTTCCAGCGGTGCACGCAAATATGCCAATTCCACTTTGCTTCGTTTCATGGCTCAGGGAGCTGTTGAATACGCTAAAGAACTGGGTTTGGAAAAGCCTCAGATTGTATTGCACCTTGACCACGGTGACACCTTTGAACTTTGCAAAGATTGCATCGACATGGGTTTCTCCTCCGTGATGATTGATGGCTCTCACTTTCCTTACGAAGAAAACATCGCACTCACCAAAAAAGTGGTTGAATACGCTCACAAGCACGATGTGTCTGTAGAAGGTGAACTCGGCGTACTGGCTGGTGTGGAAGATGAAGTTTCCGCAGAACACCATACCTACACCCAACCGGAAGAAGTCGTTGACTTCGTTACCCGCACCGGTGTGGATTCATTGGCAATTTCCATCGGTACCTCACACGGTGCCAACAAATTCACCCCGGCACAATGCACCCGCGATGCCAACGGCATCCTGATTCCGCCGCCTTTGCGTTTCGACATCCTTGAAGAAATCGAAAAGCAGATCCCCGGATTCCCCATTGTTTTGCACGGTTCATCTTCCGT
>Ga0209430_1002946_pt1 | contig 10314 bp, 8 predicted proteins | sample BarGraIncub1133A_FD_184504 | JGI IMG/M metagenome (GOLD analysis project Ga0209430, IMG submission 184504) | Arctic peat soil microbial communities from Barrow, Alaska - Barrow Graham LP Incubations 11-33A (SPAdes) (version 2) | ecosystem: Environmental > Terrestrial > Soil > Wetlands > Peat... | reverse complement strand
CGGAAAGACCATCTCGCTCAACGAGGAGTTCAACCCCGACCGTGGACTCATGCCGTACATCAAGCCGGCCATGCGCTACGGGCCGCCGCTGTTCGGCGCGTGGGCGGCCTGGAAGATCGCCAGGAGGCTGATCCGCGCGGGAAAGGCTTGATGTCGGATCGCGTTGCGCCACCGGTGCCAGGCACCGGTGGTGTATCGCGATCCGACATCAAGCCTTTCCCCCGCGGATCAGCCTCCTGGCGATCTTCCAGGCCGCCCACGCGCCGAAAAGCGGCGGCCCGTAGCGCATGGCCGGCTTGATGTACGGCATGAGTCCACGGTCGGGGTTGAACTCCTCGTTGAGCGAGATGGTCTTTCCGAGCTTGTCGGCCGCGATGAGCTCGGAGCAGTGGTTGGCGGTCCAGGTCGCCGCCTCCATCCCGCCGGAGGAGACATGAGTCTTGGTGTAGTCTCCGGTCAGGTAGAAGTTGTCGTAAGGCGAGCGCTGGTAGGGGCGGCGCTTCTCCATGCCGGGGTAGGCGCGGTAGACGCCCTGCCTCTCGCGCACGACCTTCCACTTCCGCACTTCAGCTTCGCGCGCCAGCGGGAAGAGCTTCTTGATCTGCCCTATGGCGGTGTCGAAGATGACCTCGTCGGGGAGCCCCACGATGTGATCGGCGGGGGAGAGGACCATCTCGAACATGCTCCCTCCCTTGAAGATGTGGGGCAGCACGTTGGAGAGGTCCGCGTAGGTGTTGAATATGCAGTCGTTGGAGAAGTAGGTCACCTCGCACTCGGTCAGCTTGCGGTCGAACCACACCTGCAGCGACATGGAAGGCGCGTACTGGAAGTGCCAGAGGTCCTGGAAGTATCCGAGCTTGAAGGACTCGTCGGGCAGCAGCTTGCGCAGGGCATACGGGCTGATCGCCGACACGTAGATGTCGGCCGTCCTCTTCTCGGAGCCGTTGACCGTCACGCCCTCGATCTTGCCGTCGACGATGTCGATCGCGGTGACCGCCTTGCCCAGCTCGCAGGTCCCGCCCTTGCCCTTGATGTAGTCCAGGCAGTTGCCGACCCATATCTCGCCCAGGCCGCCGTTGGCGAAGCCGACCCGCGAGGTCTCGGCCGACCCGCTGACCTTCTTGAACCAGTTGATCATGACCTTGGCCGAGATCATGCTGGAGGGGGTGAAGGTGAGCCCGTTTATCCCCGGCTCCATCGGCTTGAACGCGCCCTTGGGCGCCACGCGCATCGCCCACATGCCGAAGGTGATGTCGTCGAGCTCCTCGAGCTGCGCCTTCGAGTACCTGCTGACACCCATGCCCATCCCCAGCGCGGTGAAGATCATCTTCCACTTCGGCAGCCCGGTATAAGCCTTGATGAGCGAGACGTACGCGGCGGCGGCGTGCAGCGGCGCGGGCAGGTTGCCGAACCGCAGGACCGCTTCCTTTCCGTCCTCCTGCGCGAAGTAGAACTCGGAGTTCTTCCAGATGATGTTCTTGTCGATGTCGAGCTTCTTGAAAAAGTTGACCAGGTTCACGTAGTAGGGGAAGAAGACGTGCAGCGCGTTGTCGATCATGTCCCCGTCCTCGTCGAGCCAGGAGCTCGCCCGCCCGCCGAACATGTCGTCGGCCTCGATGATCTCGACTTCCAGTCCGAGGTCCAGCAGGTTGATCGCCGTGGCCAGCCCCGACATCCCTCCGCCCATCACCAGTGCTTTCATCTCGCCTTGCTCCTCTCCTTGGGTTTGTTCTTTATGGAATCGAGCAGCCTCTCGACCGCCGTGAGCGCCTTGTCCTTGGTCAGGACGTCCTCGAGCCCCAGAGTGGACGCGAAGTACAGTGTGATCCCCAGCGAGAGTATCTCCCAGGCGGCGAGCGATACGTCCAGGTCCTTGCGCAGCGCGCCTTGCTCGACGCCGTCCTGAAGAACGGCCTCTATCACGGTCAGCAGCTGGGCGAACCTGTCGCGTACCGCACGGCGCATATCCTCGCCGCGCACCGCGCTCACCACCTCGAAGAGCACTCGGGTCTCCTCGGGGTTGGACATCACGAAATCGTAGAACGCCGCGCTCATCAGCCTCAACTGGGTGACCACGTCGTCCTGGTCCCTGGCGGCGGAGACCGTGTGGACGATGAGGCGCGCGCTGATGTCGTCCAGCGCGGCCAGGAGCATCCCCTGCTTGTTCTTGAAGTGGCGGTACAGGGCAGGCTCGGAGACGCCCACGTCCGCCGCGATGCGGGCCGTGGTGGCGCCCGCGACCCCGACCTCGGACATGATCTCCACGGTCGACTTTATTATCTGTTTCCTTCGGTCGCCCGCCTCCGCGGGACGCTTGCCCGCCAACGTTTACCTCCGGTTAGCGTACACTAACGTTAGTGAACGCTAACATATTCCTTGCGGTCTCCTCTGTCAAGCAAAGCGCCTGATATTCGTCCAGGTGCCCGGGACAGGCCGCGTGCTATGATAACCGTGACTTGAGCAGGAAACACGCGAGGAGAGGAAATGGCCGGCAAGTCATCGTTTTTCAGGCTTCCGCGAGAGGCTTTCTCGCCGAAGCAGATCAACCTCCAGAGCGTATGCGGCAGGATTATCCGGGCCCGGACGGGAGGGGGCCGGGCTTGAGGGTCCTGCTGATAAATCCCGCCTTGAGCGTATCCGAGAAGGACTTCTGGGGGGACATGGCCTACCCGCCGCCACTGGGGCTAGCCTACCTGGCCGGGGCGGTTTCCCGCGCCGGGCACGAGGTGGAGATCATCGATTGCCTCGGCTTGTACCCGATGCCCGTCGAGCACAACGAGGGCAGAGTGCGCATCGGGATGCGCGCGGACGACATCCTCGCGCGTGCCAGCGAGTTCAAGCCGGACGTCACCGGAATCGCCTGCGGCTACACCGCGCACGCGCCTGACTCTATAGGCGTCGCGGTGAAGATAAAGGAGTGCCTGGGCAGCGGCCACCCGGTGATCATGGGCGGGGCGCACGCGACCACCTGCCCCGAGGACGTCTTCTCGTCAGGTGTGGTCGACTACATCGCGATGGGCGAGGGCGAAGGGATACTCACCGATCTCTGCGGCTCGCTCGAGAGGGGAGAGCCGACGGGTCCGATCGAGGGGCTCCTGGCGATGTCACCCGACGGAACGGTTACGGGCATCCGCCAGCGGGCGAGGATACAGGACCTCGACAGCCTTGCGCTTCCTCGCAGGGACCTGCTGCCGATGGACGTCTACTTCAAATATCAGACTCTGCGCAAGGACCGCATCAACTTCATGCGCCGGCCGCAGACGACGATGATAACCTCGCGCGGTTGCCCGGAGAAGTGTGTGTTCTGCGCGCTCCGCTGCACCTGGGGCAGGAAGTGGGTGCCCCGCTCCGCCGAGAGCGTGGTCGATGAGGTGCAGATGCTGGTGGACGACTACGGCGTCCGCGAGATCCACTTCATGGACGACAGCATCTCGGTCCATCGCGAGCGGCTGAAGAGGATCTGCGAGCTCATCATAGAGCGCAAGATAGACTTCCGGTGGCAGCCGGCGAGCGGCATCGCCATCTGGACGCTGGACGCGGAGCTCCTCAAGCTCATGAAGAAGTCCGGCTGCTATCGCCTGACGCTGGGGGTCGAATCGGGCAACGCTGAGACGCTGGCCTTCATCCGCAAGAGGTACACCCACGAGCACGCCCTGGAGATAATCAAAGAGGCGAACAGGCTGGGGATGTGGACGATAGGCACTTTCATCCTGGGCTTCCCGTATGAGACCCGCGAGCAGATGGAGGACTCGGTGCGCTTCTCCATCGACTCAGGCCTGGACTTCGCCTTCTTTTACTGCGCGGCGCCTTTCCCCGGCACCGACCTGTTCGACATCTACCTGAAAGAGGGCATAGAGGTCCCGCCCGAGACGACGGTGGCCTTCGGCCTCGTCGACTCGCTCACCATGGAAGCGTGCGAGATCGAGGCCGCGCGTGAGGACGCGACCGCCAGGTTCATGAGGAACATCTCGCACAGGCCCTGGAAGATGCTGGGCAAGATCAGGAGCCTCGAGGACGCAGGCTACGTGCTCAAGGTCGCCTCCTACGGCCTGAAGCTCGCCAGGACCAGGACCGAGGACAAGAGCATCTCCGCCTACCTTTACGGCGACGACTAGTGAGGAGCGCGCGCGCCGTGCTCCCCGGCCGAAGGTACATTATCAATGCGAGCGGCACACCGGTAGTAGTAGACTAGGCTCCAGGAACCCCGTCACGAAAGGCCGCCTGGAGGTTTCTTGGACACGACAGATTACTATTTCTTCCTTGGCACCAACGCGGAACTCATCAAGATGATGCCCCTGTTGAGGCGGTTCAAGCGCGCCGGTGTTCCTCTGCACCTGCTCGCCACCGGACAGAACTTCCCGCTCGAGGATGAGCTGCTCGAGATGTCGGAGGTCGACGGGGTCGACCTGCAGATAACCGCGAGGCCCATCCCCCAGGCCCCGTTCTGGCTCGCGACCTGGTTCTTGGAGGCGTTCTTCAAGAGCCTGGTGCTCATTCCACTATATATGCGAAGGACGCGCACGGGCAGGCAGCGCGTGATGGTCGTGATAGGGGACACCATCTCGACCATCCTCGGCGCCATGGTGGGCCGCCTGTTCGGCTTCAAAGTCGTTCACATAGAGGCAGGCCTTCGCTCGGGCAACTGGCTGCGCCCGTTCCCGGAGGAGATAAGCAGGCAGATCACCACGGCGCTGGCGCAGGTCAACTTCTGCCCCAACCAGCAGGCCGTCTGCAATATCTCCAAGGCGGCGGTCAAGGTCAACATGGGGCACAACACCCAGCTCGAGGCGATCAACATGGCGCTCGACCGCGCCCGAGACGCGCAGGTCACGGAGCCTCTGGTGACCGGCGAATATTTTGTCCTGGTCCTGCACAGGCAGGAGAACATCTACAACAGGCAACTGGTCGCCTCGATCGTCGACAAGATGGTCGAAGTCTCCGGGCGCATGAAGTGCGTGTTCATCATGCACGAGCCGACCAGGAAGGCGCTCGAGCAGCACGGCCTGATGCAGAAGGTGCTCTCGGCCCCCAACGTCGTCCTGCTCGACCGGCTCGATTTCGTCGACTTCGCACGGCTGCTCTCGGGCTGCGAGTTCCTCGTCACCGATGGGGGAGGGAACCAGCAGGAGGCTTACTACCTGGGCATTCCCTGCCTGATCCTGCGCAATGAGACCGAAGGCCCCGAGGGTCTGGGCTCGAACGCGCTGCTCTACGGGGGCGACCTGGGGATGGTGGACGGCTTCGTCGAAGAGTACGGGTCCTACCGGAAAGAGCCACTGAGGCCGGAGCGCCAGCCGAGCGAAGTGATACTCGAGACCCTGGTGGAGTCATGAGCGATCCACCTGACTTCAGCGTGGTGATACCGACGTTGAACAGCTCGCTGACGCTGGCGCAGACCCTCGAGTCCATCCGCTGCCAGGAGTATGACCAGGACCGCGTGGAGATCCTGGTGATAGACGGCGGCTCGACGGACGATACCAGGGAGATCGCCGCCCGCTTCGGCTGCGAGGTGCTGGACAACCCCATGGTGCAGCAGGAGCACGCCAAGTACATCGGCCTTCAGAACGCGCGGGGAAAGGCCGCCATCTTCATCGACTCGGACGAGTGCTTCGAGAGCCGCGGGTCGTTGGCGGCGCGGGCCGGGGTGTTGCGCGACCACCCTTCATACAAGTTCATGCTCGCCGGAGGATACCGGACTCCGCCGGGGGCTTCGGCCATCAACGACTACCAGGTCCACTTCGCCGATCCTTTCAACTACTTCCTCACCGGCACCTCGGGTGACGCCGGCCTTTTCGTCGACAGCTGGAAGAAGCTCTACGACGTGGTGGAGGAGACCGACGACTTCGCCGGGTTCGAGCTCTCCGCGGACAAGGTGCAGCCGACGGTCGATCTGTGCGCGGGCAGCACCGTGGACATGGAGTACGTGCGAGGCGAGTTTGCCGAAGAGTTGAAGGACCCGCTGGTGCCGCCGCGGCTTTTCTACCTCTCGGCGCGCAAGTCTCCCCGTGTCGCCATCCTGAAAGAAGATTTCATCGTCCACTACTCCGCGGACAGCTTGAGGACCTACCTCAAGAAACTCGATTGGAGGGTGAAGACGAACATCCACTACCCCGACGTGGTGGCTATCGGCTACGTGAACAGGGAGCGCTTCGAGCCGAGGCGCATCAGGATCAAGAAATACCTGTTCATCCCCTACGCATTCACAGTGGTCGTGCCACTGGCACAGGGGATAAGGGAAGCGGTGAGGACGGGGAAGCTGGTGTGCCTGCTTCATCCGGTGCTGTCTTTCTACGCCGCGGCCGACATATGCTGGCAATACCTGATGAAGGCGATCGGCAGGAAGCCGGCCCTGAAGACCTACGGCACCAACACCCAGAAGCTCGACCTGGATTAGGAGCGATTCCGGTCTGCGCGCGCCGCGGCTCAGGGAAGCCCTATGTTGCAGACCTTCTGGAGGATCTTGGTGAACGTGACCCACGGGTCCGACCTGGGGATATAGCCCTCTCTCCGGAACCATTCGATCGAGCGCTCCAGTGAGGTCTCAACCGGGGTCAGCTCCAGGCCCAGCTCTCTGGGGGCCTTGCTGGTGTCGTAGTAGAGGTACTGGTGCGAGTAGCGCGCCTCCTTGGGCGTGACGGTCGGCTGCCGACCGCTGCGCTCCGCGAGCTTCTGCCACAGCCAGGCGTAGGCAAGGGTCGCGGACATGGGCATCTTGATGATGCGGGTCCTGATTCCGGCCGCCTCCGCGACCATCTCGAAGAGCTCCTTCATCGTCACGTTGCGGTTGCCGAGGATGTACTTCTGGCCGACGACGCCTTTCCTCGCCGCGAGCACGTGCCCCCTGGCGACGTCATTGACGTCGACGATGTTGATGCCGCCGTCGTAAGCCATGAACTGAGCCTGGTTGGCGACGTCGAGGATTATCTTGCCGGTAGGGGTGGGGGCGACGTCACCCTCTCCGTAAGGGAAGCACGGGTTGACCACCACTATCGGCATGCCCTGGTCCGCGAAGGCGAGGGCCTCCCGCTGTGAGAGATACTTGGTCAGTACATAGTCGCTGGCGCCGTCGAACTGGTTGAACTCGGTCTCCTCGTCGGCGGGCAGCGTGCCCGCCTTGACGCCCAGGGCGGCGATCGAGGCGGTGTAGACTATTCTTTCGAGGTCGGCCTTCCTGGCGGCCCACAGCGCGTTGCGCGAGCCCTGCACGTTGACGTCGTAGAAGATCTTGCGGTCGGGCTTCAACAGCGAGAAGATGGCCGCGAGGTGGAAGAGCGTATCGCATCCCTTCAGTGCCGCATCCAGGGTCTCGGGTTCCATCACGTTCCCGGGGACCCTCTCCACATCGACTCCCAGCAGGTTGCGGTCGTCCTCACCGGGCAGGATCATCGCGCGCACGTCCACGCCCTCGCTCATGAGCTCGCGCACCACGTGCGAGCCGATGAAACCGGCAGCCCCCGTCACCAGTGCCTTCTGCATCACGCCCTCCATTCTCGCCGTGCGCCAAGTCCCTATGCGTCGGCGAACAGCCCCTCCTCGATGACCTGCTTGCGCAGCTCCCGCTTGAGCACCTTCAGCGTCATCGTCAAGGGCATCTCGTCGATTATCTTGATCACGCGGGGCCGCTTGTAGCCCGCGATGTGTTCCTTGCACCAGTCGAGCAGCTCGTCGGGCGTCGCCTGGGCTCCGGCGTGGAGCTGGACGAAGGCCACCGGCACCTCGCCCTTGGTGGGGTGGGGCGCGCCGATGAGGGCGACCTCGTAGACCGCGGGGTGCTGCAGGATCTCTTCCTCTACCTCGCGGGAGAACACCGAGTAACCGCCTGCCTTCACAACGTCTTTCTCACGGTCGACGAAGTGGAGGTAGCCCAACCTGTCCCGGAAACCAATGTCTCCGGTGTGGAACCAACCGTACTTGAAGGCCTCCGCGGTGCGCTCATCGTCCCCCCAGTAGCCCTTCATGACATTGGGTCCCTTGACCACGAACTCGCCGACTTTCTTCCGGCGCAGCTTCTTGCCGTCATCGTCCATGACCCTGACTTTGACGCGGGGCATCGGGATGCCCACGGTGCCGACCCTGCGCAGGATGGGCGGGTTGACCGAGATGATGGGGGAGGTCTCCACCAGGCCATAGCCCTCGATGAACTTTCCGCCCAGCTTCTCGAGCCTGGCGATGTGTTCGACCGGCATGGCGTCGGCGCCGGAGAGCCAGTAGCGCATGCTGGACAGGTCGTACTTCTCGGGCTCGAAGAGCAGCATCATGTTGTACATCGCCGGCACGCCCAGGAACAGCGTGGCTCCGTGCTTGGCGATGTTGGCCAGCGCCTGCTGCGGGTCGAAGTACTTCATGAGGACCCCGGACGCGCCGCAGTAGAGCCCTCCGACTATGCTGGTGGTGAAGCCGAAGATGTGGGCCAGCGGCAGGGCGGCGACGCCGAAGTCCTTCGGGCCCAGGCGCAGCATGCGGGTCGTCAGCGTGATGGTCGACAGCAGGTTGCGGCTGGTGAGGACCGCTCCCTTGGGAAAGCCCGTGGTGCCGGAAGTGTAAAAGATCGCGGCGGGGGAGTCGGGGTCAAGCGTCGCCGGCTCGACCTTGGCGTCGCGATAGCCCTCGGTGAGCCCGTCGATGGAGTGGAACCCGTCGGGCACCTGGTCCTGGGGCCCGATCATCACCCAGTGCTCGATGCCTCCGATGTTGGCCTTGTCGCGGATGTTCAGCCAGTAGAGGTCGGGCTCGGTGATCAGCACCTTGGCCTGGCAGTCGGATATCGAGCGGGTGAGCTCCTCGGCCTTGAGCATGTAGTTGAACGGGACCATTATGGCGCCGATGCGCGCCGCGGCGGTGAACACCAGGCCGAGCTCGGGTACATTGGTGAGCGCGACCGCGATGCGGTCCCCCGGCTTCACGCCCAGCTCGTCGCGCATCGCGGCGGCTATCGTGTTGGTGAACTGGAGCGCCTCGTTGAACGAAGCGGAGGTGGCTTCGGGCCCCGGCCCCAGGTTCTTGTACTGCATCGGGCTGTCGAAGAAGATGAAAGGCTTGTCGCCGAACTTTGCGGCCGCCCGGTCTACGAGATTTGCGACTGTCAGGGTCATATCAGCTCCAATAAGTGTCTTCGCATCACAGAAGGCCGGCGTCCGATCGATCGAGCTTTATGCCCGCTCCGCCAGACGTCCTGCTTCGCGGGCGTACCGCCGGGGGAAGCTTATCCTACGAGGTTGCTCAGCTCAATCGCGAATGGCATGTCGCCCTCGATCTTGAGCTTGCCGCCCATGAAGGCGGTGACCCCGGTGACCTTGCCGCTGCTCAGGTCCTTCCAGCAGTCGATCGAGCAGGTGAAAGTGGCCTTTGGCCGCTCCGCGCCGTTGAAGCTGACCGCCAGGTCGATGGGGGAGCCGTCGGCCCGGGCCAGGTTCAGCACCAGCGTGCCCTTCATGTCGCTGATCTTGTCATACCGCGCGCGGTTGGCGACCTTGTTCACGTCGGTGAACATGTCGATCGCCCCGGGCAGCTTACCGGTGACCGCGTCGCGCCAGGTGCCCTCATCCATGTCCAGGGTGACCAGAGGCTCGGGGACGGGACCCTGTACGACCTGCAAGTCCTTGGCGTCCTTGATAACGATGCTCCAGGTCTGCGCCTCGTCGCCCGCGATGTTGAACATGATCTTCGCCTCGGTGCCGTCCATGCCGCTCACTGCTGTGGCCTGCAGCTGCTCCGCGAAGATCTTCGGGACGTACTCGTTGAAGTACTCTTTTACGGTGACGTCGTCCTTCGCCTCTATCATGGTACCCCTCCTCGCCGGAAATGCCGGCCACTAGACTGACGTGTCGGTCTAGTCTAGGATGGTGGAGGCGGTCAAGTCAATAGGGCGCCGCCAAGAGACAGCGAGGCGTCCCCTTGATATGCTTTGGATGAGCTGAAAGGTGGCAATATTGGCACGGAAGAGAAAGATCCTGCGGCCGGAGGAGCGGCGCGAGGAGCTGCTGGCGGCGGCCTCCAAGGTGTTCTCGGAGAAGGGCTACCGTACGGCGGGCGTCAACGACATAATCGCCGAAGCTGGCGTGGCCAGAGGCACCTTCTACCACTACTTCGAGTCCAAGAAGGAAGTGTTCCTCGCCCTCATCGAGAGGTATTTCACCCGCTTCGCGGAGATACTGGAGGAGAACCACCAGAGGCTATTTGAAGCGCTCGAATCGGGCGGCGACCTCCCCGGCGCCTGGCGGGAGAACGCGCTTTCCATCCTCACCTTCCACAGCGAGAACCCCCAGCTGACCACCTTGGTGTACAGGGAGGCCATGGGCCTGGACGAGCGCTTCT
>Ga0209430_1002945_pt1 | contig 10317 bp, 5 predicted proteins | sample BarGraIncub1133A_FD_184504 | JGI IMG/M metagenome (GOLD analysis project Ga0209430, IMG submission 184504) | Arctic peat soil microbial communities from Barrow, Alaska - Barrow Graham LP Incubations 11-33A (SPAdes) (version 2) | ecosystem: Environmental > Terrestrial > Soil > Wetlands > Peat... | reverse complement strand
TTGGCTCCATCAATAAAGGCTTCCCAAACATTTACTTTTTTATAGAGTGCTCCACAAATGAACAAAACGATGATTCCAAAAATGGTGACATTGCTCAAAATGCTCGATGCAGAGGCCATTTCTTCTCTCGACATGGTCGAGAACCACCAGACAAGAGCGGCAAGTACAAGTGTTATTCCGCCAATCCATCCAAGAACGGTACGGTTCAATAGGTTCAGTTTCTGGCGTACTCCAACAAATAAAATGGCAGAAAGTGTAGCTACAAAGGTGGCGATTAAGATGGGAATGAAAACATCGGTAGGGCTTGTGGCACCCATTATGGCACGTTGGGCAATGATGTTAATGGGAATGATGGTCATTCCAGCCGTGTTCAGTGCAAGAAACATGATTTGTGCATTGGAAGCGGTCTCTTTATCTGGATTGATTTCCTGTAGACTTTGCATAGCTTTTAAACCCATTGGCGTTGCAGCATTGTCCAACCCCAGCATGGTAGCAGAGAAATTCATGAGCAACTGTCCGTTGGCAGGATGGTTTTTTGGAATCTCTGGAAAGAGTTTACTAAAAAACGGGCCGACAATGCGGGACAAAAATCGGATGGCGCCTGCCTTTTCCCCAATGTTCAAGATACCTAGCCACAAGGTCATGATCCCTGCCAATGGTAGAGCGATAACCATCACTGCGTTTTTGGCCGAATCGAAACTAGCCGTCATGATGCGTTCGAAGATGGTGTAGTCTTGAAAGAAGATGAGTTGAACCAGTGCGACCACAAACGCAATGAGGAAAAACGCGACCCAAATGTAATTTAATGCCATAGGTATAGGGGATTTGTTTGCAAAAGTACAAAAAAGATACGTCGGTCGTTAATTGTAAAACTTTCTGTAACTTTGCCGCTCAAACAAGGAAACATGCTGGAGGATTTTGATATTCGCGAGGAACAACAAAGCGACTGGGATAAGGAGGCAGACAAAGCGCTTCGCCCTCTTCGATTTTCTGATTTCAAAGGTCAGGAAAAAGTAGTCGAAAACCTCAAAATCTTTGTTTCTGCTGCCCGCATGAGGGGAGAAGCCATGGATCATGTACTGTTGCATGGCCCTCCTGGTTTGGGCAAAACAACTCTTTCAAATATAATTTCCAACGAACTGGGAGTCGGTTTTAAAGTGACTTCAGGCCCTGTTCTCGATAAACCAGGAGATCTGGCCGGTGTATTAACGGCATTGGAACCCAATGATGTGCTTTTCATCGATGAAATCCACCGGTTAAGCCCAGTTGTTGAAGAGTACCTGTATTCAGCCATGGAGGATTTCCGAATAGACATTATGATAGACAAAGGGCCTTCAGCAAGGTCTATCCAATTGGAAATCAATCCTTTCACTATGGTTGGGGCAACAACCCGAAGTGGTTTGCTCACAGCTCCTTTACGTGCACGGTTCGGCATCAATTGCCATTTGGAATATTATAAGTCTGAAGTGTTGAGTAATATTATTTTACGTTCGGCCCGATTGCTTAATGTCGCTTGCAGCAAGGATGCAGCAGATGAAATCGCCGGCCGAAGCCGTGGAACGCCCCGTATTGCCAATGCTTTGCTTCGAAGAGTGCGAGACTTTGCACAAGTGAAAGGAAATGGGGAAATAGATCCTGAAATTGCCCGCTTTGCACTTGAAGCACTGAATATTGATAAATACGGACTGGATCAGGTTGACAATAAGATTTTGAGCATTCTGATCGATAAGTTTCAGGGTGGTCCTGTTGGCTTGACCACCATTGCAACTGCTTTGGGAGAAGATCCGGGAACTATCGAAGAAGTGTATGAGCCGTTCCTCATACAAGAGGGTTTTTTGAAACGGACACCACGGGGCAGAGAAGTGACGGAATTGGCGTGGAAACATTTGGGCAAATTTAGAACGGGTTCTACCCAGGAACTTTTTTAATAAATCAGGTTTTCTATGGCTGATATGAAGAGTCTGGCAAAAGATACTGCCATTTATGGTGTAAGCAGTATACTTGGTAAATTCCTGAATTGGTGTTTGTTGCCATTTTACAGCTATATGCTGGGGGGGCCAAAAGATTATGGAATGGTCACCGACTTGTACAATTGGACGGCTGTCATGTACATCTTGCTTACTTATGGGATGGAAACCGGTTTCTTCCGTTTTGTAAACAAATCAGAGGAAGAATCCAAAAAGGTCTATTCAACGACTTTGTTTAGCGTAGCCACGACATCCCTGTTTTTCATTGCGGTCTGTATTCTTTTCAATTCACCCATATCCATATCCATGGGTTACGGTGCCCATCCGGAATTCATTTGGATCATGTGCGTCATCGTAGCAATCGACGCATTCAGCGCCATTCCATTTGCTTTCTTACGTTACAAAAAGCGTCCGATTGCCTTTGCATCATTAAAGATGGTGATGATTTTCGCCAATATTATCCTAAATGTCTTTTTCCTGTACCTCTGCCCGATAATTTATGCATGGCAACCCTGGCTGGTGGACTGGTTCTTTGTCCCTAACTATGGTGTTGGGTATGTTTTCTTAGCAAACTTCCTCTCTTCCATCATTGGACTCATGACCTTGGTCCCCTTTATGTGGCAGAAGTGGATTTTCGATTGGCCCTTGCTTAAACGCATGCTTTCATACTCCCTTCCACTCCTTATTCTGGGCTTGGCCGGCATCATGAACCAGTCGTTTGATAAAATCATATTCAAATATGTTTATCCCGATCAAAAGGAGGCGATGACTCAATTGGGCATCTATGGCGCTTGTTCTCGCATTGGTGTTGTTATGATCATGTTCACGCAGGCATTCCGATATGCCTACGAACCCTTTGTCTTTGCCAAGCATAAGGATGCGGATAGCCAGAAATCTTATTCTGATGCGATGAAATATTACATCATTTTTTCCATTTTTATTTTTCTGGGCGTCATGTTTTATTTGGATGTCCTCCAATTTCTGATCCGTTTCGATTACCGGGTAGGGTTGGCCGTTGTGCCGATGATTATGGTCAGCTACATCTTTCAAGGAGTGTACTTTAATTTGTCTTTTTGGTACAAACTTTCGGATAAAACCAACTGGGGGGCAATTATTGCGATTGTCGGTTGTGTCATGACCATTGCAGGCAATGTATTTTTAATTCCGGTGTTCGGCTATATCGGTTCAGCCTGGGTCGCTTTTGGCACCTTCTTCTTGATGATGGTGATTTCCTGGCTGTTGGGCAAAAAACATTATCCCATTTCATACGATTTGAAATCAGCCGGAAAATACACCTTGTTAGGCCTCGTATTGTATATTGCTGGCATGTACTTGCCTATTGATTCCATAGTTTTCCGTTTGGGCTTTCGCACGATATTGTTGCTCCTTTTTGGAGCCTATGTCGTTCGTAAGGACCTACCCCTTAAGTCCATTCCCATTTTGAACAAGTTTGTCAAAAAAGGTTGACCTTACACCATTTAACACACTCAAAGTGGACGAATGGTGCACCTGACGGTTGAAAAAAGGCTCTATCTTTGCCTTACCATCTTTCATCTTAAGGAAACCATGAAAACGAAATCTCAATTCTTAGTCCTTGTTCTCGTTTTGTTGAGTCTAAGCTTTTACGCACAGGCTGCCGGCCTACTATCTTTTCCGGGAGCGGAAGGTTTTGGTCGCTTCGCCGTTGGTGGACGGGGAGGGGCAATCTATCATGTGACAAACCTGAACGACTCCGGTACAGGTTCTTTCCGTGATGCCATCAGTGTATCAAACAGAATTATCGTTTTTGATGTCTCTGGAATTATTAAAGTGACTGTAGGAGACCCCCTCATATTTAAAAACAACCTGACCATTCTCGGTCAAACAGCCCCAGGACAAGGCGTTCAGCTTTATGGTGAGCGTGTCTCTTTCTCCGGATCAAACAATATCATTGTCAGGTATCTGCGCATACGGATGGGTATTGGTGGAACCAGTGCAAAAGATGCAGCCGGTGTAGCCAATGGTTCCAACATGATGTTCGACCACATGTCCGTTCTTTGGGGCAGGGATGAAAACTTTTCCGTCAATTGGGACAGCAAAGGCACAGAACCGACCAACATTACGATTCAGAATTCCATTATCGGTCAGGGATTGCAGACGCACTCTTGCGGAGGGTTGATACAAACGAACGGAGGGGTCACCTTATTCCGTAACTTGTATATTGAAAACAAAACTCGCAATCCAAAAGCCAAGGGCTTGAACCAGTATGTTAATAATGTTGTTTACAATTGGGGGAATGGTGGTTGTTACATCATGGGTGATACGCCGGGAGATTCTTGGGCTCATCTTGAAAACAATTATTTCATCAATGGCCCCTGGGATGGTGCAACATCCGCTTTTTCACGTGGAACACCTACTTTTACATATTACGGAAAAGGGAATTATTTGGATGCAAATCAGAACGGTGTTTTGGATGGAACGCTGATGACTCCTGACCAGTATTCCGGCAGTACGCCAGTTTCCGATTTCTCAACCTGGGATAATTCAACAGCCCGCCCGCAGGTACATCCAGTTATTCAAAGCATGATGTCTGCCAAAGATGCCCTAGTTTGGATCATCGACAGTGTTGGCCCAAGCCTTCCTGCCCGGGATGATGTGGACAAATACATCATCGATGAATTGAAAACATACGGAACCGGAGGAACAACTGGCGGCATCACGACCGAAAAGACATTGCCTCACGGAGGAACGGGTGTCTTGTATTGTGGTTACAAACCGTCAGATACGGATGGCGATGGTATACCAGATGCATGGGAAACCGCAAATGGTCTGAATCCGAACGATGCAACCGATGCTGCACTGATTGCAACCAACGGCTACGCCAATATTGAAAATTATTCCTTTACCATCAATGCAGCTTATCCGTTCATTAAATCTCCTTCAGGACTAACCTCTACGTCGCAGACCACTTCCAGCATCCAGTTGAAATGGACCGACAATTCCTCCGATGAAACGGGTTTTTATATTGAAAGTTCGACCAACGGAACAACGTATTCCGTTATTGCAACGGTTGATGCAAACACCACAACGTATGTGCATGCAGGGTTGCCACAAGTGACCAAATACTATTACCGAATCCGAGCTTTTAATGCAACCTTGACTTCGCCGTACAGTTCTGTTTTCAGTACGTCGACCTGGGGTGATCCGACCATTCCGGTGGCGTGTTCCAACCCTTCCCCAGCCGATTCTGGATCGTATGGAGTTGCGAATCCTCTTAAGCTTAGCTGGTCTAATGCAACAACTCCTTACGGTGGAACGCTCTATTATTTCGTTTATCTTGGGTCCACAGCAGACAGTTTAAAATTGGTTGCCGACAGTATAACGACACCCTATTTCACGTATGGAACGGTTCCAGCAGGAAAAAACTTTGTTTGGCGTGTCGATGTCCGTAACACCGTTGGGCGTACAAAGGGCCCAGTTTGGGCGTTAGAAACGGTCATTGGTGGCCAATTGTTCTATACCGATTTTAAGACTACACCGACGGCTTTCTATACATCCTATGGATCGACTGGTGCGACAACGAACGTCATCAATGCCGCAAATACTACAAAAACGGTAGGTGGTATGACTTTCGGATCTGGAACGAATACGATCCGGATCGTTTATATTCCGCAGTCGAATCCAACATCGACAGCTGTTGATTATGGCCCTTACACCGCAGCAGACAGTGGCTCTACTGCTGGTTTGGTGCAGTTTTATACAACCTCTTCAGGTGGTTATCTGAAATTTCCCGAAGTCCAGGGCCCATGCACCATTACCCTCTGGGCAGGCAATCCATCTACGACTTCGTTGACCTTCAACTTAAACAGCATCATTAATGGGGTAGAAGTAAGGGCTACCAGTTTTGCTCTGGCTGCTGCCAAGCGTGCTTTTAAGCTTCAGTACACCTATTTAGGTACTGGTAAGATCATTTTCAAGGTTGATGCCAATTCCAAGAAATTCAATTTAAACGATGCGTTGATTGAGTCTTTTGTCCCTATCGTGTCTGAAGATCCGATCTCCATCATTTCTTCGCCGGATACGTCAAACATCAGTTACATGGATGGCGCCATGACTTTGAATTTCAATCAGACCATCCGATACAATGGCGGAATACTCATCAATGGTGATCAATTCGAACAAGTCTCGGCTTCAGGTGGTGGAACTTCCCTACAAGTAAATTATGCGGCACTGGATGCAAATACGGACTACACCATTCAATTTCCCGAAGGTGCCATCACGGATTTTTACAATACGAAGTCCTTTAGCAATGAATTCACCTTTAGAACCTGTGATTATTCACCTGCAAAAGTGGCTACTGATGCCCATTTTGGAAAAGCAGCGGTTACACTTCCCTTGACGTTCAAGCCTTTCAATGTCGTTGCTCCGTTTTCAACTTTTGGGAATCTGACACAAACGATAGCTGGTGATTTCCCTCATTGGATCACTGCCGCAGGTGGAATCACTGCCGACTCCGTCAAAATGACCTCGACAGCCGACAAAATGATGTGCTATTTTAATGATCCGGCAAAAATAATACGTTTAAAAGCCTATATGATCGGTTCCGGAACGGTGACGCTGAATGTACAGGAATCACGAAATCCCGATGGAACACCTGGATGGAGGACCATACGCCAACTGACTCAAGCGAATTTCCCGTTGGATATGGAATTTTATTTGAACCCGCTTGCACAATTTGTAAAAATTTCCCCAGTGAGCATTTCAGGTACGATGGTTATAAAGGAAATGCAATTGACTAATGCTGCAGGAACATATGCGACAGTACTTTCTGAGGCAACCGCCGATTTGGGCGTCCGGGCGTTTTCTTCTACGGGACGCCTTTCATTAAGTGGGCTTGCAATCGGCATGGATCTGAATGTCTATGACACGATGGGTCGTTTGGTATTGAACAAAACTGCTCATGGCGAGAACATGGACATTGAGCTTATACATGGATTTTATATCTTGAAGATAAAAGCAGGGAAAACTTCGCAAACAGTTAAGGCTTTTGTCCTTTGATGCAGGTTCTCCTTAATTTGTGGATTTATAGTGTGCTAGGGCTGCCCGGGAGGGTGGCCCTTAGTATTTGGCTCCTTTTCCATTCAACTCATGTTGGAGTTGACGCCAGTGAGGCAAGTATTTATCCATGCAAGCCTTGAATTTCGGACCATGACCGCGTTCTTGCAAGTGGCACATTTCATGAACGACGATGTATTCAATACAAGGGAAGGATTTTTTTGCGAGTTCCACGTTGAACCAGATTCGATGGTCTAAAACATTACAGGTGCCCCATCGGGTTTTCATGCGTTTCAGGTGAAAGGATTTGACCTGGACGCCCATCACAGGCTCCCACTCACGGATAAGGGCTTCTGCGCGCTTTTTAAGTTCATTGCGGTACCATGCGTCCAAAACTCGGGGAATGTCTGCTCGTGTAGCTCCAGGCTTCAAAAAAAACAAAACTTTTCCGGAAGGATCCAGCAATACTCTGGGAGCTATAGGATGATGATGGATTTCAGACGGATAGTTTTCTCCTAAAAATGGAATGGAACTGAAATCGGAGGGTTCCATCTCCTTTATTTTATCAATTCGTTCGAGGTGTTTCCGGATCCAACCGGTTTTGTCCGAAAGGAAATTCCGAGCCTCACTGTCACTGACATGATGGGGAAGGGATAATCGGATATCGCCTTCCGGAGTGACTGTCAGCCTTAAGCTGCGCATGTCTTTCCGGTGAAGCTGGATCACCAGATCTTCCACGAGGAGCTCACTTTTGTGAACGCTCGATTTCGCGGAGATTTTCGAGTTTCTTTTTAGCCAGAAATCCATAGATGTCTTCCAAATGTTCTGTAACCTTTTGTTGGCCGAACTCATAGACTTTACCCACCAATCCGTCCAGAAAATCCCGGTCGTGAGAAACCACGATCAATGTCCCGTCGAATTCCAGCAAGGCCTGTTTCAGTATGTCCTTAGTCTTCATGTCCAGGTGGTTGGTCGGTTCATCCAAGATGAGCAGATTCACCGGCTCCAACAGGAGTTTAATCATGGCAAGTCTGGTTCGTTCACCGCCTGACAGCACTTTCACTTTCTTGCTTGACGCTTCGCCACCGAACATGAATGCACCCAAAATGTCCTTGATCTTCGTTCGGATGTCTCCGACCGCCACTACGTCGATGGTTTCAAATACTGTTCGGTCTTCGTCAAGCAGCGACGCCTGATTTTGCGCAAAGTAACCAATTTTTACGTTGTGTCCAAGTGTAAGCGTTCCATCGAAGGGAATTTCACTCATGATGCATTTTACCAGTGTCGACTTCCCTTCACCGTTTCGACCGACAAAGGCAATTTTTTCGCTGCGTTCAAGTGTGAAGGTTGCGTTCCTAAAAATGACTTTGTTGCCCCAGACTTTAGTGACTTCTTCAGCTATGACAGGATAAGCACCGGAGCGGGGAGAGGGTGGAAATCGTAAGCGAAGGGCGGAGGAATCTTCTTCATCAACCTCCATTCGGTCAAGCTTTTCAAGCATCTTCACTCTAGACTGAACCTGCAAGGTTTTAGAATAGGTGCCTTTAAAGCGCTCAATGAATTCAGTCGTGTCTGCAATAAACCGCTGCTGTTCGTCGAACTGTTTCTGCTGTTGCTCGCGGCGTTCGCGGCGTAGTTCCAGGTAATGGGAGTATTTGGCTTTGTAATCGTAGATGCGACCCATCGTCACTTCGATGGTGCGGGTCGTGATGTTGTCAACGAAGGCGCGGTCGTGAGAAATAACGACAACGGCTTTTCCGCTATTGATCAGGAAATCTTCGAACCATTGAATGGAATCGATATCTAAGTGGTTGGTAGGTTCATCAAGCAGCAAGACGTCCGGATTCTGGAGAAGGAGCTTGGCCAGTTCGATGCGCATGCGCCAGCCACCACTGAATTCTTTGGTCGGCCTGTTAAATTCACTTCGGTCGAAGCCAAGCCCGATCAGCATCTTCTCGATTTCGCCGTCGTAATTAATTTCTTCGATGCTGTAAAATTGCTCGCTCAGTGTGGAAACGCGTTCGATCAAAGCCATGTATTCGTCCGATTCGTAATCGGTGCGGGTTTCTAGCTGATGATTGATAGCATTGATTTCGGCCTCTTGGGAATGAATGTTCGAAAACGCCTGAGCGGTTTCTTCAAAGACTGTACGATGGTCTTCTGTCATCAAGTGCTGAGGCAAATATGCCACGACGGTCTCCTTAGGAACAGAGACTTTGCCTTTTGTAGGTTCTCGCAAACCGGATAAAAGTTTAAGCAAAGTCGATTTGCCAGCTCCATTTTTACCCATCAAAGCAATGCGGTCTTTTTCATTGATGACAAACGAAATATCCTTGAATAGGGTGCTTCCGTTAAATTCGACACAGAGTCCTTCTACTGAAATCATAAATGGTCAACGAGTATTAAAAAAAGCACTCGGGATTACTCCGAAGTGCTTTTTGTTGGTGAAACTACCTGGATAGTTTAGTATTTTTTCTTTTTGAATCCGTCTTTATTTTTATTGCCGGTATAGCCTTTGTCCTTGCCTGGATAACTCGGTTTGGCTCCGTCCTTGCTGTAGGGTTTGCCTTCGAAGCTTTTCTTCTCGCTGCCGAAACCGCCTTCGCGTTTGGGACCACCATAAGTACTGCCTTCTGTGCGTGGCTTGTAACCTCCTTCAGCACGGGGCTTGTAACCACCTTCGGAGTTGCCGCCCTTATAGCCACCTTCGGAACGTGGCTTGTAACCACCCTCTGAATGGGCTCCCTTGTAACCACCTTCGGAGCTGCGTCCTTTGTAGTTGCCTCCTTTGTAACCACCTTCGCTTCTACCACTACTGCGGTAGTTGCTGCCACCGTCATCACGGCGACCTTTGTAACCACCACTTCGTTGCCCATCACTTTCGGCACGGTCTTTGGTGCCACGTTCGATCTGTTCTTCGGTAGCAAATTCCACTTTGACGTTACGTCCGAGGAAATCCAACTCGCGGAGAGCTGCAACCACCTTTTTTGAGGATTGTTCTTCCACATCGAATAAGGAGTAGCGCGTAAAGAAGTCAATCTTGCCAATCTGGACACGGCCTTCAACGTAATCATTGATGAGGTCCATCAGATTTTTGGGAGTGATGCCGTCCATTTTGCCCAAGCCGATGAACAACTTGGTGTAACCAGACTCAGGACCCATGCCTTTTTCAGAAGAAACGTCTTTGCGTTCTTTCTTCGAATCTCCATCGACGGTCTGAATGTCGTTCGCATCCTGATAGTAATTTATCAAACGATTCAGTTCGAGAGACACCATACGTTTGATGAGGTCTTCTTTTTCTAACCATTCCAATTTG
>Ga0209430_1002943_pt1 | contig 10324 bp, 10 predicted proteins | sample BarGraIncub1133A_FD_184504 | JGI IMG/M metagenome (GOLD analysis project Ga0209430, IMG submission 184504) | Arctic peat soil microbial communities from Barrow, Alaska - Barrow Graham LP Incubations 11-33A (SPAdes) (version 2) | ecosystem: Environmental > Terrestrial > Soil > Wetlands > Peat... | reverse complement strand
CCGCCGAAGTTACGGAAGTCAGTGAGACCGGCAGAATCAACCCGTCAAGGATATCATCAAACCCGACGACCGGAATCCTGTCTGCAAACCGGTGACTGTCCTGCAGCACCGTAATCGCTTCGAGCGCAAGCATGTCGCTGAATGCAAGTACTCCGTCGAATGGGAGCTTTTCATCGAGCACCTGTTCAAGTACGCTCTGGCATTGGGCCGACTTGATTCCGACATGGCGAATATAGCGTTGATCACAGGTCAGACCTTGCTCACGGTGCGCCTGGCAGAATCCATTCTGGCGTTCGCTTGCACTTGAAATATGGGACGGACCATTTAGCATAAGTATATTATGACACCCCTGGTCCAAAAGATAGCGGGTCGCAAGACACCCCCCCTGAACTTCATCAGGGACAACATAGTTGATGGTCGGATCCTCCCAGCGGCGTCCGATTAAAACAAAAGGTATCCCCGTGCTTTTCAGCAGATTCAGATTATTTAAGCTGTCCTGTGTCGGGCAAAGGATAATTCCGTCCACGCGCTTGCCGATTGCGGTTTTTATTCCAGCACGTTCAACACTTGCATCTTCGTCTGTATTTATGATCAGGGTGCTGTAACCCATTTGAAACGCAGCTGTTTCTATTTCCCTGACCCATAATCCGAAATGAGGGTTTGACATGTCACCCAATATCACGGCAATTGTGCATGAAACACCGGATCGAAGCGAGCCCGCCACCGTATCGGCAATATATCCGAGATCCTTGGCAGACTGCCGGATAAGTTGTCTTGTAGCAAGCGATATATCCGACTTGCCTTTGAGTGCATGCGATACGGTGTTGACGGAAAAACCGGTAGTCTTGGCAATATCCCGAAGAGTTACTTTTCGGTGAATGCCCTGATGCTCCTGGGTCATTTACAACACCTGCCTTTCATTAGACTTACAGCGTAACATTAAGGATAATATATATAAAGCAATTTCTTATGTCAAGAAAAAATACCATCGATCCCATCGCCTGTAAAGCAAAGATGGACGGTACTTTTCCAATTCTTATTCTTCCGAAAATAACAACTACTTCAAAGTTCCCTGGAGTATTCGCTCCTGTGTAAAGCCTTCTGATTTGTTAATCTCATCCGAAATGGATCCTGCACACATTACATAGATCCTGTCGCTCATTCCGATAAGTTCGGGCATTTCCGAAGAAATCATTAGTATCGCAACTCCCTGGCTTGCAAGTTTATCCATAAGCCGGTAAATCTCGGCCTTTGCATTAATATCAATGCCGCGTGTGGGTTCATCGAGAATAAGAAGCACCGGCATTTCGGAAATCCATTTTGCCAGTACGACCTTCTGTTGGTTCCCCCCCGATAGCGTATTGACCAGCTGATACATGGAACGGCACATGATATGCAGATCATCAATCTGCTTCTGTGCTATCCCGGTCTCCCTCGATTTGAAAATAATTTTTTTCTTAAAAAAACGATCCAGATATGTCAGTGTCACGTTCTTGCAAATGTCCATTTCCATTACCAGTCCGTCGAGTTTCCTGTCTTCTGAAAGATATGCTATTCCTTTTTGTACGGATGACCTTGGACTGGGCTTTCTAATTTTGCTGCCCATATAGAAAATATCCCCCGAAGGAAACTGCCGTGCCCCGTAAATGGATTGTGCCAGCTCCGTACGGCCTGAGCCGACAAGCCCTCCGAGTCCCACAATTTCACCTTTTTTGACTGTTATACTTAGCGGCAGAGTCCTTTTGGATATTTTCAAATTTTCCACCCTCAAAATTTCCGTTTCCTGAGGCACATGCGTACAAACATGCATTTTGCCAAGCGTGCGGCCAACCATCATATTTACCAGCTCATCGTAATTGAACTCCGAAACATTCATATTCCCAGAGTTTTTACCGTCCCGCAGCACAGTGATTCTATCCCCGATCTGCAGTAATTCCTCAAATCTGTGCGAGATGTAAATAATACTGATACCTTTGCTCTTCATTTCCTTAATAAGTTTAAATAATATGTTGATTTCATTTTGAGAAAGGCTTGCCGTTGGCTCGTCCATGATAAATATGCTTGAATTACAGGAAATCGCTTTTGCTATCTCAATAAGCTGCTGCTGCGCAGTGGATAAATTTCGTACAATCGTCTTGGGATTTACATCAAAGCCAACCGACATGAGTAATTCCCTGCTTCTCTTATACATTTCTTTCATATTCAACACGCCGTTTTTAACAATTTCGTTACCCAGAAACATATTGTGCGCAATATCAATGTTCTGGCACAGATTTAGTTCCTGATGAATAAATCCGATTCCGGCGGCCTTTGATTCCTTTGCGGATTTAAATACAGCAGGTGCTCCGTCAATAATAATTTCGCCCTCATCAGGCGGGATAATGCCGCCCAGTATCTTCATCAACGTCGATTTTCCGGCGCCGTTCTCACCCACCAATACATGCACCTCACCGCGGCGCAAGTCAAAATTGATGTTCTCAAGTATTTTCACATTTGTATTTTTAAGAGCAATTCCTTCACTGTCAAAAATGAATTTAGTGATCCCCTGCATTTTCAGAATTGTTTCATTCAATTCCTGGCCCTCCTTTTCCAAAAGATTCCTTTACAGTTTCTTGTTTTTTATGGATTCAAAGACGATCGCAAATAGTATTACGATACCCAATACCGCTTGAAACAGGAAATACTGTACGCCCGCCAAATTGATACAATTTTCTATTACCTTGATGATGAGTACACCGAAAACACTTCCGACAATTGTGCCTTTTCCCCCGAAAAGGCTTGCACCGCCGATGATAGCTGCCGTAATAATCTGGAATGTGTAATCACCGCCGCCCAAGTCAGGCTGCGCGCAGTTGACACGTATCGTCAGCAAAATCCCCGTCATCGCAGCCATAAATCCACTGATAACATAAACGCTGATATGAATTTTGGATGTCGCAACGCCGCTTACAAAACTGGCGCGCTTATTGTACCCAAAGGCGGATAGGGCTCTGCCGTATGTTGATCGCTGCAATATGATGTAGAAAATCACGGCGACAGCAATTGCGATCAGTATCGTCGTATTGAAAACGCCGACAGGTGTCTGCCCTACAGCCAGAAAATTTTTCGGCAATTTATTGATTGTATTGCCCTTACTAACAATCTGCGCAGCACCAAGAACAATATATCCCGTACCCAGTGTTGTGATAAATGCCGGAACATTGACCTTATCCACCAGAATGCCATTGCCAAGGCCAATGGCCGCACCAGCTGTCAACGCCGCCAGAATACCAAGCCATACGGGAGCGCCCATTGTTTTGATAAGCAGTCCTGCAACAATAGATGTAAATCCAATGTTATATCCAAAAGACAGGTCAATACCGCCCGTCATTAGAACCATAGTCATACCTATACAGGCAATAACCGGAACGGCAGACTGTTTTATGATAATCAGCATGTTTTGAGCAGATGCGAAATTCTTAACAAACAGTAATGCAAACCCAAATATGATGACAAAAATAACAATTGCACCGTTATTTTTAACAAACCTTCGAAAAAACTGATTTACTGAAGAGGTTCTATTTATCGTTTTCGTACTAACACTCATGGTTTTCCTACCCTCATAGTCTATAAAGTATTAAAACGTCTTGCTTTCCTTGATGTTTTTGTTCTTATTCCAAACACTGACTGCCACAACGATGATGATAATCGCACCGATAATTACATTCTGATAAAAAGGGTGCATACCCAGCATATTCAGTGCATTTCTCACCAGGCCGATTACCATGGCTCCCACAAATGCCAGATATATTTTCCCTTCACCGCCCATTAAACTGACACCGCCGATTACACAGGCGGCATTGGTATCCAGCAGATATGGCTCTCCCTGTATAGGATGAACAGTGTCCAGCTGTGCACTCAAAAGAATGCCGCCGCATGCTGCACAGAGTCCTGAAATACCATATACAATTATTTTGATTTTCTTAGTATTGATGCCTTCCTGTTTGACTACCATTTCGTTGCCGCCTAAGGCATATATCCGGTTGCCCATCTTTGTCTTTGCCATAAAGAGAGATCCCAAAGCAACAAACACAAACATAATATAATTGGAAACCGGCATGCCCAGGAAGGATCCGTTGCCAAGGAAAACATAACTTTCTGGAAATCCGCCTATCGATCCTCCGTTGCTGAGAACCAGGGCAAGACCCGCGGCTACCTGTCCAACTACAAGAGTAGTAATAAAGGGGGGGACGCCAAGCTTCGCCACCATTACACCGTTGAATAAACCAAACGCCAGACCGACTGCAGCTCCCGCCAGTATACATATAAAAATATTCGTCCCTGATTTCATCAGAGTACCGCACACCATTGCGGAAAAGGATATGATGCCGCCGACAGACAGGTCAATTCCGAGAACGATGATGACCATAGTAACACCGACTGCACAAATTGCTACAACGGAACTCTGTCTGATTATATTCAGCAAATTATTTGCGCTGTAGAAATATGGAATAAAGGAACCTGCGATTAGCAGTGCGATGGCAGCTATCCCAACAAGAAGTATGCTTTTTTTCTTAATAATAAATTCCATTGCAGCCCTCATTTTTTATATAAATAGGTAGGTGGAAGGGCGATCATCTCTCCCTTCCACCATACTTTGTCAAATCAGATTATTAGAATGCCGTCTTTTTAGCGTCAGCTAAATTGTCCTTTGAATATGCTGACGTTCCGGAATCAATATATTTGTCAACTTTGCTGGCATCAATTGACCCATCCAGGACACCTAATATTGTATCAACGGCCGTTTTTCCCATGATCTGAGGAAATTGTGCCATTGTCCCGGTCAAATCCCCTGCTTCAATCAAATCGACAGCCTTTTTGGACCCGTCAACAGCCATGATTTTCACATCTGTTTTGCCTGCACCTGCAAGCGCCTGCAGAATACCATCAACCATTACTTCAGATGCCGTGAAGATAGCCTGGACGTCGCTGTTGGACTGAAGCATATTCTCTGTTACCTGCATCGCCTTGTCATTTTTCCAGTCACCGGCCTGCTCCCCGATAATTTTGATTCCGGTTCCTTCAATTCCTGCTTTAAAACCATCAACACGCTGGTCACCTGCAGAAGATCCATTTGCGCCGCGGACAATCATGACGTTGCCTGCGTTTGAAAGCCACTCGGCCACTTTTGTTCCCGCTTCTTTGCCTGCATTGAAGTTATCTGTTCCAATATATGTTACATATAGGTCCTCATTGCCGGCTTCAATTGTCTGATCAACCAGAATAACGGGAATTTTTGCTTCTTTTGCTTTTTTAAGAACAGGGATAACTGCGTTCGCATCCATTGGACTTAAAATGATAGCATCAACCTTTTTGGCAATCAGGTCTTCGAGTTGTTTTACCTGATTGGCAACGTTGGTCTGGTCGCCGGCTGTTACAAGTTCAAAAGTATTTCCCGAGGCTTCTACTGCAGACTGTATCGAGTCGGCAATAGCCTTTTGAAAATCATCATTTGTTATCGTCTTCAAACTGAAAGCAATTGTTTTTCCGCCGCCTGCAGTACTTTTTGTCGTTGCAGCAGCTGTTGTTGCTGCAGTATTTGATGTGCAGCCAAAAGAAACGACTGATAGAAGCATCATAACTGTAACAAGTGCTAAAACCTTTAATCCGGATCTCTTCATTTTCTTTCCTCCTTGAAATATTGACATCTTGTTATTGGGAGAACAAAGTCTTTTCTGAGTAAAAAGCAGAAAATGTCAGCGTTTGTTGTTTTTGCATTTTGTTTGACTCCAGCATGGTTTATTTCGGTTATACCGCCCTTTCTTCAACGGCATTGCATAAGGACATCCTGCCGGTGCTTCAATCCTTTTGCATGAAATACGGGCTTTCTTTACGTACTCAACTGGCCGGTATTAACGGTAACGTTATCGATAATGTGAACGATAATGCAAATATAGCACAAACATATTTCGCTTGTCAATTCCTTTTTCAGCCATTTTGTCAAAAATCCAGACAGACAAAAAACAGACATCCTTTATGATGCCTGCCTCGCTTATCATTATGTAACCCAACGGTCCGGCTCAGAACAATTTTTCAAAAGCCTGCCGTTCCTGACCGTCCTCAAGATAAATGATTCCGCATTGCCGGAACTGATTCTTGCACAGGAGGCTCTGCATTGGAATGTTGTCCCTGTGTGTATCCACCTTAATACTGTGGATTCCGCGGGACAGACAGGTCTGTTCAGCATGCGAGATCATTGCTGTTCCGAGTCCCTGACCCTTGAACGCATCTCCGATGGCCATCCGGTGGATTACGCCGTATTGCCCTGTACTTATCCACTGTCCGTTAAAAATATTGTCATATGTATCTTCATAATCAAAAGAGAGCACGAAAGCAGCACAAATCAGGCTATTCATTATACAAATCAAACCATTTCCGGATGCAATATCCCTATCCACTATTTCAGGGTTGGGATATCCATTCTGCCATTGATTTACTCCCTGCGTATGGAGCCTTGCCTGTGCCTGCCTGAAGATATGCATAATCGAATCTGCATCAGCCGGGATCGCTTTTCTGATTTGCATTTTATTCCTCTTTACAGTTTAAAATATTTTTGTCACGGCATTTGTCTGCTTCGGCCTGCAGGGTTACATGGCTTATGCCGTGATGTTCCTTAAGATATAACTCGATTTTATCATAAATACCATCCACATCTGACAGCGGCATGTTTTCCATGTCTATATGCGCTTCGAAATAGATCGTATTCTCGTTAATCATCCATGAGTGAATGTGGTGGATGTTTATAACCCCGTCAATCGATTCAATATCTTTTTTGATTGTATTATAGTCCAGTGGAGCAGCTGACTGCATCAATATATCGACCGTCTTCCTGATAACCTGCCAGGTCTCTTTTATTATGTACAAAGAAATCAGCGTCGTTATCAGCGGGTCAATCCACATAACACCCCACAACTTTATTGCAGCGCCCCCGGCCAATACGCCGACCGAGGACACGGTGTCACTCAGAAGATGTAAGTAGCTTGATCTGATATTCAGGTTTCCGTGCGAATTTTTTTTCAAAAGGAATACGGATATAAAATTCGCTGTAAGACCAATGAAAGCGACAGCAATCATCAGGGTTCCGTTAATGGTCTCCGGTGACCGGAACCGTTTAACCGCTTCAAATATCAATATGATTGAAATTCCTGAAAGCACGGAAGCATTAATAAAAGCAGCAAGTATCTCGGCTCTCTTATATCCATAGGTTTTACGGATATCCTGCGGCTTTTGAGCTATTTTATTCGCGAAGTAAGAGAGTGCAATAGCCACGGTATCACTGAAATTATGAACGGCGTCTGATAATAAAGCCAAACTGCCGGAAACAATTCCGCCAACAATCTCAGCAGCTGTTATCACTGCATTTAATAAAGTTACCCAGAATATTTTCCGGCCGGATAAAATTGTGTCATTATGGTGATGACCGGGATTTGAGTGCGCGTGACCGGGTTGCTGATTATGTCCAGACATGATTTCTCACCTCAATATTATAAAACTATTCCCTGTCCCTATCGTTCCAGCTGTTCCAGTTTGTCAATTTCATAATTGATGGAATACTGTGCCGGCAAGGCAATTTTACCCGGATTGTACCAGCAGCAATCTATGCCGGCATTCATCGCCCCAAGGATATCAGAGGAAAGTGAGTCTCCGACAATTAACACATCCTCCGGATTTGTGCAGTGAATGATTTTGAGCGTTTTAATGAAAAAAGCAGGATCCGGTTTACTTACCCCAAGTTCCTCTGAAATAAACAGATGTGATACAAATGGCCAGATTTTCGATTCCATAATTCGTTTTCTCTGTGTTTCCCTGAATCCATTCGTAATAATGGAAAGACATGCCTTTTTACTCCAGTATTCGCAAATTTCCACTGCATATGGCATAAGCCAGGTCTGTTCACCCAAAAGGGCCTGATATATTTTGCTGGCGGCCATTGGGTCAGAAGAGAAACCTGCGGCCCTATACAATTCACGGAACCGTCTTTCCGGTATGGCAGTGCTGTCAATTTCACCGGCTTCATACGACTGCCACAATTTATGGTTTATCTCCGCATATAAATTGTAGATATCCGCATCCGGAGCAATTTCCAAAGTCTGAAAGGTTTGTTCAAATGCTGTCTTTTCGGCCTTGGTGAAATCTAAAAGCGTGTTGTCGGCATCGAAAAATATATGCTTATAAGACTTAAATCCATCCATCATCTGCTTATATCCTTTGCGTTTTTGTTCTACTAATAATACACTTTTCTCTGCCGGAGCGGTACTCAACTTGACAAAATCGACGATATAAAGCACAGTTAATCATCAGACTTAATGGTGCATTTTAGACTACATCCTATAGGAGCGACAATGTTTCAGTCCGATTTTCATCTGCATTCCAATCATTCCTTTGATTCCAGAGCAGCAATGGCAGAAATCTGCCGGCAAGCTGTGGCCAAAAATTTTGCTGAGATCTGTTTTACAGAGCACTTTTCGCTTGATCCGCACGTACCGACGTACGGTCACCTCGATTGGGACCTTTATAATGCGGACATCCTGCAAAACCGCAGCATGTACGACGGTGTCCTGAGCATTCGCAAAGGCATTGAAATTTGTGAGCCGCATCGTGATCTGAGCGGCTACCGGCAGATATTCACAAACGAGTCAATGGACTTCATCCTGGGTTCGGTCCATAATGTCAACGGCCTGAAACTGCGTTTTCTTCTGCGCGATTCCGGCAGGGATCAGGCATATGCAGCCTTTTTTGAGGAAACGCTGGCCATGGTACAAAATGCTGACATCGATGGCGCAGCACATCTTGACCTTATCAAACGATACTGCAAAGAACCATTTTCCGATCTGGACCTCGCCTGCAATATCAATGCCATTGAGCAAATACTTCAAACAATAATTGACCGTAAGCTTGTCCTTGAAATCAACACTTCAACTCTGAGAAGCCTCGGCCAAACGATGCCTGCTGAAAATATTCTGTTTCTATACCGCAGCATGGGCGGCACAAGGATATCTTTGGGCTCGGATTCCCACACAGGTGATTCGTTGGGTTATGGTTTTGACAATGGACGACTTATTGCCCGAAAATGCGGATTCACGGAATTTTGTACTTTTGAACAGCGCAAAGCAATACCACGCAGCACTTGAGGTCGGTATAAAGTTCGCTTGTATATGGATTGCGTTTTGTCCTGGCAACCTTATATATCATTTATACCCGTATACCCGATTTTGGAATTCTCAGACTATTCTCAGATTTCTCTCAGCACTTTCTAATATACAAATGCAACAATATCCTAAGGGCGAAAAGCCCATAGGAGGATTACAAAATGATGAAATTCAAACGTATTGTACTAACACTGGTTCTTACACTTGCACTTGCTGCAGCCCTTACGGCCTGTACACCGCCTGACGCAACAGCAACAACCACAACAGTTGCTCCTTCAGTAACAACATCTGCCACGGCAACAACTGCTGCACCGGCAGAAACAACTGCAGCTGCAGCGACAACAGCTCCTGCAACAACCACAGTTGCACTCGAAACATCTGCTGCATTAGCAGAAACAACAGCAGCAATTAACTAAAGGAGTCTTATAAAGCCATATAATGTGACTTTAAAAGAATTATGAACGGGCTGTGTCACTAAGAAAGCCATGAAGCGACTGATTTCAGTTCGTTTCATGGCTTTTTGCTATGTGATGAAGGGAATGCGGACGAAAACATGGACACAGGACAGGAGGTCCGCTTTGGAGAGGTCAAGGTTTACTGGACTCGAAGTTAAGCCATGTATTCCCCAGGCGACGCATCCGGGCTGACCGGATTGCATCTCACGAAAAACCCGAAAACCCTTTGCCGAAAATAAGGCTTGAGTTGGAAATCAGTACAAAGGCGGACGGCTCATGGTCACGGATGAATCGACGCAGAATAATTTCCTGTTTCGGGCGAAGGACACAGATGATGATGAATTTTTTCTGTTGGCTGTAAGCGCCCTTTGCTTCGAAAAATGTTGCGTCCCTGTGTATATTCTGAATGATATAATTGCAGATATTTTCCGGCCGGTCACAAATGATATTCACAAGCCTGCATCGTTTTAACTGCGAAATTGACCTGTCTATTACCATGGACTTGATTAATAGCCCAAGGCTTGAAAACAAAGCGGTTTGAATGTCAAAGACAAAGAATGCGGCAATCACAATTATGCAGTCAGAGATCAGAAGCATCCATCCAATATCATTTCCCGTATATTTTTTGAGGATCATGGCGACGATGTCGGTTCCGCCGCTCGAAGCTTCGCAATAAAATAA
>Ga0209430_1002936_pt1 | contig 10348 bp, 9 predicted proteins | sample BarGraIncub1133A_FD_184504 | JGI IMG/M metagenome (GOLD analysis project Ga0209430, IMG submission 184504) | Arctic peat soil microbial communities from Barrow, Alaska - Barrow Graham LP Incubations 11-33A (SPAdes) (version 2) | ecosystem: Environmental > Terrestrial > Soil > Wetlands > Peat... | reverse complement strand
ATGCATACTGCCATCATGTCCTGGAAAAATAATAATTAAGGGCAATCAATTAGTTTGCTTTCCCTAGTAAAGCCACCTATTTCTTGTTATAAGGAATTCCTATTTACACAAGATTAATTACGCTCCCTCAATCTGTCCTTTCTCTGGTTGAGTTTTTTTATAAAATCAGCTTATTGTATCTCTAGACATCAAATCCACCAAAATCATCCCCGCTGCCTATGTCATCATAACTATGGTTATTACTTACATCATTGTAATCACTATTATTTTCATATCCCGGAAGGTTTCCTTCCGTAGCTTGGCCTGCTAAATTATCATAATCAGAGTCGTTTAAAATGCCCTGTGATGTAAGAGTATTACGCAATTGTTCATCATCTAAATTACTCCACATATCATATTGATTCTGATCAATCAAATAGTGTGTAAGCAGATAGCCAAGAATCATGCCACCAAGCATGCCGCCCATTTCTGAATCGCCGTAACCACCCGCTGGATATGATGCGCGTGGCCGTAATAAACGATATACAATGTAAATAACTGCTACAATAAGTAGCACTGAAAACATATACTTCGTCTCCTTTTTATAATTGTATATTGCTAAATAATTCTCTCTTAAAGCAATTGGAAATACTGACCATTAATTATTAAAAAACAGCAAATTATCAAGCGACTATTACAACTATATTACCTTTTCATAGGAATTTTATCTTCGCAGGGCACTCCAGTCTGGCATTTCCCACAGCCATATCTGGGATAAAAACGAGCTAATACTCTGTTGAGATAATCCGAGCAGACAGCATGATGCTTGCCGCTCTCATTAATGGCCAGAGGCGGACAACGCATAATGCATGCTCCACACTTCGTGCAATTTTCATCTTTAGTAGTATAATCACGAGGGGTTGGTTCCAGTGGTGCACTTACAATAATACTGCCCAATCGACCTGCTGATCCGTTCTTGGTAATAATCGAACAATTTAGACTAAACGTCCCTAATCCTGCTACATAAGCAACATGTCTCTCAGACCAGTTACTTCTGCGATTAACAACTTTAAATCGTTCATCTACTGCTGGTGATAATGCTTCATATCCCTTCTCAATAAACCAATCAACTAGAAATTGGGACAAAGCTTTGTTAAATAGTTCCCCTTCAATTCGCCCGAATAACCATTCCTGCGCAGGCAACCCCATACACCTGTTAGCCTCACGAACTTTCTTGGTGAAGGGTAAAAAATATGTAACAACAGACTTACTAGCTGCCAACCATTGAGGTGGTGACATGTGCTCCGGTCCTACAACATCTTCATCTTTCAGGCAGTCGAAGAGTGGATCATGAGCTTCAGCAACTCCTATTAGAGGTTTGGCAAAGATTTGTAAGTGATCTATCTCTTCTACTTTGTTCAGCGGGCTATTCAACCAAAAATCCTGAGCTGCTTGCTCAATATTAATCAAATCCAATGTAATCACTCCTTTAAGCTTCCTAAATCATCATTCCACCGATACTATAATGATTTGCCAACTCTTGCCCAGTGGCGATCACACCTATTATTATACCCCTACCTTAGCGTCTCCACCATCCCCATCCAGTCTTTCATACGCTTTCCTAAAGTACCTATGTATTTACTTTGCATAGGTACTTTTAATCTTCTCAAAATTTAAAACTGATGCTAAAAACATAATCCCCGCTGATAATATAGCAGGTCCAAGTCCCAGGTAAAAAGCACCCAAATATATAGGATTTATTACATGTGCATTTCTAAGAGTTATCCCACCAGCAATCATAAAAATCATGATCGTATACCCTTTTAAATCAAAAAGGGAGAAAAAGCAGTGCTCTGACAAGCTACTCGACATAATGCGGGTTGTATGCTTTTTAACCATCTTTCGGAAAACAAGTATGAAGAACAAATAAAATATTGCAACCGAGATCAACAAATATCCCCATGGACTTTTGACGTTTAATATCAAATCTTCACAGCCTAGCGTCGATACCCGCCCCCCTGCAAAGCTCCATAAGGTTCCTGCCAAGAATAACAATACTCTCTTGCTTGCTTTTATTTTATATTTTTTAAGTATATTCATACTACCACCTTTTTAGAAACTCGTAGCCTAATTTAGCTAAGCAATTAAGATATCCCGTTACTTTTCTATTAAAATAGTTACTGACTTCCTGCTTTGGAATCCAAATATTTCGTTTTGTAATTTTGTCGTATACTTCATCCAAGATTTGTTCTTTTTCTATATTGCTTGGTTCTCTGTCGTTTGCTATAACACATGATAGGTATTTTTCTCGGAGAAAGTTGCTTATGTATTCCTTCTGTGTGTTTTTTAGAGCTGACCACTTTTTATTGGTTTGGAGAAGTCTGCCTTGAGAATCGCAATGATGATTGCTCATAACGTCTCCTATACTATACACCTGCCTTCGTGGTTATTGTGACCACTTTGACAGGTGCTTAATAATCAAAGGAATTGTGGATTTAATGGTATACATTAATTCAAATTCGGAGGGGCATAAACCTCTACTTTGCCCCTGGTGACAACAATCCTCCCACTACCCTTATTTGCTAATTCTTTATATTGTTTAGTCACTGGAACATACCCTATGTACTTACCACAACCGCCACATATAGCCTTGATCCCTATCTTGCCGTCTTTCATTTCTTTCCACTCATAGATGTTTCCTTCTATAGAAAGATTACATTTCTTGCAAGTGTGACTGTTAATCATTGTTCTCTGAATTTCTTGATTAGCGGTTAAGTGCTGCCTTTCTTTTATTGCCGTTAAATATATTCCGTTCACTAAATCAATATAAGGTTTAGTCTTTGGGGCGTAATCAATAAACTGGTTACACTTTGGACAATGACATGCTATATGTTTCATACCATTAGATAAATTTTGCCATCTATATAACATCTTGCTTTCTTCAACATCGCAATGAGTAAATATCTTCATATCTCTTTTACCGTCCTTATAATATATTTAACTACAACATTTACAAACAGGGATCTCACCAGCAAAACGTACGCTACCATGCCCCACACTCAGGGCAAACAATATGTGCCAGCTATCATAGCTCACCGCATCGTTTAGTGCCACACCATCCTACTCTCATTATGTTTAACAAACTACAGGCTGTCAATAGCCAACTATTCAGCCAGGCGCACATAAATCACTCGCCCCATGCCATAAGCTACCATACCTATAGTCACTACAAATGCGCACAATAGGATGAGGTTTTTAGTGATAAAACACATTAAAGCTTCAATATATAATAAGCAAAAAACCACAGAAATCATTCTCTGTGGGTCAAAATCCTTGTGGCAGGGGTAGAAACCGACGGTTTTGGAGACCGGTACTTTACCAATTGAGCTACACCCCTGTTTGGAGCGGGAAAGGAGATTCGAACCTAGGGCCCTCGGCCTTGGCAAGGCGATGCTCTACCGCTGAGCTATTCCCGCATGATGAATGGCTCCTGGAGTAGGACTCGAACCGACGACCTCCGCCGTGACACGGCGGCATTCTAACCGCTAAACTACTGGGCCATGATTATGTATTAATTATGGACGAGGTTTTTGACGTTGTAATGTAAGTTTAAAAAAGCCACTAACTACCCTTTTTCCTAGGTAATTAGTGGCTTTGCAACATCTCAAGAAGTCAAGTTTTAGATGGTGGAGGCGATCCTTGACCTTGTAAATCCACCTTCAAAGCTAAGTTTTAAATCTCAGGTTTTGGTCGATTCCGCTATTATTTCGCCATTCAAATATTACTTCGTCCCTGACTTAGACCAAGTGCCCGCAAAATAATACTCATTATCTTAGAAACTTTTGTCAGAGGCCTTATGGCTTCATGGTGCTTTTCTAACGGAAAAATTGATATTGTAATTAATGGGGAAAAATACTTTGGCGAACTGTTAACAAGATTATAAACGTTTTTCCTCTTTAAAGCTGATGCGCCTATTTACGAAACGCATATAGCTTTGCCCCCTAAAAACGGGCATTTTTAAGATGCTGTAAATACCATGTTGATTCTTGATTATTTATGCTCATATAATGACAAGTAAAAGTTAATTAATATAGTATTTGTGGTCTGGAGGACAATTAATTTCCATCATTTCAATCTTAACGCTTGTTAAATCTATGATTTGTGTGCTTTTTACCAGAATCCTTACCATCGTCCTTATTAGCGTCACCGCACCAAACGCAAATATAAGCACGCTAAGGAGTTTTCGTTTTTAGGTGCATTGCGAGTAGTGCCAGCTACGTTGCCGTTCCCCCATATTGCACTATTGACCAGACTATAACTTTATAGTTTACAATGGGTTTTAAGGAGTGATAAAAGTGCAGTATAATATCAAACATTTATGTCAGCGTTTTAACCTCGCAAGGAGTACCTTGTTATATTATGATTCTATTGGTTTACTTAAGGCTGCCAATAGGAGTAACGCAAATTACAGGAAGTATTCAGATGAAAATCTAAGACAATTAGACCAAATATGTGGATATCGTGAAGTTGGGCTATCGCTGGAAGAAATTAAGAGATTGCTAGGAGCACCTGAAAGTACTATTAAAGAGGTACTAGAGAAAAAACTGCACGAACTCAATATCAAAGTCAAAAAAATTCGCCATCAACAGAATATAATTATAGACACGCTTAAAAATGAGCAACTATTGAAACACCTTAGTTTTGTTAATAGAGATATTTTAGTTCAACAATTAAACTTTGCTGGGTTTGATGAATCAATGATATGTAAATTGCACTCTGAGTTAGAAGGGGTGTTCCCTGAAGCACACCAGCTTTTTTTAGAATCTTTGGGGCTAGATGAAGAAGAAATACTTCAGATTCGTAAACATTCAAAGGCTTATATAATTGATGGGAGTATCAATGCATAAAAAAGGAGGTCTGTGTTTATGGTAATACATTTTAGGGAGAAAGCAATTTTGAATGATATCAATAATTTCCCAGAAGTACGGCATATAGCTCTAAAAGGTTCAAATTTCGAAATTGGTAATAAGCTAGGTGAATTGGCCAATAATCGTCATAATATTGTGAAATTAGCTAGAAAAAATATATTCTTAACACATTGCCAAAAAATTTACATGCAAAATAATTACCCCATTTTTTATGAGCGTATGGCTGGCATAGCAAAGGCTTATGGAAAAAATCTTGACGATGATTCTTTGGACTTTTCTTTACTTGGAGAACCAAATATGGGGATAGGGTGTTCAGCTGTTTACTATCCACCGGATTATACCTTACCGGGGCACGGAATTATTAGTAGAAATTTGGATTTTCCGTTAGCTACCGCGATTGGTACTAATTCTACCGCTACCAATGTACCATCCCTGTCCAAGCCATATATTATTGAAATGTATCCTGATAGAGGGTATCCAACTATAATTTTACTAAGTTTTGAATTACTTGGTGAAGCACTCGAGGGTATTAACTCGGAGGGATTAACGGTTATTCATTTAGCAGATAACGAATCTCTAAAAAAATATCAAATGGAACCAACCATAAGTAATGCAGTTGGTATAAATGAGTTTAAGGCAATACAATTGTTGCTTGACACCTGTAGTAATGTTACAGAAGCTAAACAAGCGTTGCTTACGAACAAACATTTTTATATCAACCCATACATCTTTTGGTCGCTGACCGATATGGCAATTCGTTTGTTTGGGAGTACTCACATGCTCATAATAAAGAATATATAATTAACGGTGATAATGCGCCGCAAATCGTCACCAACTTTTTACTTCATCGATATAATGCCATCTCAGAAATTCCACAAGCTGATACTAATATCAGATGTCCATATAATAGATATATGGTGCTTTTTAAGTCAATTTCAAATCGCCATGAAAAAATTACTCTTGATTTAATTAAAGAAATCAGCGCGCTTGCTTTTATTGAAGATAATTCATTTTGTAATCCTCCGCCAATATCGGTACGTACCCTTTGGAATAGTATTTATGATACTAATGATAGAAGTCTGCAAATTAGCTTTTACCTACGAGATTGTACTGATTCCAATAATCCTGGTAAAAGCAAATCTACATATTCTAATTACTACAAATTTATGTTTGATCATTAGAAAAATAAGTCGCGTAGCATATCTTCTCTTAACTAGAAGGCAGCTTTATGTAAGTGCTTATTATTAGTCACCACACCAAATTCCCCTTCTATGGGGTGCACTGTGTCCACCAGTTTCCGAAATTTCTAACACTCATTTAGCAATAGATCATCCCTGAACAATATGCTCGCGGAGAGCCAACAATACATTTCATACAAATTTAGCTTAATTTACGCGGAGTGCCATTTTACCCCATCTGATATACAAATACACGAAACCCTCCCCAATTCCGTGTAATTGTATAAATTTTCGTGTAATAGTTATACTTTTACACGAAATTTTTCTCCTCCGCGCCCCCCCCCCCCCAACAAAAAAAATGTTCAAACCAAAGTCTGAGCGAACAATAAGTGCGACACATTCCTAATTAAAAAGCATAGGCATTGGCAGTGACCCCCTGTGGTAGTGCCAAGAAAACTGACATCTTGATGATTCTCTGGGGTAGGAGTAATTTTGCCCATTTATAGGTAAAACTAATAGATCAATTTACATTGTATCCAAATGTTTCAAATTAATCTATTGGTTCAATTACTGTTGTCTTATTTTTTCAATGCTCAAGGTTTTCTCTCAATACAAAATTCTGCCTTGACAGAGAAATTAAACTATTATAACATTAACTCAGTTAACTGAACGTATTCAGTTAACTAGGGGGAGTATATAGTGAAAAAATACCAGAAGTTATTCGAACCGGTAAAAATAGGTTCCATCGAAATTAAGAATCGTTTTGTCATGGCTCCAATGGGTCCTTTGGGTCTAGCCGACTCGGAAGGTGGCTTTAATCAGCGCGGCATTGAATACTATACGGCGCGCGCCCGCGGCGGAGTAGGCCTTATTACTACAGGCGTTACCTTCGTTGATAACGTAATCGAAGAACACGACGTCTGTCATGTTCCTTGCTCTACTCATAATCCTGTTCATTTTATACGTACCGCCAGAGAAATGACGGAACGTATCCATGCCTATGACGGCAAAATCTTCCTTCAGTTAAGTGGGGGGTTCGGCAGGGTAACCATTCCTACAAATTTAGGTGATCATCCTCCGGTTGCACCATCTCCTATTACTCATCGCTGGCTTGATAAAGCCTGCAGAGAACTAGCTGTTGAGGAAATTAGACAGATTGTACAAAAATTTGGCGAAGGTGCGTACAATGCCAAAAGAGCTGGCTTTGACGGTGTCCAAATTCATGCGGTACACGAAGGGTACTTAATCGATCAGTTTGCCATTTCCTTTTTCAATCAGCGTACCGATGAATATGGCGGTTCTTTAGAGAATCGCCTGCGTTTTGCCAAAGAAATCGTCGAGGAAATCAAAAAAACCTGCGGAGCAGATTTTCCGGTAACAGTGCGGTACAGCCCTAAGAGTTTTATCAAAGATTGGCGTGAAGGAGCGCTTCCAGGGGAAGAATTTGAAGAAAAGGGCAGAGACATCCCTGAGGGGATTGAAGTAGCCAAACTCCTGGTAGTATTTGGTTATGATGCTCTTGATATCGATGTAGGATCCTATGATTCTTGGTGGTGGAGTCACCCGCCTATGTACCAGGCAAAAGGTCTTTATATTCCTTATGCTAAGATTATAAAGGACGTGGTGGATGTGCCTGTAATCTGTGCGGGGCGCATGGATAATCCTGATTTAGCGTTAGGTGCAATAGAGGATGGCGCTTGTGATATGGTAAGTCTTGGGCGTCCGCTGTTAGCTGACGAAAGCTATGTAAACAAGTTGCGCAGCGGAAAAATAGCCAGCATTAGACCATGCTTATCCTGTCAGGAAGGCTGCATGGGGCGTATTCAGGAGTATTCTTCCTTAAACTGTGCGGTCAATCCTAGAGCTTGCCGGGAAAGAGAAACGGAGCCTATGCCGGCGCTGAAAAGCAAGAAAGTACTGATTGCAGGCGGTGGAGTAGCAGGCTGTGAGGCAGCCAGAGTTTTAGCCCTTCGCGGACATAAGCCCGTAATTTATGAAAGTACCGGGCGTTTAGGCGGCAATTTGATACCAGGCGGTGCGCCGGATTTTAAAGAAGATGACCACGCTTTAATCGCTTGGTATGAAACTACGTTAAAAGAACTCAATGTGGAAGTTCATCTCAATACCAAAGTTACCGCTGAATTGATCAGTAAAAATCAAATAGATGCGCTAATTATTGCCACAGGCTCCAAGCCAAAAATGTTTAGCCTTGGAGATAATAGTAAAGTTTACTCTGCTGCTCAAGTACTGCTGAAGAATGTGGATGCTGGCCGCAAGGTCGTAATTGTTGGCGGCGGACTTGTTGGTTGCGAGCTGGCTCTTTGGCTGGCCGATCAAGGGAAAAGGGTTACAATAGTAGAAGTACAAAATAAGTTGCTGGCAATAAATGGTCCACTTTGCCATGCTAACTCGCAAATGCTGGAAAGACTGGTTCCCTTTAAAGGCGTGGAAGTACTAACATCCGCTAAAATCATAAAAACTACAAACAAGGGTGTCTTGCTGGAAATCAATAACAAAACAGAAGAACTCGCTTGTGACAGCGTAATCCTAGCTGTCGGGTATAGCTCTGAAAATTCTCTTTATAGTGAACTTAAGTATGAATTTTCCGATATCCATGTAATTGGTGATGCCCGTAAAGTTTCGAATATCATGTATGCCATTTGGGATGCCTTTGAAGTAGCCTCAAGAATGTAAACCCTTATAGTTTCAAATATCCCCTGGTAAGATCTTTTGCTTATCAGGGGATATTGGTTTACTGCTATTCTTTTATTTATTGAAAATGAAATTTTAATTATATATAATTAGGCTAATTGTAAAAAGTTGCACGCAGTCCTTACGATACGAGGTGAAAGTTTATGACAAAATTGACCAGTCGGGCAAAACAAGCTGAGACGACAAAGAATAGAATTTATAAATGTGGAGTTAGTCTCATTGGCAAATACGGCTTTGATCAGGTTACAGTAGAGCAAATAGCCTCAGAGGCCGGCGTTTCTGTAGGTACATACTATTATTATTTTGAATCAAAGTTTGAGCTTTTTAGTGAGATTTTTAATCGGGGAGATGAATACTTTTTAGCCGAAGTTGCTGATAATCTAATAGCTAACAGCGCACCGGAGCAAATCGTTGAATTCTTTGAAAAATACGCTGATTTTACTTATGCAAATGGAATCGAGATGGTGAAGAAGCTTTATACTTCCGATAATAAAATGTTTATTACTAAGGGACGGGCCATGCAGAATCTCCTGCAGGCGATTATTGAAAAGGGCCAAGCCAGCGGACAAATCACTGCTAAGATGTCTTCAATGGAGCTAACCAATATGCTTTTTCTGGTTGGCCGAGGTGTGGTATTTGATTGGTGTCTGCGTGATGGTGATATGAATCTAAGGGAAAAGATGCGAAAAGTGATAGCTATTATGACAACGAGCCACTTGTTTTAAAGGTTGTTTCCTTAATTGGAAATTTTGCTAAAGTTGGCATAAAAGATCCTTATTAGCTGGATATTTTATGCCAACTTTTTTAAAAAGTGTTTAGTCATAACATATGTAACGGCGAAACTTATTATTTATCGTTAACTTACTTGGACAGATGTCCAGATCGCCGATTTTCGATCCTAAAAATAGCAGTACTAAGGTTTTTGAAGCCTTGTACTGCCTTTATTTATAAATGGTGGGGTATGCTGGTGTCGAACCAGCGACCTCTTGAATGTGAATCAAACGCTCTACCGCTGAGCCAATACCCCTTGTAAGTTATTATACACTTAATTAACTGTATTATCCAGTTAAGTCAACCGTTTAGAAACTAACATTTTTTTAGTTTCATAATATCTTAGTGACCGCATGCTCGCATCTATTTTACGCGACAATTCTCTAATTAGCACTTCAATCTCCTTTCAAGCTTCATCTATCTCTATTATAAAGTATGACATCCATGTTAGTGTCAAGTATTAAATAAAATTAACCCCACCAATATTATGAACTGCCCCCTGTCAAGTCAATGTCATTAAGTTAAGCAAAATAGAACGTTTACATCGATAAAAGTAGATGTAAACGTTCTATTTTTATATTTGCTAGTCATATAAAAAACACTTGACAAATAGTCGAAATTTTGCGGCTCTGCCCTTGAAATATAAAGATTCGTATAATGTCCTCGCTTGTCAAGACACGAAATTTGATTTTCTAAGATAACTCCTCCTTCGATTTTATAGATGTTATGCTGCTGCCTCATGGCGGCAAGAATAGACCGAGCTAGGGGTAACATCATCAA
>Ga0209430_1002935_pt1 | contig 10351 bp, 10 predicted proteins | sample BarGraIncub1133A_FD_184504 | JGI IMG/M metagenome (GOLD analysis project Ga0209430, IMG submission 184504) | Arctic peat soil microbial communities from Barrow, Alaska - Barrow Graham LP Incubations 11-33A (SPAdes) (version 2) | ecosystem: Environmental > Terrestrial > Soil > Wetlands > Peat... | reverse complement strand
GGTTTAGACCCTCGCAGCCAATTGTGGCTCATTGAGCTCCTCCAGGATCTCGCTAAAGCTGGCAAAACGGTCGTCACGGCTACCCACGATCTTGACATTGTTGAGAAGATCAGTACGAGGGCTATCATCTTCGGTGAGGATCACACGATCAAAGCGGATGCCGATAGTAGCGCGGTGATGAACGATCTAGAATTGTTGACGTCCGCAAACCTTATTCACAAACACATGCACCGGCACGCCTCGTTAATGCACGAGCATTTACATGCGCACAAGGGAGAGCACCATTACGAGCACTGAATAGGCACCCTCTTTTTTAACGACAAACAAAATAGTTGTCTTTGTTAGTTGTGCAAAAAAGAGAAACTTAATAAGTAGCTCTACAGATGCCCATTGTTTTTCTAATTGCGGCTTGTTATGGCTCTACCGATGAGGATTAGCAAACCTCCCGAAAGTACCACTCCTATGATTGCTGACAGCCAGTATGCAAGACTTTGGTTGAGGAACGACCCCCCTAGGCTTGGTAAAGCATAGTCAGGTATAGGTGCCGCCCAAGTGCTGGACACACCTATGTCCCACTCTCCATAAGCAGTGCCGACTGCAAGCAGGCCAATAGGCACTACTACGATCATTACCGCGAGCACAATTAACAAATTCCTTAGTAGTTCGTCCATTGATCACACTTCGATTCACACTGGCGCTGAGGGAATGGGGTCCTTCATTTGTTCTCTTCGTCTTGTGTAGTTGAATATAATCGTCGGATCAGAGCGAGCTAGATATGCAAAGGCCAGTGCCGTTACAATTGCTTCCACGAAGCTGAAGAAAAGCAAACTTTGAATCAACATTGCCGGTAAAGTTATAGAGAGCCCGTACGGAAACAGCGCGGCGCCGTCGACTGCGTGGAGCATAGGTTGGAGGCCGAGCTCAACGCCAGTAGCGAATGCGCCGGCAGTTAAAGCTAGATATCCGGCAACGCCAGCAGCAAGTATTCTTCGCTTTGATGTGATCTCTGTTTTCCCGCTGATGAACGAGTAAACATAGAACGCAACGAACGGCATAACGAATGCCATGTTAAAACAGTTCGCGCCTAATGCTGTTATCCCCCCATCGCCGAAAAGCAACGCTTGTAATAGGAGCGCTACAGACACAGTAACCACTGCGACCCACGGTCCTAATATGATCGCTATCAGCGCACTACCTACCGCGTGCCCAGTGCTTCCGCCTGGAATGGGCACGTTGAACATCATAATGACAAACGAGAAGGCAGCAGCTAGCGCAAGATATGGCACTTGTCTATCCTTAAGATTTTTTCGAAGCCAATCTCCTGCGTAGAGCCAGATCGGGATCATCACAAGCCACAGAATTCCGTATGTAATCGGTCCGAGATATCCGTCTGGTATGTGCAACTATATCACCACAACGAAATGCGGTGACAGTTATAAAAAACTATCGAATCGTAACACGAAAAACATATAATTATCTGAAAAGTAATAACGTAGCTACAGAAGAGTTCATCATAATAACACGCGGATGTAGTTATGACGATACACTCCTCCCTTTCGGATCAATTTACGTACCACAATGCACGAAGCCCGTTAGATCAAAGTCACAACTAGGGCATATGTACTTTAAGCTGAGACATCGCTATATGCCCACGGTGGTTGTGTCATTTGACAGATCTATGGGATCCCTCAGATTACTACAAGCACTCGTATCCACAATACGCGTTCGCGTTGGGCCTAGTGGGAAGATTGGCACTTCGTGGTGACGAGCACATTTTAGATGTTGGCTGTGGCGACGGGAAGATAACAGCTGTGCTTGCCGCACGCGTATCACACGGTTCCGTGCTCGGCATTGATACCTCTACTGAAATGATCGCATTTGCCCAAAATATGTTCTCTCAAACTGCGTATCCTAACCTCTCATTTAGCTATGGAGACGCTTCGAACCTCACTTTTCAAAAAGAATTTGACGTTATTGTAGCATTTGCCTCTCTCCACTGGACCGCAGACCTAGTCACGGTGCTGCAAGGCATCAAGTCCAGCCTCGCGCCAGGTGGTCGGTTCGCAGCACAGCTCATGGCGAAACGATTTACAACACAAGGGAGAAGTGGGTCCCCGTTGCACCAAGCGCGAAGGGAAGTTATGGCTCGTCCTGCTTGGAGACCCTATTTTCGGGAATTTAAGAAGCAAGGGTTGGTTTATAGTGCCGATGAGTACGAAAAGCTGTTGCGCGATGCTGGTTTTACCCCACACCGCGTCGAGTTCGTTACGGAAGATGTGACGCACCCTGGGATAGAAGCGCTAAAGGGGTGCGCTCGAGCAACGTGGCATCGATATACTAGCCGCATTCCGGCCGAGCACCGCGACGCCTTTCTTGATGAAGTCGTACAGCGCTTCATTGAGCAGTACCCCCCAGATAGTGGTGGCCAGATACATGTTCGTATGAAAATATTGGAGGTCGAAGCAACAGTAACGGGCGACTGACTTACCTCAAGCTTCTGTATAGGCAGCTAATAACACGCATCAAGGAATAGACACGGAAATGACTTGCGCACGAGCTTTACCGCACGAACAGTCGTAATCAATCGGCCGCCATCAGGTTGTTGAGGACTTATCTGCGAGTTTTCTAAGTAGAACCGAAGTATTATTCACCTTGCCTGATGGCAGTACCCTCGCTAACTCTTGAAATTCAGCCAAATCCCTTGTGGACAATCCTATATGCGCCAGTGATAAGCAAAGACCTAACGGGGTTTCCAGAGATGGGACGGATGCTTCAGACAGGTAAGGTCAACAATATCTCGGTTCTAATCAGGAAGGATCGGAGCAAGCACTAAGCTGATAGCAACGTGGACGGGTAGATAGCAAAACTTGGCCTGCGTGCGTATTTTGGTTTGTTTGGCCTCAACAAGCGATGCAATGACGATCTTAGCGCCTTAGCAGCGGAGGTAACCATTTATACCAAGATGACATCGTAGCAATTTGAATCAGCTAACCTTTCCTAATAGGTTTGCGTTATTTCCTTGTTACAATCATTCAGCAACACACTAACTCAGAATAAGCGTTATTATGGCTCACGTGCCCCTTTTTATCGATCTAAAAGACAGGTGCATCGTCATATTCGGCGGTGGGCGCGTTGGGGAGAGAAAGGCCAAGATGTTTTGCGCCTACGGGCAAACTACAGTCATAAGCACAAGCTTTACAGCTGAATTATTAAAAATGGCAGAAAGTGGCCTAATCGACGTGATTGCAGACGACTTGAAAGATGTGAAGAAGTACCTTGCAGGTGCTTTTATCGTCGTTCCGGCAACCAACAATCGCCCCCTCAACACGTATATCGCCGACCAAGCGAAGGCAATGAATATCCTCGTCAACCAAGTAGATGGCATAGGCGAGGTTATCGTGCCGTCGATTATCAATAAAGACGATATCCACGTCGGGATTTCGACGATGGGGAAAAGTCCCGCATCAGCTCGATATCTCAGACTGCGTATCGAAGAGCTCATAGAAAACGTTGCCCGGATGGTGGCTCTCCAAGACAAACTGCGAACCATTTTAAAAAAGAAGATTGTTAGTCAACTCGAGCGAAAGCGCATCCTTGAAATAATTATAAACGACTCAGGAGTGTGGACCGAACTTGCGCGTAGCTACGACGCGGGACTTCAAGCGGCACTTGAGATCGTAGAAAATGAACAATTGATGCCGCAGGCAAAAACAAAAGGGGGCCATACATGAATGGGATATGCAACCTTTCAATAACGCACAAGTGGGCAAGCCTAAATGACTTAGAGTGCGCACGCATTGACAACGTGGAGGGCGCATTGAAGGCGATGCACGCTACCGACGGCGTTAGCGAATGTGTCATCATACAAACATGCAATAGGATTGAGCTCTACCTTTATGTGACGAACGAGTTCGACGTTAACTCATTTATAGCGCGTTTCTTCCCATCTGTGTCGCCAGAACTCATTGGCCGATACGAGGCGCGCGAATCACTCAGGCACTTAATGCGACTGGCATCAGGCCTCGATTCTATGATTGTAGGTGAGGACCAGATACTCGGCCAGCTTAAAGAGGCGGTCGAAATAGCGACCAAAGAGGACACATTAGGTCCTGATCTGGGCTTAGCATTATCCAAAGCGATTAAAGTCGGAAAGCGTGTACGAACAGAGACGCACATCAACCGCGGCTCAGTATCCGTCGGCTCAGCAGCGGTTGACCTCGCCGAACGGGTCATGGGTACCCTCGAGGACAAGGCGATTCTGAGCATCGGAGCCGGTGAGCTGGGAACGCTCGTGGCGGTCGCCCTCGCCGAGCGAGAGCTCAAGGCGATGTTTTTCTCAAACCGGACCTTTCGGCGCGCGCAAACCCTCGCCAAAAGGCTTGGAGGCACTGCGGTCCGATTTGACAATATAGACGACTATCTGTGTCAAGCAGACTTGGTAATAAGCGCTACCGCAGCGCCGCACTACATACTTACCTATGATAAAGTACGTCGCGCGATGCAACAACGACACGGCCAGTCACTCGTCATCATCGACATCGCCAATCCGCGTGACGTTGAAGAAAGTGTCGCTACGCTCGACAACGTCGACCTACACAACATCGACGATTTACGCAAGATCACCGAACAAAACCTTAAGAAGCGACGTTCCGAGATCGGAAAAGTGCTCGCGATCATTAACCAAGAGCTCGACCTGCTCGAATGGCGATACAAGAAGGATCGCGCGAATGACCTTATTGCGAGCTTGTATCAGAACGCAGAAGAGCTTAGAGCGCGCGAGCTCGAAAAAGCGTACAACCGTCTACGATGCGAGGCAGACCTAAATAACTACGAACAGATCCTTGAAGACCTTACAGGTTCAATCGTGAATAAACTACTTTTTGAGCTTACTGCATCACTCAGAGAGGCAGCCGCTAACGACGATTATGACTTGATGAGTTCAGCGCATAAACTATTCAAACGTCAGGAGGTTTAAATGACCAAGCGACCCGCACGGCTTCGTAAAAAGGGCGTCAGAAAGTTGGTCCGAGAGACGTCACTGCTCCCAAGCGATCTGATATGCCCTCTATTTGTCGATGAGAACGCACAAAAACCTATAGCTATCCCCTCCCTGCCGGGATTTTATCGTCACACCGTCGAAACGGCAGTATCTGAGGCCGAGGCGATCACGGAACTCGGTGTTCCAGCGGTCATCGTATTCGGGGTGCCACGCTCAAAAGACGAGACGGGGAGCGCTGCGGTTAGCGGCATCGTGCAAGATACTATCAGGGCGATAAAAACGCAGGTCCCAGCAGCCACGGTCATTGCCGACGTGTGTCTGTGTGAATATACGAGCCACGGACACTGCGGCATCGTCAACGAAGATGGTACGATCCTCAACGGCCCGACGCTTGAGATGCTGCGGCGTGTTGCAACCTCATACGCTCGCGCCGGGGTCGATATCGTCGCACCTTCGGGAATGATTGACGGGATGGTCGGCGCTATACGCGCGCAGCTCGATGAGGAGCGGTTTGACGGAGTCGCGATTATGCCTTACGCAGCTAAGTACTACTCGAGCTTCTACGCACCGTTTCGCGATGCTGTGGATTCAGGATGTGCTTTTGGAGATAGGTCCGCTCATCAAATGGACCCAGCAAATACCGACGAAGCGGTTCGTGAGGTACGTCTGGACCTAGAAGAGGGCGCCGACATTATTATGATCAAGCCCGCATTGCCTTATCTCGATATCATTTATCGAATTAAGCAGACCTTCGGTGTTCCTGTAGCCGCATATAGCGTTAGTGGAGAGTACGCCATGTTGCGCGCTGCAATAGATAACGGGAATTTGACTAATGATGCCATTCTTGAGACGCTCCTCTCAATCAAACGAGCCGGAGCCGACATGATCGTTACCTATTTTGCCAAAGAGGCGGCAAAGACCCTGGATTATGAGTGAGAGGTGGCGATGCAAACAGACGGGTCTGAGAGACTATATAAAAAAGCTTTGAAGCTCATGCCTGGTGGCGTTTCAAGCCCGGTTAGGGCGATAGATCCCTATCCGTTTTACGTCCATAAGGCAAGCGATTCGCGAATATGGGACGTGGATGGAAACGTGTACATTGATTACTGCATGGGCTATGGCCCACTCATTCTCGGTCACGCTCACCCTGCCGTGCAGGAAGCAGTGACCCAGCGTCTAAAACTAGGATGGGACTACGGAACCCCTATTGAGGCTGAGATCGCTCTCGCAGAGCGCATTCAAAAAGACCTCCCCTCAATCGAGATGCTTCGATTCGTGTCAACGGGAACTGAGGCTACGATGAGCGCTATTCGCGCCGCCCGTGGGTTTACAGGAAAAGACATTATCGTAAAAATTGAGGGGGGCTACCACGGCGCCCACGACGCAGTGCTCGTCAAGGCAGGATCGGCTGCAATCTCCACTGCGAGCTCACTCGGGGTGCCGGCCGAAGCTATAAAAAACACCCTTCAAGTCCCGTTCAATGACATTGAGGCCCTATCTGACGTCTTAGAAAAAGCTGAACCTGCGTGCCTTATCATAGAACCGGTGATGGGGAATATTGGTCCAGTGCTGCCTGAGACGACCTATCTCACAGAAGTTAGAAAAGTCACCGAAGAGAACGATACGCTCCTGATATTTGACGAGGTGATTACCGGATTCAGGCTGTGCACCGGAGGCGCTCAGTGTCTTTACAACGTCACTCCTGATCTCACAACGCTAGGGAAAATTGTCGGTGGCGGATTTCCGATTGGGATATTCGGAGGCAAAAAGGAGATTATGGAATGCGTTGCTCCATCAGGAGGGGTTTTTAACGCAGGTACATTCAGCGGGCATCCAGTTTCGCTTACAGCAGGAATTGCGACGCTTAACGTGCTCAACGAGGAGGGTTACAAACGCGTCAATGGTTTGGGTGACCTCCTAAGGAGGATGCTCGTCGACCTCCTCGAAGAACTTGACATCCGTGTTACGGTGCAAGGAATCGGCACGCTGTTTCAGATCTTTTTTACCGAAAAACCCGTTAAAAACTATCAAGACGCGCTCACCAGTGATGTCGACGCTTACAAGAAATTGGCTGCTTTTATGCGCGAAGAGGGCATTTTCTTAGCTCCTTCGCAATTCGAGACGAACTTCATCTCACTTGCACACTCAAACGAAGACGTCGAGTACACCATTCGTGCGTACGCTAACGCGTTTAAACGGCTGTATAACCTAGACGTCGACACCGCGGGCTACTAACCCCAATAACGACCGCAAACAACTGGTAGGGCGTGATCTAAATACTGCGTATTGGCACCAGAGGCAGCAAACTCGCATTGGTTCAAGCTAAGATGGTCAAGAGCTTACTCGCCAAGAATGGCGTTGAAAGCGAGCTCATCATCGTTCAAACGAGCGGCGATAATTTTGCCGATAAGCCCTTCCGAGAGGCAGGTATTGGCGCATTTGTGAGAGATATCGACGACCTCATGCTTAAGGGCGAGATCGATATTGCTGTGCATAGCATGAAGGACGTACCCACAAAAAGGCCAAAAGAGATTGGCATCTGTGCCGTTATGCCACGTGCAGCCCCATACGATGTTTTAATTTTCGAGCGTTCGTTGCCTAAAGGAGCTACTATAGGTACCTCGAGCTTGCGACGACAGGCGCAACTTGCTCGATATTATCCATCCTACAACCGCAAACAGATTCGGGGCAACGTCGACACGCGAATAAGAAAACTAAGGGCAAACGAGTTCGACGCGGTGATTCTCGCCAAGGCGGGACTAGACCGTCTCGGCATTAACATCAAAAAGAAACGTTTACCATTCATTCCATCACCAAACCAAGGGATTATCGCCGTGATGGCGAATCAGGAAAGTGACGATTTCGATATAGTCGCTAAGATCAATGACGAGCAAACATTTATTGAAGGCATGGTTGAGCGAGTTATAATGGAGACTTTAGGAGGCGGGTGCCTAGTCCCCCTAGGCATTTTGGCGCACCTAGAAAGTGAGTGGGTGCACGTCGTTGCCGAGGTGCTCTCGCTCGATGGAAAACGTATAGTGCATCTTACCGATCGCATACCTATTGATAGCTACGAACGAGCCTCGAAAGAGTTCGCCCAAAGAATGAAAGAAGACGGAGCAGCCTCGTTGATTGCTGAAGCTGTTGTATCTGTTTCAGCGCTTGACTGAAAAAGGAAACAAAAAAAACATGTCTGAAGGGAAGGTGTTCTTAGTAGGGGCAGGACCTGGTGACCCAGGCCTATTGACCCGAAAAGCCGAACGAATCATAAAAAGCGCTGATATTGTGCTCTACGACAAACTTGTCGATGACCGAGTAATCGCGCTTGTTCCTAAAAAGGTAGAGCTTATAGACGTGGGGAAGGACCCGAACCACCATAAGGTTCCACAGCATAAGATCAATGATCTGCTTGTCAAATACGCGAAAAAGGGCAAGACGGTAGTACGGCTTAAAGGTGGCGACCCCTACGTATTCGGTCGCGGTGGAGAGGAGGCCGAAGAGTTAGTCGCCCATGGAATCGATGTGGAGATAGTTCCCGGTATTTCATCAGCCGTGGCGGTTCCAGCGTATGCAGGTATCCCTGTTACGCACCGAAAGTACGCTTCCACATTTACTATCGTCACGGGCCACGAGGCCACGGGCAACGAGCTTAAGTGGGATGTTCTCGCTCAACTAGATGGCACGCTAGTTATCCTGATGGGCGTAGGCGCCCTCAAAGAGAACGTTGCGAATCTTATAGCTTTTGGCAAGCCTGCGCAAACACCGGCAGCGATCATTGCACAAGGAACTACCAGCCGCCAAAAAGTCGTTTTAGGCACCTTAGATGACATAGCAATCAAAGCTGAAACAGCCAACGTGGAAGCTCCAGCGGTGCTAGTTGTCGGTGACGTTGTAAAACTCGCAAACACATTAAGACCCCAATATGCAGACACTAGCGATCATTAGACCTGACAGACAACTAGAGGATTCAAAAAAAGTCGTCGAAGCCTTCGGTTATAGAGCGTTGGCAACCTCTATGGTCGATATCACCCCTATAAGCGACTCGCTTTGGTCCACTTTCTTAGACGACCTAGCGAAAGGCGAGGTGGACTACCTAATACTCACGAGCGCAAACGGTGCACGTATTTGTGCGCAGCTCGGACTCAACGCTGCTAGCATCCCTAAATCCACGCGCGTCGTGGCCATAGGACCCGCAACCAGATCTGCGTTGCTTAAAGAGCAGCTTCGCGTTGATCTTATGCCGTCAGAGTATAGCTCACACGGCATCGTTCGGACGCTCAGCAACATAGCAGGAAAAAAAATCTGGGTCTTACGCAGCGCTTATGGCAGCTCTGAACTAATCCAAGGTCTTAAGAAAGGCGGCGCAGCCGTTAACGAAGTCGTGCTTTATACGCTTAAAAAGCTCTGTGGTCCACTTCAACGAAACTTTATACTGGAGGTAACAGAAGGTGATGTGGCAGGCGTGCTATTTACGAGCGCCATGACGGTAAAGGCTTTTTTTGACTGCGCTGACCTAATGGGAACTCGCGACCGGCTCATCGCACGACTCGCGCATCAACTCGTTGGGGCTATTGGAATTCCTACAGCCGATGCGCTTCGTTCGTACAATGTGGAAGTCGACGCTTTACCAAAAGACGCCACATTCAGTGCGCTAGTCTCAGTAGCACATGCAGCCCTGAAGAATCGCGCATTGTAGCGCGCGAAAAATTCTCTATGAATATACCCGTAGCTATATGCACACCTGTAATGGCTCCAAATCTCGCCGATGAAGGGCGTGTTATGTGCGACTGGCAAACATTGGCTCGCACCGCACCGTTGAACGAGAATTGCAGGAGGTATGCGTAAACTATTCGGGTAGACCAGTGAAGCGCGCCGGAAGCACAACCACAGCTACTGATCCTCCGCTTTAGCAGAGCCTAAGACGATGATTATTAGGGAGATCGTTTGCTGTGAGCTGTTCGGTCCGAAAACTTCGCGCACGATCTTGCGAAGTTGGCAGCAAGATTGGGGTACGAGAGCGGATGGACGTGAGTGAATGAAGCGAGGGTTTGTCCTACTTGTATCCCATCGCGACCGTCTGAAATACCAGTTCCTTTTTGCAGCTGAAACGCAAATTGAGGCTTGTTATCTAGATCAGTAAGTTCGGAATAGTGAAATTCGTGGCCTCGAAACTTGGTTCCTTTTAGTCCAATGACGTTATTGCAAACAGTCGTGCCAGCAACATAACCGATAACACGCTTGTTGGCCATATCGGCATTTGCTGGAATGACGCCTACCATCTTTGAGCTTCGCCCGTCATACGTCAACGATTCGGTCAGATACATGAGGCCGCCGCACTCTGCGAACACGGGC
>Ga0209430_1002934_pt1 | contig 10355 bp, 16 predicted proteins | sample BarGraIncub1133A_FD_184504 | JGI IMG/M metagenome (GOLD analysis project Ga0209430, IMG submission 184504) | Arctic peat soil microbial communities from Barrow, Alaska - Barrow Graham LP Incubations 11-33A (SPAdes) (version 2) | ecosystem: Environmental > Terrestrial > Soil > Wetlands > Peat... | reverse complement strand
AGTTTCTATATATTGTAATTTTGTCCGAAAATATTACGTAAATTTTTATTAACAGAATAATTACTTGATGAATACTATGGTAGAAACAACATATTTGGAGTGAATTTTATGATATCAAGAATTGAGTCTGATGAAAGTGAGTTAGATGACATTATAGAAAAGGTTGGTTACTCTTATAATTCCCAAAAAGATTTATTCTTTTCAAATTCGGATGCATGGCAAAGAGAAATGGGATATTGTCGTCTGTACGACGAGGTGGCTGCGCCTTTCGGTATAATTGTAGATAGCGAACCAATCTATTTTTCGTATGCAGGTAAAAGGTGGTTAATTGAATTCTGGAAAGGTCAGTATGATTTAACAACCGGCTGTGAGATAGGATTATATACAACAGAAGAACCCGATTTAGATATTCTCGGGATTTTTAGTGGAACTTTCTATAATTGTGTAAGCCTAGAAGATGAATTATTTATGTCTTATACTTTAAAAAAGAACGGTGAAACAATGTTTACAAGAGAAGACAAACAATGGTGGCTTACAAGTTTTAAACTGGGTGAGTTTACTGAGCCATCAGAACTAACGATGGATATATATATTACCTTAAAAGATAAAACAATGCTTAAGGAGTTTATAACCGGATTAGAGGCGGCAGGATATTCAGAGGATGAATATAGTATAGATGAACTATCAGTGGCTATAAAATTTGACAAACCACATACACAACAACCTATTACACGAACATACCTAACAGATATGATCATTCAACAGAAAAATAAATTATTATGTGACAAGTATCAGAGTATAACAAAAGAATATGTAACTTCTTTAGCTAAAATAAATGCAATTAAGGACCAAGCACCTGAGCTGTATGGAGAAGTATTAAATATAGGAAAAACAAAACAATTCTTTGATATATATAACCAAATTAAAAAATACTTTTAAAAATTTTGCTACAAAAATTCCTTCTATATTGTATTATTATTTTAATTACTCTTGTGGTTAAACTAATTAAATTTAGGTAATAATATTATTAAAAATAAATGGGAGGTGTTTTTGTGGATAATATGTATAATCTTATATCATTGGCTAATCAAGATGATGTAATCAAAGATATTACAAAGTATGAAAAGGAATTGAAAATGAAAGTTGGACAAGATGTTGTTTTAATCGCATATTCTAAGGATACTAAAAAATAAAATATTATTGAGGTGAAGATTATGGCAAAGGCAGGAATGAGAAGACCCGATCCTAAAGATCCACATGGGACGGAAAGTAATCATAAAAATCATTTTCCTAAAAATGATGCTCCACCGGTTCCTGAAATACAGGGCAAAGCAAAAAGCGGTGAAAAAAAAGCAAAACCTTTATAATGTATAAAATAGAGACACTCCTAATTTTATAGGTGTGTCTCTATTTATCTATAAACCTAACGCCTTCCTTTCCTGGAGGTTGTTGGTAATTCCTTAACTTGCGGTAATTCCCCACTTATGAATGCTTTTGATAAAGCATCATTTACAGCATTAATTATTCCTACAGAGGTAAATGTCGCGCCTGAGACCATGTCTACATCTAAAGTCTGATTTTGGACGATTGCTGGTGGAATAAGCTTAATAGGTATTGAGTAAAACCGTTGATTGACTTCATTATGATCAGTTACTTCAACATTTATAATGGAATTGTTTTCTATTTTGACACTCACTTTCAAACCAGGGCGATAGCCTGTTGCTTCCCCAGTGTAGACACCATCTTTTAGTTCTGCACCTTCAAATTGGGCGTTTAACTGTTCTAAAGAAGTACTATCCTTGATTCCTTCATTGACTGAATACTGGTAGGAAACCGGGTCTGGGGAATTAAAAAGCACTTTGTTCACCTGAATACCACCAACATCTATAATATGCCATAGCGTCATGGACAAGAAAACGATGGTTAGAACCCTGTGGTAGTACATCCAACCTCTAAAGTGAGCTAAATATTTGCGCATCATCCAGTTAACACCTAATAAAATGGATATAATCCAACTTATGGTACCTATGTTAAAACTCAAAACAGCTTCTGACGAATACAGCCCATGTACTAGGCCCGCAGCAACTAATGCAATACCTACTTTCTTGTGGTGTTTTCTCATATTACGATTCAATTTCATAAAAAAGTTTTTATACTTACTAGATCTTCGTGCTGCGATTGGTAAAATAAATATAACGCTCAGAAAGATTACCAATATAATTGAAATCCAGGCAAATCCAAAATTCAACCATAGATTCATAGATGCCTCCTCAAATTAATAGTGCTAAATATTATATTTGCAGTGTATCAATTCAACATGAATCTAAGGTGTTGATAATGTTAATATATTATGAATAAAACAGAGGGAACACTAGACTACAGTGCTCCCTCTGTTTATGTTATTTACAGTATGTATATATGTTTTCAGTCTACAAACACACCTTTTGTTTAGTCTCTCCCTCTATTTTCCCTATGCCATAGCCATAGCAAAATGATTGGTACATACTTTTTATAATTAGTGAATGCAGACAGTTTCTTTCCTCTTCATTTAGACCTAAGTCCATTGTCCTCATAAAATTTTTGGTTTTATCTTTTGCAATAAGCTTAATTGCTTCTCTTGTTCCAGCCAAATCATTTTCAAGTTTATCTTTACCTTGGTGAAGATAATCCTTCATAATGCCCTCAAATTTTTCTGATTGTTTTGTGTTTTGTAGCTCTCCCATTTTGCCTCCCAGTAATATCTTAGGGACAGTTAAATAATAAAACCCGATTTTGCGGGGAGGAATTTTGTGATAGTGCAAGGCGGAGGAGGAAGCGATACTGGTCGTATCGCGACTGACGACAACGCTGCAATTTCACAAAATAACCTCTGCAAAAATGGGAAGTTATTATTTAACTGTTCCTGCATATTACTAAGTGTTTCCATAATTGTATTTTCTATACACTTATGATTGTAATATCAACTGGTTTAATGATTTTTTTTACGCTCTTTTCAAACTTAGTCCTAGCAAGCATCACTTGATGTGAGCAGCCAACACACTTTATCCTAAAATCAGCACCAGTTCGAACTATCTCCCATTGCTTGCTACCACAAGGGTGCTGTTTTTTCATCTCTACGATATCTCCCAAAGCATATTTATCAGGCATAATACCCTCCTTGAGCCACTGTTCGCGGCAGTTATCGACAATACTCGTTATTTAATTTACTCAACTTTCCCAGTTGGAATTTACTAATCTTAGCGACGATGGTAGATGTATCCAATGGGAGGCGCATCGAAATTATTTGTTAAATTTGTTAGCGATAGAACAGGATTTTCAAATAATTTCGCTAAGCATTCTCAAGGGATACATCTACCATAGCCGTGACTGATAATGATTCTACCTGGGAAAGTTTATTCCGGCTTCATAAGCGTGGTTCTGTCAAAAAACTCAAGTCCACTGGCCTCAAAACCTTCTTTTATCTTCATTCTAATACGACGCTCCACCGCCCACTGTTCATTTGGGAAGGTACGCGCAGTAATTCGCAAATTCATATTATGCTCTCCTAAGTTGGTTATTCCTAATATATGGGGTTCCTCGGTAAAAATAGAGAATTCGCTTTTTACCTCCTCACAAACCTCTTGTGCTATCTCATTAACTTTTTTCATACTGCTGGAATATGCTACTGGAATATCTACAATAACCATCTTGTTATCCCTTGTGTGGTTAGTTACCCTTTTGATCTCACCATTAGGAATAATATACACATCTCCAGCATAATGCTTTAGTCTAGTAACCCTGAGCTCCATACGCTCAACGGTACCAGTCATATCTTCAATAGTTATCACATCACCCAGAGCAAATTGGTCTTCTAGCAAGATGAAGAAGCCTGAAATAGTGTCTTTTATGAGGCTTTGAGCTCCTAAGCCTATAGCTATACCACCAACCCCTGCTGCTGCCAGCACTGATTTCAAATCAAGCATATCTGACAATACAAATATGATCACACCTATATATATAACGTATTTGAATACGCTAGCCATTAACGTTGATATGGTATCAAGCCTTTTGTCTTCCATCTTGAACTTAAATTTTTCTTGATTTTCAAAAAACTTTTTTATAAGCAATTTTCCTATTTTTACAATAAGTATAGCCACAATAAATATTAAAATTATTTTTAATATCTTCAAAGTAGGGTCATAGAAACCCCCAAGGTAATCATTTAATAACACATCTAGTTTTTTTAACATTAGGATTAACCTCCCTCTCTCCAATGTGCCCAATAAATTATCCTATTAGTCACATGAAAAATATTATCAATACCATATTTAAGCTTTTTATGTTCTACCTGTATTTTAGCATACCGAAACAAGCCTTTCAAATAACTTCAGATGAGTCTCATCCTTTCTCCACAAATTCTCTGGATGCCACTGGACGCCCAAAACGAATTTTTTATTCTCTTGGCTTATTGCCTCTATAATTCCATCCTCTGCATAAGCATTTACAATAAAGCCTGGTGCAACCTCACTAACTGCTTGATGGTGAAACGAATTTACCTTTAACCTATCTCTTCCAAAAATACTATACAAGCACGTTTCACTTTGAATATCAACATTATGTATTTGAAACCATCTCGGAGCCTGTTGACTGTGCTTTAGGAGCTTTTTTTCATCCTTGCTCTGCGCATAAATATCCTGATAAATACCGCCACCCGCAGCAATATTCATTACCTGAATACCTCTGCAAATGCCTAAAATAGGCTTATCCATTGCTATTGCCTGCTGAGCTATAAAAATCTCCATACTATCTCGAATTGGTGAAATCTCACCCGCATATGGCATATTGCCTTTACCAAAGTATGTAGCATCAATATCTGGACCACCTGATAAAATAAAGCCATTGCATATCTCTAGATACTCACCCCACACACTTTTTTTATCTGTTACCGGGATTAATATAGGCACTGCTCCACACTGTATAATAGCTTCATAATAATCATCCTTCATCGTGCTAATGCCTTTCTCATAATCATATGCTGCTGTAATTCCGATCACAGGCTTACCTCTATACATATAATAACCTCCCTTATTCAAATTATCATCAAAAAACGGCTTTCCTATAACCAGGAAAACCGTTTTCGTTAGTTTTGTTGTCTTCTTTATTGTTTTTCAAACATTCCTTTATCTACTCCACATAGTGGGCAAGTCCAATCATCTGGAATATCCGCAAATGCTGTACCTGGTGCTATTCCGCTATCGGGATCTCCTTCTTCAGGGTCATAAACATAACCACAAACAGTGCAAACGTATTTATCCATCTGTAATCCTCTCCTTGTTTTTTAATAAGTTTGAGCTGGTATGAAGGGAAATTAAATTCTCAACATAATTACTAAATATATATTCCCTCTTTTTAACGAGCATAACACCTTTTTTTAATTTTCTTATCAAGTTTATAGGCCATCTTGTGCTTTGAAGGTTTAAATTTATGAAGTTTGCTGTCCAATATGGTTTTAATATCTTCACCGTCACTCATCTATGCGCATCCTTTTGTTAATGACTAATACATTATATGCATAAACAGAGTAATCAGGCACCTAGCTTCTCCGGTTTCTAACAATTATAAGCAATCCACCTGAAATGAGTATAGCTGGGATAAGATATAGTCTCAAGATCTCAATCCTACCTAATGCAATTGTAAAGAATATTATCGACAATCCACCCAAAAGGAAAACTGGAATTAAAAGTCCCTTTTCTCTTGTTCCAAACGCGTATAGTTCAAATAAGCCTACAGCCACTGCAAGAATAAATCCTGGCCATAAAAATTCCCACAAGTTAAACAGCATGGATAGCTGGCAAGTAACACCAGTTACTAGAAGGATTCCCCCAGGAACAAGTAAACCAGCATCTGACGTTTTCCCTGTAAAAAATGAGTAGTGAAATATTAGCCCAGGAATAATAATAAACAATGGCCAGAATTTTGAGAAAATAAAGCCTACATCAAAGATATCAAAGTAAATTTCAAAAATCCCAAAATTCTTAAGTATATAAACTACACCTATTAAAATAAGCACGAACCCTATAGTCATAGTACCTTTACGCTTATTATTCATAAAAACCTCCTTAAAATATAACCTATTACATTACGTGCAAGTATAGTGTTAATAAATGCAACCGTTTTAATTTCTATATAACATTATAAGTTTAATATCTTAAAAAGTCTGAAATTTAATTTACTATATTACTTCTACACTAGGAATGCTTTTTTTATTGTCATCCCTCACTATTTTCCAAATAACATATTTTATACCGCTTGAAATAATATCCGCTATTTTCATAACTAGACCAAGTTTAGTATTTTGAAGTATTAAGAAATCCATGAATCCACTAAAATTTACTATTCCCGTTATATGCATGTTTCCGATTGGGTCCAAATCTTTATTTACTGCTGAACCGGGTTTTAATGCCCCTGTCCCAACTGTGATGTGCCCAACATGCTCAATCTTACCAAGGCATGCATCTATTGCGATTATAAAAGGCTTGTCAAACTTGTTTAAAATTAAGCTTGTTGTTTCACTTAGATTTTTTGCATGAACAGGGTTGTCTAAGTCCCCAAAAACATGCACATTGCCATATTTCATTTCCTTTAGCTTGTATCCAATAATTGGTCCTAGACTATCTCCTGTTGAGCGGTCTGTTCCAATACACACGAATACTATATCGCGATATTCACCTGTCCTACAGATTGTAATGGTTTGATATAGTGCTTCTGAAAATGTTGAAAATGCATTTACGCTAGTTGCATCAATATACTTTAAGCTAGTCAATTTTGTTCCAAAACTCATTTTTTACACCACCAATTTTTTTTTACTAGGAAGGACTAAATAAAAATTGTATTTTATTATTTAGTCTTTCTTTATTATTGCCAAAAATATTTAGAAATAATATTAAAAAAAAAATTCAATTCTATTTTAGATTAACTATGTTAAAATGTACGTAGACATAAGTAAGTTTGTTACATTTTTAAATATTTCACATGAGAAGAGTTGATAGTTTTGCCATATAGATTAAGAAAAAAGTTTGGTCCATCTGCTTGTAACTTTGTTGAAGAAGTAATTGATGGAATGCAGGATTGGGTTCGCGTAATAAATAAGGATGACACTGTGGTATATGTTAATAAGCCTATGCGCGAAGCTATTGGCATCGATACTGTGGGGCAAAAATGTTATACGCTTTTAGGCAGGACTTCTCCCTGTCCAAACTGTGTATCAAGAAGAAATCTTCCAGAGTGGTCTATTTGCAAAGAAGAAATCATTAACGGACGTACTTTTTCGGTAACCAGTTCTCCCTTAAAAAGTGATAACGCAGATTCAGAATACACTGTTGTTGAAGTTTTGCATGATATTACCGAATTAAAAGAAATGAGCATGGCTCTTGCAAGACAAAATGAGCGTTTAAAAGAAGACTTATCGATGGCTATGAGGTTACAATGCAGCTTTCTTCCCAAAAATAAATTTGTGAGTGATAAGATTGATTTTAGCTTTATTTATAGACCATGTGAGACACTAGGTGGGGATTTTCTTGATATATTTAAAATAGATAAAGATCATATTGGTTTATATATTGCTGATGTATCAGGTCACGGTGTAGCAGCATCTATGCTCACTATGTTTTTACGCACTGCACTCGATAAGTCTGCACTTTCTCCTAAAAATGCTTTAACTGCGCTCTATACCGCTTACAATAAAAACGACTTTGGTAATGAGCTATATATGGCTGTTTTTTATAGTGTAATTGACACTAAAAATTACACCCTTACTTACTCTAATGCTGGGCTAAATGTTTGTCCTATACTTTACTCTAAAGAAGACTTTCAGATACTCAGGGCATCTGGTTTTCCAATTAGCAATTGGGTTGAAAGCCCAGATTATACTGAAGTCACAATAAGCATCAATCCAAAGGACAGACTGTTTTTTTACACTGACGGTATAATTGAAATTAGAAATAAGAAGATGGAACAGTTTGGTGAGGAACGGGTAGTTGAACATTTACTTAAATCAGAGGTTGAGCCCTTCCAAACACTATCTCAGCTGATTGATAAAGCTATTTCTTTCTGCGATAGTAGTAACCCAGATGATATTATTGACGATATAACTATCGCCCTGTTAGAAATAAAATAAAAATAAACACTAGAGGATGTGTTTTTGTGTTTCCTAAGGAAATGTTAAAAAAATTAGAAGAGTATAAATCTCAAGGTTATATTATTCCATACCCATCACTGATTAAGACCACTCAGCAGATTGATGGAATACGGCTAAGTGGAAAGATAACCACCCAAATTTTAGATTTAGTTGGAAAAGAAATACGACCAGGCATTAAAACTTCTGAAATTGATAAGCTAGTGTATGATTATACAATAGGGCATAATGCTATTCCTGCCCCACTGAATTACATGGGCTTCCCAAAAAGTGTCTGCACCTCAATAAATGATGTTGTCTGTCACGGCATTCCTAATGATAGAACGATATTAAAATCCGGAGACATAGTTAATGTAGATGTTTCCACAATTTTGAATGGTTATTTTTCAGATGCCAGCAGAATGTTTATGATTGGTAACGTCACTTCAAATGCAAAGAATTTAGTGGAAGCAGCAAAAGCATGCCTTGATATTGGAACTGCACAGGTGAAACCCTTTGGCTCAACAAGTGAAATAGGCAGAGCTATTGAGCCATTTGCTAATAAAAAAGGCTACTCTGTCGTCCGTGATCTTGGTGGGCATGGAGTTGGCCTCAAATTTCACGAGGAACCACATATAGACCACTTTGAGAAACAGGACAAGGGAGTCTTAATGCTCCCAGGCATGGTATTTACCGTTGAGCCCATGATAAATCAAGGTGGTTACAGTGTAAAAATAGCCCGGGACAAATGGACTGTCACTACTAGAGATGGGTCTCTATCTGCCCAGTGGGAATATACTCTTGCAGTTACTAAGAACGGATATGAGATACTTGCGTGGTAAGCAGCCACTGCGCAAGCTTTTCTATACCTTCTCCAGTTGTGCAGCATGTCTCAATTATTTCAGCCTTTTCATTTAGAGCCCTTATGCCCTTATAAAAGCTGTCCCTGTCGAAATCTATATATGGCATTAAATCCATCTTGTTGAGAACCACTATATCTGCAGCCTCAAACATTGAGGTGTATTTATATGGCTTATCGTGGCCCTCAGGAACACTTGCAATAACCATTTTTATGCCTTCGCCCAAGTCGAAAGAGGAAGGACATACAAGATTCCCAACATTCTCAATAAATAAAATAGCTCCATCTTTTAAATCAAGGCTTTCAACAGCGCTTTTTATCATATTTGCATCTAAATGGCAGCCGCCGCCAGTATTAATCTGAATTACAGGGTTACCCAACTTTTCTATTTTCTCAGCATCAATACTTGATGCAATATCTCCCTCGATAACTGCTACATGCGCCCTTTCGCCAAAGGTTTCTATCAATTTCAAAATAACGCTGGTCTTACCAGAACCTGGTGATGCCATTATATTGACCGACTTAATTCCTTTAGACTGAAAGAAATCTCTGTTTTCCTCAGCTAACTTTTGATTTGCATGTAAGATATTTTTCATTACTTTGACTTCCATAACCTGCCTCCACAATTCTAATATATCCTTTTATTCTGAGTGACCTTTGGAAGCATCAGTTTTAATTTAACTGAAACAACCCTTATCACCACCACTACCACAACGCACAAATACGTGTTTATGACTAAATTTAGTCCAAATTCATTATAAAGCACATAAAATAATACAGAACCAATTATCGATGGGATAGCGTAAATCTCACTTACGAAAATCAAGGGTATCTCATTCACAAGAACATCTCTCATTATCCCACCGCCTACTCCTGTTATGACCCCCGCAAAAATCACACCCAGTAAGGGCAATCCACACTCTATGGCCTTATATGTAGCGGTGACTGTAAAGACACCTAAACCTATCGCATCAAAAATAATTATTACTGAAATTATTTTATGCACAAACCTATACAAGAGGCAAGTAGCTAGCATGGCAACAGTTATTGCAGCGAAGTACTTCCACTGCGTAAAAAAAACTGGAATGCTACTGTCTATAACTATATCTCTGATTATACCACCGCCAGATGCTGTTATAATAGCCAGTACAAATATGCCAAATAAATCTAGTTGTTTTCTAATTCCAACAAGCACACCTGAAACAGCAAAGGCCACTGTTCCAATAATATCTATATAGTTCAAAACCATCATAAAGTATTCTGCAAGCATAAACTAAGAACACACTCCAACTCCGTTTTCATACTTTATAATATGAAAACGGAGTTGGAGTGTGTTTTAGGAAT
>Ga0209430_1002926_pt1 | contig 10371 bp, 13 predicted proteins | sample BarGraIncub1133A_FD_184504 | JGI IMG/M metagenome (GOLD analysis project Ga0209430, IMG submission 184504) | Arctic peat soil microbial communities from Barrow, Alaska - Barrow Graham LP Incubations 11-33A (SPAdes) (version 2) | ecosystem: Environmental > Terrestrial > Soil > Wetlands > Peat... | reverse complement strand
CCTGGCAACATTCCGCACTATATCCATTTGGGATAGTTTGATGATCAGTCGGCATTCCACAGTTTGCCTTTTCATCATCCAGCGACCATTTTACAGCAGCCAGTTCACCTTCGCAATAATGCGAAGCCAAGCTAAGATGCATCCCCGAAAGGAGAATCAATGCTGCAAATATTATGGAGAATAGTTTTTTCATTTGGTACTGAAACAAACCTGTACATAAAAAGTTTGGGGCAAAAGTAAAATAAATAATTGCTTCCTTGAGTAAAAACCAAAAAAAAAATCATTTTTTTTCAAAGATGATTCTTTTTTAATGTTCTTTTGCATTGGAACAACGAATTGATTTAATTACATTCTCCGTCCGGCATACAGGATGCACCTTCGATAATTTCAATTGCCGGTTGAGGATTTTCGTTCTGCCATTGAGCGAATGCTTTTTGCAATGTATCCAGAAACGCCTTACTCTCTTGTGCCCCCGAAACTGCCATTTTTCCGTTAAACAGAAAGAACGGAACGCCTCTTACCCCTATTTGCCGGGCTTCATATATATCATGCCGAACTTCGTCAGCAAATTGATTGCTTTCCAACACTGTTTTTACTTCGTCCGGGTCCATTCCGATTTCAATTCCCAACTGAATAAGCGTAGGAAAGTCATCGAAGTTTTTACCATCCGTAAAATAGGCTTTAAATAATTTTTCATCTGCTTCGTCCTGCAATCCGTGTTGTTTTGCCAAATGGGAGAACCGGTGAGCATTAAAGGAGTTGGCTGGAATAGCCTTGTCGAAATTGTAAACAAGTCCGAGTTGTTTTGCACTACGGGTTATCTGGTCATTGAAGTTTTTGGCCTGTTCCAAACTGATTTCTTTATGTTCGGCCAGATACTGATGGATATTTTTACCTGGATCAGTTTTCATGTCAGGTGAAAGTTGGAAGCTTTTCCAAATGATTTCAATATCCGAAGCACCGTTAAACTGCGATAAAGCTGTTTCGAATTTTCGTTTGCCGATATAACAAAACGGACACATTACATCACTCCATATTTCAACTTTCATTTTATTCTCTGTTGCTGTCATACTCTTTTTATCTGATTATATTTGCGCACAGGCGATAAAACCTGTGGCACTTAAAACAAACAAAAAAACAGAAAGTTTAGCCCCTTCACTTTTCTGTTATAATTTATATCGTTAAAAGTAAAAAAACAACAGGAACAAACCGGATAAAAAACCGGAACGCATTTAAAATCGCGTTCCGGAAAAAAATCTTAATTTGCAACAGGAGTTTCAGTCGTTTTCTTCCCCCCCGCTCGCGCGGATTTGTAATTCGTGCGAATTCATATTCTGAAAAACGCATTATTAATTAAACCATTTCTGTATTGACACAGGTCTCAGACTTGCGCCAGCGTGCGATTAAAACTTAAAAGGAATTAAAGATAATCCTGCCAAAAAAATGTTATCTGACAATTTTTGTTGTATAAAAAGCTGACATTTAGTCAATGTCTGACAAATAATGGGTAAATAATTACATATTAGACCATATAATTAAGGTTTTTTTATTTTGGCATTATTTTTGTAAAACACATAATATATAACACAAAGATTGTAATAGCTTTTTACTAAAAAGAGAATGAACGAATATTTAAGCGATATCAATTTGCCTGATGACTATACTCAATGCCCCGTGCTTGATGATAGCTTTATGGAGGTGTTGCGCAAAAATTTCGCTGCTTTAAATTCTATGCTCGCTGAAGAAATTACATATTTCGAACTGCGCCCAACAGAAGAAATTGATTATTCTGAATTCCTTCTTACAAATAAAATAAAAGCAATATTACGCCAAATGACAATTCGCATGTACAACAATGTATGTACAGTAAAAAGTCATGCATTTTGTCATTTTTCTATTATTACGCTTCTTTTCGGATTGTGCTCGAGTCAATCCTCCATCATTTTTAGTGCCTTCTATGGCACATCCCTCAGCCGAATTCCTTCATTATAAGTTGCCAGTTCTAAGTTGCTGGTAAATAGTTATTTGCAGACAGTTTAAAACTCTGTCGCGGCACTTACTATATCCTAATATCAAAAAGGTATTAGTTTTTCCTAATTTCTTAAATAATTAAAATTAATAAATATGTTATATAAATCAAAAGCCAACCGGGTTGGCAATGTATCACTGGCCGCATTAGGTCTGCGTATTATAGACACAGTCGAAAAATCGGGCATTGACGAAGCCCGGAGTAGTAAACAATTTCTGATTCTGAAGGAAGTGAATGGCCGCTACCAGTTTGCCATCGTTCCGGGTGACAGCAAAGAAGTTCAGAATCGTATTCAAGCGTTGTTTAGCGAACGAAAAATGATGTTTGTTGATGTGTACGATTACGTTCAGGGTCAGACTAAATCACCGATATCTGATGTTAAAGAAGCAGCAGGAATCGTTTTCAGGGAACTAAACAAATTTGGCCGAAACTTTTACAGGGTAAAAATTGCCGATCAGTCGGTTCAGTACATTCGGATTATTGAAAATCTGAAAAAGCCTGAACTTCAACCGGCTATCACTAAAATTTCGCTTGGTGACAAACTGTCAAATATAGATCAGATTCAGCTCGATTACGAATCGCTGTATTTGGGAAAGGGAAACAGTGATTCCGCCAATGTAGCTCCGAGCAATATACGCAAAGAGATGCAGGAAGCCGTGAAATTGTATCTGGAAGAATTGCGATGGTTGACAAACACGAATGAAACAGTACAGTGGCAAACGCTTTACCGCAATGTGGAACAGCGTTTCAACGAAGTAAACGTATCATTAACCCGTAAAAAAACGGATACAACTACTGATTCTACCACTGCAACTACCACTTCAACTACGCCTGCAACTTAACAGAGGCTGAGTAAGAAGTAATTTCATTAAAGCTCCGTGAGTGTTCATTCATCTCACGGAGTTTTTTTTGTACCCCAATGCGATAAAAGCAAAACACAACTTGCAAAAACAACACTGCAAAATGACAAAATTGTAAAAACAGATGACAAATGGCTTTTGTCACATGACAAAACCTGATTGTTGTGCAACAAATGGCTTTTGTCGTGTGACAAAACCTGATTGCTATGCAACAAATGACTTTTGTCGTGTGACAAAACCTGATTGTTGTGCAACAAATAACTTTTGTCGTGTGACAAAACCTGATTGTTGTGCAACAAATGGCTTTTGTCGTGTGACAAAAGGTAAATGTTGCGTGACATTCGTCTTTTGTCACATGTAAATGGAAAAATGTGAGCCACAAAGTGCCCATGCAGCCGAACTTTAAACCACCTAAGGCTTAGATCAACTGAAAAACCCTTTAGATCCTTTAGATATTTTGTAGATAAAATAGATTAATTAAAATATAGTATCTATCTTTGATGCGAATCCTACAATTACCCATGCATTGCATACATGGTTAATCACATAAAACCGCGTTGCGGTTCGAGGTACGGCAGCAAGATAACACACAGAATCCCGAAGGGATTGAATATGATTAACCACGGGTAGTAACCCGTGGAATACACATAACTACAGCGGCAGCAAGATAACACACATAACCCCGATAGGGGTTGAATATGATTAACCACGGGTAGTAACCCGTGGAATACACATAACTAATACAGTATGAGCACCTACACGCAAAGCCTGATTCAGATTGTTTTCAGCACCAAATAAAAATAACAATTTGGCTAAAGCCAATAAAATGGAATGAATAATTTGTTGTCCTCCAGCTAAAGCTGGAGGCAATTCAAAAGCAGGAGGCAATTCATATCCTCCATTTAAAAATGGAGGGAATTCATGAATAGGATTGATGAATAGGATTGGCATTTATGCCATTCATTAATGAATTAAATAAATCAAATTGGCTTTAGCCAAATCATTTAATAGAAATCAATATTATGCCATTTATCAAAGTTTATATTCATTTTGTATGGTCAACCAAAAACAGGTATTCCTACCTGACTACACCTGAATTGCGCAAAGCTATGTGGAAGCATATCCGCGAAAATGCCAAAAAGAAAGATATCTTCATTGATTTTATAAATGGTTATCAGGAACATTGTCATTGCCTTGTTTCATTAGGCGATAATCAAACCCTGAGGCAGATTATGCAACTGATAAAAGGAGAATCATCACATTGGATAAATAAAGAGCAATTGTTGAAGGAAAAATTTGAATGGCAAGATGAATATTTTGCAGTTTCAGTCTCAGAATCGCATATAGATAAGGTGAGGAATTATATTAAAAATCAGGAAGATCATCATTCCCGTAAAACCTGGGAAAATGAGTATGCTGAATTAATTGAAAAATACGGTTTTCAAAAGTTCAAAGACAATGTATAAAATTGATTATATCACCGAATTGATTGAATTGCTGAAAGAGCACCAAGTGGAGTTTGATGAGAAGTATTTGCTTTGAAAAGGTTTTTGCTATGTTCACTTGTTTGACCCGCACCAGCATGAGGAAGATTGACCAAAAAAACAGGGAAGAATGTGGGTAAGTCTATAGTGGGCGGGGTATATTTGGTGGTTGTTCATATTTTTCATAATATTGTGGAAATTTTAAAAAGTAAGATAATGAATTTCAATAAAGATTTCGAGATTAATAAATTGAATGGTACTTGGACGTATAAAGTTGAAGATAGTATAAAGTATATGTTTACAATAAATGAAACAGACCATTTTGATGAGAATAATAATTTTAGAGTAAAAGTTATTAAATTTGGAAATGAGAAAAACAAAACTAATGTTCATTTCAATTTTTATAAAGTTGATAATCAATTGCATTTTCAATCCACTATTGAAGGTGACGGAATTGTTGGAGCAGATTTATTCCCCAAAAATCAAATTAAGATTTATAAGGTAAACAGAAGTTTTAATACAAATGAAACCGAACCGTTCATAACGTTCAATATTCAGAATTAACTAGTAGAATATAACAATATATTATTTTTAGCTTATACTGCCTACTTATTCACAATTAGTTTGAATAAAAAGACTGAAAAAAGAATCGAAAAACAACTCCAAATTAAAACTATGGCTTACATTACAAAATCAAACGCAAAACGAATCCTTAAAAAAATCAATCTTAATAAAATTGTAGATATTGAAGGAACTGTATATAAGATGCCAATTTATTTCTTAAGTAAATGGGAAATTAAGTATTTGTTGTTAATGCAATCACTTTTAAAAGAACCCGAGAAATTTGCGATTGAAGTATATCAGCCAGTAATAAATAGGGATACTTATCATTATGTATTTGAAAGCGAACAACAACCTTCATATCATACAAATAAAGATTGTGAAAGGTTAACCTCGAAATTTAAAAATTTCGAAGTTCCTTATGAAATAAGAGAACGCATACAAAATAGAAAAGGCAGTGAAGAGGAAGAAATAATTGAGGTGCAAAAATTTAGAGATTGGTTTAAAAAGAATCTTAATTTATTTCAAAATGAACCAGAAGAATTTTTGAAACAATTAGATATTAAGTGGAATATCCAACGAAATTTAAATGAAATTGAAAAGGATAACTCTGGCACATTAGATTTTGAAAATTATGACCTTTCTAAATTAGAATCCGAAATTGACAGAATCATTCATGAAGCTGGTAAGTATTTTACTTCAAATCCAGACAAGCAAAGCATAATTAGAAGATTTCAAAAGCTAACTTTTTTGGCTGAAAAAAGAGAAGCTATTGAGAATAATGATACTCAATTAAACGACTATGAATTAAAAGAATTTCTTCGCGAATATGAAAATAATTTTAAAAAACCAGTAAAAGAGCTTTTAATTGAATATTATCGCGTGAAATATAATCCTGACTTATCTTTTGATGGAAAGATACTTGAAAAACTCAATTTCAGAGAATGTTCCACTTGCAATGCTCAGCTAATTCTAACTATTTAATTGATGAATTATATAATGACGAAAGAAGAGGTTGACTATATAATCTTAAATAATTATCCAAAACTTATCAAGTGCTGTGATTATTTATATTGCGAGATTGAATCAAATATTGAAATACTATTCGGTTCACCTAAGGAAGATAATAATAAGTTTTTCAAGAACAATGATTATAGAATAGAACCATTCACGCGTTTATTGTCTGTAGTAGTTAATATTAAAATGAGTTTATACTTATTCAATAGTTTTATAGAAAAACAAAGTTGGGAAAAAGATTATTTTTCTAATATTTTAAATTACCCAAGTATTGATAATTACTATGGTTTTTTATATGATTTAGATACTGACTATAGATTTTTATTTTACACTCAGTTTTTTTCTCAAATAGAAAGCTACGCAAGAGAAGTTACTCGATACGAAAACAAAGAAAAGTTTCATTTTCCTGAATTTCTTAAAAAAGGAGCAGACTTCGATGATAAATTTATTGAATTCGCTGAAGCGATAAGAAACTCAATACATAATAATGGCTATTTTTTCCCTTACAAACAGATGAAACAAACAGTAACATACGAAAGCATTACAATAAACAAAGGCGATAAACTCGACTTTTTTTCATGGGAGTATGCTTTTGAATTTTGCAGTAAACTACTCAAACATTTTAGTGCAACTTTTTATATTGAAAAGTGAAAGCTGAACCTTTGAGTTATGTAAAATAGTCGACTGTGAAATTGAAAGTGAGCAAAAAACGAAAAAAAAGAACGAGGGCATAACACACGATCTTAGGTCGTTATGGCAGCAAGCCGAAAAAAAAGAGTACAGTATATAGCAAATGGACAATAATACAAGAAATACTTTTAATAGCTTTAAATATAAATCATTCTGTGTTTTAAAGATATTGTACAGCTATTTATTATCTTTCAACATTTAGATTATTGATTAAGACTTTATTCAGAATAAATACAAATAAATCATTAAATTAATATATTATGGGAATATTTTTTAGAAATAAGAGTAAGGAATCAGACGAACTTGCAAACTTTCTTAATTTTTTAGATACTATTGATGAGGAAGGTGTAATTCTTTTGACATTCTATAAAGAGTTTAATTTTGAATGTTGTAATTCAAGAAAAGAAACATATGAATTAATTTCTCAAAAATGGCATTTTTTTACCGAAGGGAAAAAATCAGCACTAAAAATAAGAGCACAAATTAAAAAAGCAGAAAAAAATAGTTCAAAAAACGAACTCGATAAGTTATATGATCAATTGTTATTAACAGAATATTTATCTGACAATTTATAAGGCAAAAATTTAATATGTAATAATCTAAAAAGATAAAATCAGATAATACCTAGTATAAAACATTTAAAACAATTAAAATGAAATTTTTCACAGTTCACAAAGAGTTTAAACGCATAAGTGAAGAAGTTAATAAACTTATTGAAAAATGCGACTTCAAATTTAATAAATATGGAGAAATATCTGAAAATGAAAAACAAGATGTAATATATCAATTATCAAGACTAACTGAATTGTTACCTCGCTGTATTGATGCAAATCTACCAGATGATGCTGCAGCTGTATTTATACAGATAACAATTTTAGATTCAATAGATTCAGCAAATGTAATGATTGACAAAGAATGCATTAAAAGGTCACTGTATAGAATTGAAATGCAATTGATTAATGCTCAAACAAAAAAAGAATCAATAGCATATACTCATATTCTTAAAGAATTTCAAAAGGTAGTAATAAACAATCAATAACTGATATATATAAAAATATCAGATACTTATAAAACTGTTTCTGAAATTACCGATTGGGAGAACTATTTTGAAAATATCAAAAAACAATTGGTAGAAGAGATTGGATGAATGAAGGGTATTGAAATTTAGTAATAAAAAAATAATTTTAAGAAATGAGTGAAATTTGGAGAAGACATAGAAAACTAAAAATGTTTGATAAGGATTATATTCTTTGTCATGTATGGGGGGAAAGAACATATATATACAGGAATTTCTATTATGAAACTTTTGTTTGCACAGTACATCCTACAGATCCAATAAAAATACCAGAACTTAGCTTTGAATATAAAACTAGAACAGAGATGTATTTGGAAATCAGTGTTAAATTGAACGAATACTCAAATGGGAATTTTCAAATAGGAGAAGATATTGATTAAAGTTTATGATATTATACAACTTCAATATCTGCAAAAACCAAGAAAATGAAATCAAAAAAATCATTTCCTAAATAAGCAATTCCATGCAATGCCCCTGCTGTAACTCCGAATTCACATCAACTATAGACCTTGAATATCAATATTGTCCGAGCTGCGGAAGAGTTTTGCGAGACTGTGACCTGCTTGAAATAGTATGGAAAAGTGGATTGTGTGGTTTTCGCAATCGGGCTGGTGCGATGGTTACTCCGTTTAAATACGATGATTCGTTTTACCGGTTTCATTATGGTTTTACCTCTATCATTCTAAAAAGTAAAAAAAACTTGCTCGATGAATTGGGTCATGAGGTTTTTCCGTTTTATTACGATAATATTGAGTATTTCAAGGAAGGATTATGCAAAGTTACCTTGAATGCTGCATGGGGCATGATTGATTTGAAAGGTAATGTGGTTATTCCTATTATTTATCAGGATATTTATGCTTTTTCGGACGATTTGGCGGCAGTTTGTTTGGGTTACAAGTATGGTTTTATCGACCGTGGCGGCACATTGGTTATTCCGTGTATATACGAGCATGCATTCGCTTTTTCCGAAGGGCTTGCAGCGGTTCAGCTCAATGGTAAGTTTGGTTATATCGACCAAAAGGGAGATACGGTAATTCCTTTTGATTATGCTCACACTATTTGTTTTTACAAAGGTTTGGCGACCGTAAAAGTTGGTGAAAAGTATGGTGGCATTGATAGGTACAACAACGAAGTAATTCCTATCGTTTACGATTATTTCTTAAGATTGAGGAATGATATTATCGATGTGAGATACGTTAAATGGCGTGGCTTTCTGAATCTGAAAGGAGAGGTGGTGGAGGTTCCGAAATCTATAATAGATATAATACGCGAAGACAATACGGTTATCGACGATATTTTTGTAGATAAATTTTTAGATTTCAAAAAGCAACATGCTGATTTTTTCAGACGTACCGGTTATACCGTATTCGAAGAATTTCCCAATGAACTTTTGGGTGTAAGTAAAGATAATAAGGTAGGAATAATCGACTACGATTGTAATATTGTGATTCCAGTAATGTACGATAATTTAGATTATTCTTACGGCAGCTATATTTCAGCGCAGAAAGGGGGTAAATTTGGCGCCATCGACAAGCAGAACAATGTGATAATTCCGTTTGAATACGATTCAATTTTTGACACTTACAATCAGGGTTTCAGAGTATTAAAAGATGGTTTATTTGGTTGTATTGATATTACTAACCAAGCATTTATTCCGTTGATGTACGATTCGGTGGAATTTTTCGACGAATGCAATTTAGTTCAGGTAACTTACCAAGGTAAAATCGGATTTGTAAACCGAAAAAATGAAGTTATCATCCCGTTCATTTACGATGAGGCAGAAAAAGAGCAATTTGAGTTTGGTGTTCTATGGGTAAAGCGTGATAGCAGTTGGTTTCTGATTGACCGATTAGGACGTGAAATTTGTGAAGATGAACATTTTACTGTCGAAGCGGAAGAGTATGACGATGATTATGATGATTATTATTATGAAGTGGGGGATAGCCTAAGGGATTTGTAGAGTACTATCAAAACTAAAGTTTCTCCTGTCCGTCTGGATATGCCAACCTCCCCCTCGTCCCGATAGCTATCGGGACGAGGGGGAGAAGAAGAAACATGAACGAATATACGAAAACCAAACCCTGTCAGAAAGCCCGTCTAAACGACTTTTTAAATTTCTACTATTGTAGATAGTGCACGGTCAATCTGGACGTGCTTCCAGTCTAAACGACTTTTTAAATTTCTACTATTGTAGATAAGAATTTGCCGTTGAAATTCCCTACTTTTGTAAAAACTTAAATACATCAGGATATGAAAAGAATAATTGTAAGCACAGGAATACTTCTATTGACAATGTGTAGTGGTTTTGCTCAACAAGCAGAACCAATTGCAGTCCCAAAAGTAATAGTTACTGCCGCTGAAAAAACTCAAAACTCACAATGGCAGGGTAAACGGGTGGCTTTTCTGGGCGATTCGATGACCGATACCCGTCGCACCGGCACTACTTGTGTATACTGGGAGTATCTTAGTGAATTGCTCGGAATTCAACCGTTTGTTTATGGGATAAACGGTCATCAGTGGGATGGAATTTATAAGCAGGCGCTGAAACTACACGATGAAAAAGGAACGAATGTAGATGCTATATTGATTTTTGCCGGAACCAATGATTACAACCACGGAATTCCGATGGGTGAATTTTTCAGCGAAACTACACGC
>Ga0209430_1002925_pt1 | contig 10378 bp, 8 predicted proteins | sample BarGraIncub1133A_FD_184504 | JGI IMG/M metagenome (GOLD analysis project Ga0209430, IMG submission 184504) | Arctic peat soil microbial communities from Barrow, Alaska - Barrow Graham LP Incubations 11-33A (SPAdes) (version 2) | ecosystem: Environmental > Terrestrial > Soil > Wetlands > Peat... | reverse complement strand
TACCAATCAGATTTACTATTGAATGTTTTTGAGAAAAGAAGATATTTTCCCTGTTTTCCTTTTTCATCAGAGAGTGAGGCTGTAATATCCTTGAATGTGCCGCCTTCTTCTTTCAGACAGAGATAATATTTACTGCATGTATCCGGAAGGATATCGAACTTTGTCATAATCAGGCCCTGTCCTTTATTATAAGATTCGGGCATTTCATCAGGAACATGTCCGCCGGCAAAGCCGCTGGGATATGAGTTTTCGTCATATATCCAAATATCCATGCCGAGCTCTTTCCCTTTTTCAACTGCATGCTGATAGAGTTGGAACCAGTTTTCTGAAAGGTATTCGGTAATTAGTCCGGGTCGTGGATGTATAATAACCTGGGATGATCCTGCGTTTTTAAAACTGATAAGATCTTTGTCAATCTCTTCGATGGTGATTTCTCCGTTCCAGACAAAGAAAGGGGCTGTTGTATACTCCCGGGGTGGATCGCTGAATTGTGATGAAAGAGTATTAAAGTCAGGTACTTTGACCTCGTTTATTACAGTTTTTTTGCAGGAATAAAAAGCGATGATACAAGTTAATATCATTAATAATGTCAACTGCTTCCCAATTCGGTATGATTTCATGATGGTAAGATTTTTGAAAGCGATTCTATTTTAGTTTATTCAGGTTCCAGTTAGGGTACCATTTAATAACCGGATTTCCATCTTTCCATTCAACAGGTAACCAGATGTGCCGGCTATCAGCAAGATTATCAGGAGTCCATCGGTCCCCCATATATATGAATGCATTCTTCCTGCCCTCAATAGCAAGAATATGGGTACTCTGCGATCCAAAAGTAATTTTATTTTCATCCTCTGTACCCCGGCAAGGATTGCCGATAGACCTCCATTCGCCAAATAACTTTTTGGCAAATGAGAGACGTGCCGGGTTTGGCTTCCATCCAGTAGTTCCGGATGTGAACATAAAATACTTGCCTTTTATAAAAAAGAGAGCCGGTGCCTCATTGGATTCCCCCGGGAGAACCCTGATATATTTTCCAGTAAAATCAAGGTAATCATCAGTAAGTTCCGAGAAATGAAGTGTCATATTCTCCTCGGCAGAATGAATATGATATGCTTTTCCATCATTGTCAATAAAGATGGTCATGTCGCGGGCCATCTGACCTCCTTCAAAATCCCGCCTTACAAACAGTCCTTCCCTGACGGCAATTTTCCACTCGTCCGACCAGCTTTTGAGATCACCAGCTTTTATGGTTGCCTTTTTATACTCTTCCGGGAAATTCAAAGGCCAAACACCTGCATTGGGGCGAATACTCTTAAGATATTTGTAAGGGCCTGTGATATTGTCACTTACTGCAACTCCGGTTAAAGCTGCTTTGTAGCCTTCCCCTTTTAATTCGTGATGAAACCACATTACAAATTTTCCGGTTTTTTTGTTATAAATCACTTTTGGACGTTCAATTACACAACCGGGATTAAGAATACTTGTAGTATCATTTATGACTTTTAAGGCGAGACCTTCATTTTTCCAGTTCAGAAGATCTTTTGACGAGTAACAGCTCACTCCGTAATTACTCTTGTCTTTTTCCGATCGAGGCAATCGATATTCCCCGAACCAGTAATAAGTGTCATTATTAAATATTATACCACCTCCATGGGCATTAATATGCTTACCTTCAGTATCAGGCCATACCTGCCCAGGTTTAAATGAGTGATTAACATCCTGGCAATTAACTATGAAACTTAAGAACAGAATTGGAAATGAAAGCGTCAATTTATTAAAAAGCATTTTCATTTTGAATGGATTAGGTTCTCAAAGATAATTATTCATATAACTTTTGAATATGTTTTAGAATATCATTGTTTCGTCGTTAATGTTTCATATTTTTGAAATAATAAAACCCGGAATTATTATGGAAAAACAGAAAGTTTTTAAATGGCATCGTTTATTAATGTCACTAATTGTATCTGTATTTGTTTTACAGAATGTAAATTCCCAACCTGTAGTTGGTTTAGACAACTGGTATAATCATGAGATCAATGCAAAAACAGGATATCCATTTCATTATCTCTGGACAGATACCTTAAACAGCGGATATTCAAGATGGGGAGAAATTTTTACCGGCAGAGGGGCGAAGATCACAACTATCGGTAAGCCGGATGCAGCTGTTTTAAGTAAAATCAATATTTACATTATTGTCGATCCCGATACAACAACTGAAAATCCTGCCTCAAATTATTTATTAGCTGAGGATATCGCTTCTATAAATAAATGGGTTAATGACGGAGGTGTGCTCGCTGTTCTTGCGAACGATGCACCGAACTGTGAGTTTACGCATCTGAATAATCTGATGGCCGGATTCGGGATGAGGTTCAACCATGTCACTTTGCATCCTGTAACAGGTACTAATTTTGAAATGGGTGCCTCCACAGATTTACCGGATCACCCTCTCTTTAAGGGAGTAAAAAAAATCTATCTCAAAGAGATTTCTGATTTGGTGATTTCAGGAACCGCAAAGGCAGTTCTGACTGAAAAAGGGAAGATCCTGATAGCGGAAAACAAAATTGGAAAGGGGTATGTTTTTGCCATCGGTGATCCATGGATCTATAATGAATATATCGATCACGACCGACTTCCCGAAAGTTTTGAAAACCGTAAAGCAGCTGAGAACCTTACAGATCTTTTATTAAGCTATACAAAAAAGAAATAAGATTTATAAAACAATATCCTTAGTGGCCTTTGTGAAACCCTTTGTGTGCCTTTGTGGATTGATTTTTTTACCACAAAGGGACTCAAAGTAAGCACTAAGTAACACTAAGTAAAACAACTTGTTATCCCAAATATTATATGAAAAAACATTGGAAATTATTTGCTGCAATTAATATTTTAGGTCTGATCATCTTATCTCTTAATGTATTAAATGCTCAGTCGGTCTCTAAGGAAAAAACCATGGAATCAATGGTACTGGCTAATAAATATTTTATGGAAAAATGGCCGGATGTTGGGCAGATAATAATTACAGACAAACCCCGGCCAAGCAATATCTGGACTCGCGGAGTATATTATGAAGGTCTGATGGCTTTATACAAGCTTAAACCTGATTCTTCATATCTTGATTATGCTTTGCGATGGGGAGAATTTCACAAATGGGGATTACGTGATGGTATAAAGACACGAAACGGAGACAACCAGTGTTGTGGTCAGACCTATATAGACCTCTATTTGATGAATAGATATAAGGAGGAAAGAATAAAGGATATTAAAGCATGCATAGACAGTACGCTGGTAACAGATAAAATCGACGACTGGAACTGGATCGATGCATTACAAATGGCCATGCCCGTATATGCCCGTTTAGGATTTATATACGATGACAAGAGTTACTTTGAGAGGATGAATGAAATGTATCTTTATACAAAGCTCAAACATGGCACTAGTGGACTTTATAGTATTACGGATCACCTGTGGTGGCGCGACAAGGACTTTGTTCCACCGTATAAAGAACCGAATGGTGAAAATTGTTACTGGTCCAGAGGTAACGGATGGGTGGTTGCTGCTCTGGTCAGGACACTTGAGTTTTTACCAAAGAACAGCAAATACAGAAAAGAATATTCAAATACTCTCAAAGAGATGTTCGAAGCACTTGTTCCGCTTCAAAGAACTGATGGTTTCTGGAATGTGAGCCTTAAGGACCCGACAAATTTTGGCGGTAAAGAGGTTACTGGAACAGCTCTTTTTGTTTATGGCATGGCATGGGGGATAAATAATGGTTTGATCAGTAAAAATCAGTATAAGCCGGTGGTAATGAAAGCCTGGAATGCTCTGATCTCAGAATCATTACATCCGGATGGTTTTCTGGGATATGTGCAGGGCACTGGCAAGCAACCAAAAGACAGCCAGCCGGTTGGATATGATAATGTCCCTAACTTCGAGGATTTCGGGTTAGGATGCTTTTTACTTGCAGGATCGGAAGTTTACAAAATGAGTAAAGCCATGGACCCCAAAAGTAAAGAGCCTAAAGCAGAAAAAGGAAGTAAACCTGATAAGAGCAGTAAAGGCAAAAAAGTCCATAAGAAATGATTTTTTCTGTTACTAAGCTGGCTACTTTTATCTCCCGTTGATCTCGCTGATTAAATTATTTATATAATGAAAAGGGCAATATTTTTACTAGTACTGATACTTATTTCTTTTTCTTCCAGATCTCAAAAATCAATTCAGAAATTTCCGGCGAGGCAAATGGAAGCCCTCGACAGAGGGATTGTTGCTATCAGAAAAAGTCCGGAAGAGGTATTTATTAGCTGGAGGCTCTTTGGAGCTGATCCTTATAAAACGGGATTCAATCTTTACAGAGACAATAAAAAGTTAAATAAAAAACCATTAACCATTACGACTACCTATACTGATATAACAACCACCAATGGTGTATATACAGTTAAAGCAATAATAAGAGGGAAGGAAGAAGTATCATCTTCTTCATGTACGGTTTGGCTGCAGAGTTATTTGAAAATTCCACTGAACAGGCCTCTCGGCGGAACGATGGAAAAAGAAGTTGTATCCAATCGACAGAATCAGTCCACCCGGATTGAAGGAAAACCTTCTTCTGGCAACCAGTCAATTAACAACAGGACTGACCAGCCTCAGCAGGACAGACGTAACTATACATATTCACCGGGCGATGCAAGTGTTGGTGATCTGGATGGTGACGGTCAGTATGAAATAGTTTTAAAGTGGGATCCCTCAAATGCGAGGGATAATGCCCAGGATGGCTATACAGCAGATGTAATATTGGATGCCTATGAACTTGATGGCAGACAGTTATGGCGTATTGATCTTGGTAAGAACATCAGGGCTGGGGCACACTATACACAATTTATGGTATATGATCTTGATGGTGACGGGAAAGCAGAAATGGCTTGCAAAACTGCTGATGGAACAATTGATGGTAAAGGGAAGGTAATAGGAGATTCTTCTGCAAATTATATAAATGAAAAAGGAAAAATTGTAAACGGCCCCGAATTCCTTACAGTCTTTAATGGTGAGACAGGGGAAGCTATGAAAACTGTTGATTACGTGCCTGGTAGAGGTGATCAATGTGCCTGGGGAAACAATGAATGCAATGGTAACCGTGTCGACAGATTCCTCGCATGCATTGCATATCTCGATGGAGTGCATCCCAGCCTTGTGATGTGCCGGGGGTATTATGGCAGGCTTACCATCTGTGCATGGGACTGGCAGAAAGGAGAACTTACACAAAGGTGGTTCTTCGATTCCGACAAAGGTCATCCCGAATATATGGGACAAGGCAATCACAACCTGAGTGTGGGTGATATAGACAATGATGGGAAAGACGAAATTGTTTATGGATCAAGCGCTTATGATGATAATGGGGAACCAATGTACACAACCGGTATGGGGCATGGCGATGCAATGCACCTCTCAGATCTTGATCCCGATATACCTGGTCTTGAAGTCTGGGCAGTAAAAGAAACAGGAGGAAGGGGAGGTGTACTTCATAGCGCCGCAAACGGGAAGATACTGTTCAGTGTTCCCGGCGAGGGTGATACAGGCCGGGGATTGGCAGCTGATATTTATCCCGATCACCGGGGATTTGAGATGTGGTCATCAACATCAAAAGGAATTTATTCAGTGAAAGGAGAGAAGATCACAGATGTTGTTCCATCAGTGAATTTCAGAATTTACTGGGATGGGGATTTGCAGGATGAATTGCTCGACAAATCATATATTGACGATTGGGACTATTTAAATCATAAACCGTTAAGGCTTTTGGATGCATCAGTTTTTGGAGGATCTTCAATCAATGGTACAAAAGCAACTCCTGTTTTAAGTGCTGATATCTTAGGCGACTGGCGGGAAGAAGTCATTTTCAGAGGAAATGATAACGCTTCACTTTTACTGTTTTCAACCACAATACCAACTAATTACAGGTTATTTACATTAATGCACGATCCTGTTTACCGGCTGGGAGTTGCCTGGCAGAATGTTGTTTATAACCAGCCACCACATCTTGGATTTTATTTACCTGATAGATTTAGTGGTAAGAAAAAGAAGTAAAAACAATAAAACTGATAAAGTCATGAAAAAGAAATTTTTTTTAATTATTGTAACACTTGTTCTCTTTATTTGCGTAACATGGGCTCAAAGTTCAGAACTTAAGGAAGTAACTCCCGCTACAGCAAATGTTTCTGAAAACCGTCTTATCCGCATCGATAAAATGATTCAGCAAGGTATCGATAGCGGATGGATTGCCGGTGCGTAGACAAAAGCAATTACCAGTGTAGCTGTTATGATGTTATATGAGGAAGGTAAATTTCTTTTAGATGACCCTATCTCGAAATATATTCCCGAATTTGCCAATCCCCGGGTTCTTGATAAATTCAATGAAAAAGATACTACTTATACTACAATCAAGGCAAATCGTGACGTGACAATAAGAGATCTTTTAACACACACTTAGGAATTGATTATGCAGGAATTGGTTCCAAGAATATGAGCGCTATTTATGCTAAATCGGGCATTCCGGGAGGTTTTGGAAGTGATAAAATGGTACTGGGAGACAGAATCAGAGCTCTTGGAAAATTACCTCTGGTACACCAACCGGGTGAGAGATTCACTTACGGATTAAATGTGGACGTCCTTGGTTATCTTGTTGAAGTATTATCGGGTGAGAGCCTGGATCATTATTTTCATACTCATATTTTCGAACCATTGGGGATGAATGACACTTATTATTACGTGCCTTCAATAAAAGCACAAAGACTTGTAAAAGTTACTGCTGAGGATAAAAACCATCACTTAATAAACGCTCCCGAAGATTTTGTAAATTATCCTCTTCTTGCAAGGGGTACATATTATTCAGGTGGTGCCGGGCTCAGCTCTACGATTAAGGACTATGCGACTTTTTTGCAGATGTTGCTGAACAATGGTGAATATAACGGAAAAAGACTTCTTGCCAGGCGTACTGTTGAATTAATGACATCCAATCAAATTGGCGATCTGAATCTGGGAAGGGATAAATTCGGACTGGGGTTCGAAATTACAACTGTCAGTGGTCAGGCAAAACTGGGAATCTCTGCAGGTTCGTTTGCCTGGGGGGGGCTATTTTGCAACCACTTAATGGGCAGATCCAAAAAGAGCGACTTGTATGTCTGTTGTTTATACAACAAAGTCCACCATTCAGGCATTCAGAAATACAAGATAAATTCAAAGCTATGGTTTATCAGGCGCTGAATGATTAGTGAATCCTTTGTTTAACGTTTCTTCATTGCTGTAATTGTAACCGGTCCCATAAGCCCCGATTCTCTTGGTTGCCATGATGATGCATCGAAAAGGCCATTTTTGCTGTTTTGCCTTAGTCGTGCAGGAAAATTTGTGTTGTAGAATTTTTTCCAGGGTACACTGTTCCTGTCAAGGTAAGCGATGCGGTTTGCAGACAGATTTGATACTTTTATTTCAAGAGTATTTTTCAGTTGCATGGAAGCTGCAGGCATGATAGTCTGGTAACCAGGACCTATCATATCGGCAATTTCCTGGCCATTGAGGTATATACGGGCACTCTCACAGACTTTACCAAGAGTAAGAAGAAACACATCTGCTTTGCCTTCCGGTCTGTCAAAAGCTATAGAGTATTTAGCCGTACCTGAGAAATTTTTTACCGGATCGCCTCCAAATTCAGTCCAGGAAACAAGCTTGGTAATCTCTTTTGAAGAAGGCAATTCAGGACCTCCCTCAATAAAATCAACTTTCCATTTACCTGCTATCTCTTTCGCTGAAGAGACAGGATCGTAATAAATGAATTTATTACCCTTGATTTCCGTTATGGATGTCTTAACAATTATTGACTCATAAGGTAAAAGTCTTGAATACACATCCAGATTGCCGAAGACGGATAATCGTGTCTCAGCGACACCGGAAATGCCCTTCATCGGATCGAAAATAGCCGCTGATTTTCCTTTGACCTGTAGCGGCATCCATCCATCAAATGCTTTATCCGACTGATTAGTAATGAAATATAAACTTCCTGATGGAGATGCCCTCCTCGAATAACAAAGTCCGTTATCAATAATTGTTTCCCGGCGGATTCTGGCAAAAGAAAGAAGCTCACTAATATCATTGCCGATAATAACCTTACCAGTTCCGACAATTGCCTGTCTTATATCTTTAGCTGATGTCCCGGTAAATTTCAGCTGTTCTTTAAGCTGCTGAAATTTTTTACTATTTGATTCCAGATCAGCCCACCCTGAAAAATTTTCCGGCAGATTTCCGGATACTAATATGGTTGCACCTTGTTCTGCCAGACTGATAATCTTTTTAAATGTATTGACAGGTATATATTTACAGCCCGGTAATACGATAGTCTTGTATTTAGCTCCTCCGCTTGTCTGAATCAAACCTTCATTGGTTGTTGTGTTTATTATCTGAAGGTCGGAAATATAATCGAATGCATAACCTTTCTCTGACATAGTTTGCGCTCCTGTTTCGAAAGGTGTTCCATTATATCGGGGAGAGATTTTATCGAAATGTTCAATCATTTCATTGTTGTAATCTGAAAAGCGGTCATATATCGGAAAATAGAGAAGGATATCGTTGTCAGGTTTTGTTATTTGTGTAAATGATTGAACACGGGCTACATAATTATTGAGTATTGGGAAATCGTTCCAGAAACTGTTAGCCGGGGAGAACTCGACTGCAGCATAAAACAGGAAACCCGGCCATAGTTCGTCCTGAGGAGAAAAGCAGGTCCCATGATAAACAATATGATTAACTCCTGCTATAAAATATTGATCAACAGCTTTTTTCACATCTCCGAGAGTTGAAGAAAAATGTTCTCCAAGCCAAGTTGCTGCTTCTGCTGAAGCATATCTTTTACCCGAAACATTAGCAGCTGAAGTTCCGAATTTCATTCTGAGTAAGTCTGTTCCCTCCGTCTCAGGAATATCAGAAGCAGCGTAGAGGTCAAGTATATTTCCGGGAGATCCGTGAGCCTGATCGCGGGTAATTTTGCCCTGTTTATTAGCCCACTTGGTCCATCCGGCTGTAAACTTGTCAAGGAGAAGATCAGATATAGTCTGACGGTAGTCGCAAAGAACCCTCGAATTTTTATCATGATTGTCTCTCTGGAATAAAGCGGGAAGGTTCTGGCTCAGGTCGTAGCCTCTTCTGATCTTAAATTCCTGAAACATATCCGGTGTCCAGGATGATTGTCCATGGGCATCATCAACCTCGTATGAATCATTGAAATAACCTCTCAGGTAACTGATGTCTGATCCTATAAAAGCATTATCAAAATAATTCAGGTAATCTTTTATTGCATTTTCTGAAAAATGATCTATCACATAACCTTCTCCACCCGGACCAGCCCGTTCGACCATTTTGCCATGCCAACCCTGGAATACGGCATAAAGGGTCCATGACCCTGATGGTGCAGTCCAGTTCAGATTTCCGGATGAGTCAACTTTATCCGTCAGATTTAGTGCCTGTCCTGAATCAGGATAAGCCATTAGGACCTGTAAAGGAATCGGTTTCTGAAACCTGACCTGGTCAATTGCAAGGGTCTGAAGATCCTTGTTTCTGTAAACAGGGTCAGTTAATGTAGAAATATCAGGTTGCGCAGGGCCATTGAACTTTATGAATGGCTGCTGAACACAGATAACTGGTTCTTTCAAAGTCTCTCCGGTTTTTAGCATCCAGGTCTTAAATGCAACATCTTTACTCGCATCGTCATTTGTAACCCATGGTCCTCCAAAAGGCCAGCTTGATGAATTCGCCAGATCTACTCCAATGTTTAATCTTTTAGCTTCATTCAGAGTATAGCTAAACATCTTCATCCAATCGGGAGAAAGATAATTGATAAACTTATCTTCCTGACCTCTGACACCGTATATTACTGTAAGTTCCAGTCCTCCGAGTCCGGCTTTATTGTATTTTTCCAGAGCGGCTGTCAGGTCTTTTTGATTAACGATACTTCCCGGCCACCACCAGCGGGTCCAGGGTTTGGTTTCTCTTGTTATCTTAGGCCATGATAACTGTGTTTTGTCCTGCTGAGCAGTTAATGCATAGGAAAATAATAGAAACAGAAGGGAAAATAGTTTTACCATATTTTTAATTTGTAATGTTTACAGGTGAATGTGGGCTAAGTGGAAGACTGAATTGTTTGAATGGATCTGGATTAGCAGGATTATATGGAGGCAATCCGTTAATGAAGAATTTTTTAATACCCAGGTTATTTGCTTTTATTCCTTCAATGATGCATTTCGCGAGCTGGTATGCTCCGTAGGAATTGAAGTGGGTATTGTCGTTAAGAGCGTTTGGCTGATCCGGAAAGGAATTGGCTGGATAGATCACAAATGCTTTTTTGGAGTTT
>Ga0209430_1002918_pt1 | contig 10406 bp, 14 predicted proteins | sample BarGraIncub1133A_FD_184504 | JGI IMG/M metagenome (GOLD analysis project Ga0209430, IMG submission 184504) | Arctic peat soil microbial communities from Barrow, Alaska - Barrow Graham LP Incubations 11-33A (SPAdes) (version 2) | ecosystem: Environmental > Terrestrial > Soil > Wetlands > Peat... | reverse complement strand
CACTTGTATTTAATACTTTAATTAATTCCTTAGTTTTAAACACATATTCTTTAATATCATCATCATCTTTTTTTATCATACTTGCGAGTAGTCTTATTATTTTTTGTTCTACCACAGTTAAAGTATAGGAGGCTTCAACAAGTCTGTTACTTTGATATACCCAATTATTATTTACATCTTGCAGTTCATTTGCCATTTAGAACACCCCCAATAATAATAATAATACCCTAGTTTTGAAAAGTTATCAATAACCCAAAAAAAATAAGTTATATTCCACTATCATTTGGTTATATTTAAGCTATATTCCACTATCATTTGGTTATACTTCACTATCATTTCACTATCATTTGGTTATACTTCACTATCATTTGGTTATACTTAAACGTGATTTCACTATCATTTGGTTATACTTCACTATCATTTGGTTATACTTGGGGTACTCAACCCTAGTTATATCAGTACCTAGAGGCATACGTAAAAGTATTTAAAACTGTTGTTTTAAATATACTTAAAACAACAACAAGCATTAAGTTGTTGTTGTTTTTAAATTTCAATAGATTTATGGAACAAATTAACATAAAAAACAAAACCTTTAAAACTATCAATAGGTTATATACAAATATAACCTATTGATAGTTTTTTATATCCCTCATAAACATAATAGATATATGTTAACAATATAGTGTAAACAATTGTTAACATATATATACAAACGTTTAAATAAAAAAAATGTTAACATAAACATTGCATGCCTTTCATAGTTAGAACCTCATTGGGGCTTGTAAACTTTTCCTCATTGATATAATTTCTTAAAATATCCTTAGAAATATCTCATAAAAATACTCCTCCTCACAATATTTGATAATTAGCTTATCTCAATTATTGCCAAGAAAGAGTAATTTATATTCTGTCCAAAAGAGCCTCAGTGGTAGGGATAAGTTTTCCGTCTATCCCCTTACACCTAATTTTTTAATCTCATTTTCAAGACCATCAAGTCTATTATTAATATTAGCTTAAACATCACTATAAATCACTTTAACATGTTTTCAATATCATCAAAATTTGTTTCGTCCTCATTTTTTTTGTCTTCAATTTTATCAATAGTTTCAGTTTCTTTTTTCTTCTCTTTTTTCTTTAAATCAATTTTTGTTATAGGTTTTATTGTCACTGTTTCATCAAGAATTATGAGCTTTATAAGTTCTTTTTTATTTAAGCTTACCGATTCATTAACCTTCACAAAACGCATTTTTAATTTCTTATCGATTTTTTGGTCTTTTGATATAAAAATACTCTGTCCAAATGCTAAGCTTTGAATATCTGTGTAAGTATATTTGATTTCAAGAGATTCGTGCATATTTCCACTGCCAGTAGAAATTATTTTATTGCCAAATATACTAGCTTTTTTTCTACACCATAAGAATAGTTAGTTGTTTTTTCTTGTCCAATAACTTTTTCCCACTCTGCAGAACTGTCATAAGAATTTTGTCGCATGATAATGTAATTTTTTTACTACTTTATTTGACAAGGTGTCCATTACTCTTATTATGTATGTCGGCTGTATCCGTTTAAGGCTTTTAAATTGAACGTAAAGTCTTAAACTGATGCCCAAATAAAAAAAGCTAAAAGAAAGATATAGAAAGCAACAATAATTGCTCTCCATATCCCTTCTAAGCTTTGATTGGTAAATAAACTAGTATTTTATACCTAAGCTGTTAATGTTAGTATAAACATCAATATGAATCATTTTAACATAGCTTTAATATCATTAAAGCTTGTTTCTCCTTCTGTTTTCTTGATGATTTCTTCCGCTTCCTTAATTTCTTCACTTGCTTGAATCTTTTTATCTTCTTTATTCTTTTTTTTACTTAAATCAATTTTTGTTATTGGCTTCATCGATATAGTTTCATCAAGAAGATTTATAGGCTCTTTTTTATGTAAAATAACTTCTTCATTAACTTTTACAAAACGCATTTTTAATTTCTTTTCAATATTTTGGTCTTTGGATATAAAAATACTTTGTCCATTTGCTAAGCTTTGGATATCTGTATAAGTATATTTATTTTCAAGCGATTCGTGCATATTACCATTACCAGTAGAAATTATTTTATTACCAAATATGCTAGCCCTTTTTTCTACACCATAAGAATAATTAGTTTTTCTCTCTTGCCCAATAACTTTTTCCCATTCTGCTGAACTATCATAAGAGTTTTGTCTCATTATGATGTAGTTATTACAATTTTCTATAACTTTATTTCTAAGAGCAACCCCTCCAGCTTTGTCTAAATCAGATAAACTTTGAAATGCTGGGATACATGTTATATTTACTAGGTAAACTAACAATTACAAAGAGCGCTAATGCTATAAATATTAATATAAATACTATAAATCTATCACCAAGACTAGTGTTGGTGTCATTATTATTATTCATTTCTTTGTCCCCTTAACATTATTACGTAATTTTTCTTGTAAGGTTGCTATCTCTAATTTATCTACATCTTTTAAAAAACTTTCCTTTTGTATTGTCGATTGAAAAAATCTATCAATATTCAAATTAATTATATTTATATTTTTTAAAAATAAAAGTCCTTTATGATTCATTGTAGTTATATCTTTTGTTAATCTCTCTTTCCTATTTTCATTCATTGTTAAAATTTTTACATCATATGAGTTATATATAGGTAGACTTCTGAAAACAGGCTCGATCCTCTCTAATAATGCATTATATATCCAACTTTTAGAACGTTCAAAATCTAAAATTATAATTGTAACAACTCCATTTTCAAATACATCAAAGTAAATTTTACTTGTATTTAATTTAGAAAATAGATCACTAGCATCAAGGGCCTTTATTTCTTCATTCTTTACTGTTTTAACCATTTCTTTATTACTATTTAAAAATTTCATATCAGCAGCTGCACTCTTAGTTTTAAATTTTTGTATTTCACTTTTATACTTCTCTAAGAACCAATTATACGGTTTTGATGAATTAAAAAATTTTTTAGGTTCTTCTATATATTCAGCTAAGAAGCATGAATTTTTTAATTGTGTCGAGGTTGGTTTTTGTAAAACTGCAACATTCGGTTTATTTTTAAGATATTTTATTGAGTTATGTGCAAGCAAAATATAACTATTATGATTTACCTTTATAATTTTTACAAGTTTACTTTTTCCATAGCATGGACATCATCAAAAACTTGATATTCTGGTTTAGCAGAATATTTATAAATATGATTCAAAAACATATAACCTCCAAAATAATTAATAAGTATTAAATAATTCTCATATTTTAAAGTTATATCTAAATAAGTCCAAGGATCTATTTCAAGATTTGCAGGGATTACAATATCTTTTTCAAGCTTCAATTTTTATCATCTCCGTACATCCAATTTCATTTGCCATATCGCATTTATCTTGTATTTGTTCTTTGCTATAATTTCTTGTAATAACTTCAACCGCTATTGTAATTCCATTATCAGAAAAAGTTGCATCAACCATTGTTTGTAATTTTTTATTAGGATTATTTATTTTATAATTTTCAATTAAGTCATTTTCATTAATCCATGTTTTTCTTTGTTCTCTTTCTAAGCTATAATAAATACTGGAAAGTTTTAAATCATGTTCTATTTGACGCTCATTACTTCTGTAGCAGCTATCTATATCCGTATTAAGCTTTACATATGCTTTTCCTCTATCCCCCATATAATAAACCTTAACTATGCTTGTTCCCTTAATCATTATTCCTTTAGAATAGATATAAGATTCTTTTTCAAGATTTTTTAATCTTTTCTCACTTAATCCAATAACTTTTATTGCATCATATTCTCCGGTTACTCCTGTTTTTGCTATTCCTTGTAGCAATTCAAAATCTCTTCCAGTTATGCATTTAATTGCTGAACCAGCTTTTCTACCTCTTGCCATTTTAAACACTTCTCTTTCTTGCAATAAATTTATTTTCTTTTGATCTTAGATTTACTATATCCCACTCTTTAGAGAACAAATTCAAAATTTCTTTAAAATCATATTCAATTCCATTTGCAAGTTTCTTTTTATTTAATTCAACAATGCAGAAAGCATTGTCATTTGCTATTCTAGTTATTTCATTTATAATCTTTTCTCTATCTAAGATAAACATAAGTAAAAAATTACACATTATAATATCGTATTTTTTCTGCGATGGAATACCCTTACTTAAATCGGCTTGTATAAAACTAATCTTCTTTAAATCTATCTCCTTAAATTTATTTATATCTATAGCAGTAATATTTTTAAATCCAAGTTTATAAAGATAATAAATATTCCTTCCTTTGCCACAACCTAAATCTATTATTTTATTATCTATATTTATTTCACCTATAAACTTACGAATATAAAACCTGGTATAATCACTTCTACATTTTGAGGAACATTGCGGACATATCCTTAAATCTTTCATATTAATTAAATCACCCTAATTCGTAGAAAATTTTTGTAGAATTACTTTAGAAAAAAATAAGAATTGATAGACTAAGCGGACAAAAGTACACAAGCTAATTAAAAAAGCAAATCTTTTGCGTTCGCTTGCGATTTTTTATTGCTGTTTGGTGTTCTTTTGTCCGCCTAGTTTTCAACTCCAATTGATACTTCGTGTATCCATTGGAGTTGCTTGGTTTGCTATATGAAAACATGATAGTTTTCAACTCCAACTTAGTATGGTTTTAACAATTGGAGTCTAAAACTATATGTATTTGTAATGTTCTTATAAGTACACTTTAATACTTTCTATTGTTATTTTCAAGCATTCCACTTGGTAATTTTTCTTCATTTGGTACTTCTTTCTTCACTTCTATAATCTTATCTTCGCTCTTATCTTCTTCTTTAAAATCCTCTTCTATATATTTTTTCAACAATTTAGGTACATTTTTATTATATAATCCATCTAAAAATTTGATAATTTCCTCATCAAGTTCTTTATTTTTATCTTTTAATGATACCTTAATTGCTTTAATTTTTTCCTCATTATACTCTACTTTAAATTGAAATTTTTTCATTTTAACACTCCTAAAACATTATATTTTTTTAATTCTGCAAGCTTTTTATTTGTTCTTGTTTTATTAATGATACAATTAAAGTTGTTGTTTTAAATGGTATAGTGTTAATATCCAATTTCTTATTATTCATCATAACTGGTGTTAATGGATAAACAAAAATAATAATTTTAGTTGTATTCATATTTAAATCTACGCTATATATTAATGACTTTTTATCAACTGATGAATTAGTATCTATTTGTAAATCATTATTATCTTGGTCTTTTGCTATAACTTTAATTGTACCTACATTAACATTGTTAATCAAACTAACATTAAATTGCATTTTATTTTTATTTAAAAATAATGCGTTTATTATACTATAATCAAGTGAATATCCAGTCCCTTTTACACTTAAAGTATCATTATAATGCATGTTTTCAAGTACAGCATTTTTTACTATTTGTGTATGTACTGTTCCAGCACCAATCTTTTTTCCACCTAAGAAAGCTACCATAACCAAGATTACTACAAATACTATGTAAATATTTTTTCTATTATTAAAGAACATTATATTACCCCACCATTAACTTCTATTCAATAGTTCATATTTCAAATTTTTATATTCTTCTGATAATATACCATTTTTCTTTAATTCATTTAATTTATTTAGTTCATCAACCTTGTTATTTTTGTTGTAATTATTACCAGATAAAATTTTATTTTGTTCTTTTATTAATCTATATGTACGAGAGGGTCTGAAAAATTAATGCCCTATAAATCTTAATATCAAACCCATAACTGCTCCAACTATTGAACCAGTTATTCCTAAAAGAAGTCTTCCCTCAACTGGACCTATAGGATCGTTAGGGCTATATTCATATGTTTTATAAAACACATTGAATAGTAATATTGCACATATACCCATACATATTGTTGTAGGATTTATAAATTATATTTTTTTATTCACGTGTATTCTCCTTTATTTTTTATCATATTTGTCTAAATTATATTCTTTTATTATTGTAACAAGTAGTCTTGAATAACCCGAATCTGTTGCATATCCTGCGTTTTGTAATGCTTGTGCTTGCTGTGAGTAAGTCTTTGCACTAAATACTCCATACTGTGCATATCTTTTGTTATCTGTTAAAAAACTTGTATGGTCTTGTATGCTTTCATCCCAACTATTATAGGCTCTAAAGTCTGCTAAGACTGATATTGTTATTCCTTGTACTTCCTCATTTGTCATCATACTAATGGATTTTCCAGTCCAATTATATCCTTTAATCCCAAACAAATTGTTTGCTTTAGTTGTTAGACCGTTCGAGCCTGTCGTACTTTCTATCTTTGCTTGTGCTAATGTTATTGAAGCAAAAACACCACTTTTTTTATATTGTTCCATTGCTCCAACAGATACTTTTTTAAAAAATTGTTCCTCCGAAAGATTAGCTTTTACGGATTTTACATTAATATATCCAACACTTCCAGTTATATTTTGTATTGCTTTAATCCCTAATGATATTGGACTATTTACAAAAAAATATGATATTGGAATGAATATAAAGAAGAATAGTGCAACACCAATTGTAATGATTTTTTTTCTTGTTTTCTCATCACTTAAAGCTTTGTAAGAGATTGCAAACAATAACAGGCATAATTACATACATGATATTTAAAGCTTGTCTATGATGGCATAAACAAGCTTTAAATATATATAAAACAATATAACCTTTATAAAAAATAAGAAAGACATAATTGACCACTTCCATTGCTCCTACTATGTAGTTTAATATTGGCCCACAAAGTGAGAAGGCAGACATTTAATTAATATATATATAATTTTGACTGCCGATTATAATTTTAAAAAAACCATGTACTTTATCGATTTTATAATTAGTTAAATTTAACTTCAATTTAGCTGTTGAGTCAGGAATAGTAAGCCTATATCACGTAACACAAAAATAATTTAAATGAAATAACGATAACTGGTAAAGAGGCATACAATATAATTTTCATATTATATTGTATGCCTCTTTATATTTTGTGATATTTTAGCATTGTCAGAAGAATTAAAAATGGGAACCCATTGAAAAAGTTATGCAAACGAGTGATTTAGGATTCGAGATAGAATATTTAAAGAAGTTCTTTTAGATAATTTGCTTATTCCACCTTTTGGGGGGATGGGCAAAAGCACCTATAATAGTTAGGAATAACTGAAGTTTTGTCGAATATAATCGATATTATATACATAATGCTTTTATATAGGGGGGATTTATACTTTTTCACTATTGTAAAAATTATAAATTATGTTAGCTCTAATTATTATAGTGAACTACTCACCACTTTAGAAGTGAGAGTTTCCTTTAATCCGTATTAACCTACAAAGTAGGAAATTATTTTACAATAAATCAGTTTCCGAGGCTATGGGTTTTTAAGGTGAACCCTTTCATCTGAATGTTATATGCAGGTAAATTTTTATTATTTAGATATCGAACCTAAATAATAAAATTCTGTCCATCTTCCACCTAAGAGGATGGGAGAATTACGCATAAGAGAAAGCTAAAATAAGAATTATGGAAAAGGAGATAATTATAATGGATTTATTAAGTACGTTTGCAACAAATATAGAATTATTTAAAAAACTAAATCCTTTAGATTGTGCTGTTATGATAGTGGATTCTGAAGGTATTATATTGAATTTTGTTAATGCTAGCGAATTTAAGGTAAATGTTAATATCGGCTCAAAAGTTTCAGAAAAAGGTGCTGTAGGAATTTGCCTTACTACAGGTAAAGAATATACAATGAACTTGCCTAAAGAAGCTTATGGAATTCCAATAAAGTCAATCTCTATTCCTATTTTCGATGGAAATAAAATAATTGGTTCAATTGCAACTTCCACTACTTTAGTTGCACAAGAAACTTTACAGAATTTTTCTGAAAATATGATTTCAACATCTGAGGAAATAACAGCGACTACTGAAGAAGTAGCATCCTCAGCAGTTTTATTATCAAATAATTTAAATAAGTTAAAAGGTTCAGTAAAAGATATCGTAAATGAAATAGAAAGGACAAATGATATATTAATTTTTATAAATGAAATGTCAAAAAACTCAAAAATATTGGGACTTAATGCTGCTATTGAATCAGCTAGGGCTGGTGAATATGGAAAAGGTTTTGCTGTTGTTGCAAAAGAAATGAGCAAGATGTCAAATAGAAGTGAAAATTCATTTAAAGATATTAAAAACATTTTGAATAGCATTCAAGAAAAAACATCAAATATCACAAAAATTATTAATGAGACTGCAAGTTTTGGAGAACAACAATCTATTGCTACTAATGAGATAGCATCAGCAATTCAAGGATTGACTACTTTATCCTTGGATTTGGAGGAAATATCCAAAATTATATAATCATATCCGCACCAGTGAACTACTCACCACTATAGAAGTGAGAGCTTCCTTTAATCCGTATTAACCTACAAAGTAGGAAATTATTTTACAATAAATCAGTTTCCGAGGCTATGGGTTTTTAAGGTGAACCCTTTCATCTGAATGTTATATGCAGGTAAATCTTTATTATTTAGATATCGGACCTAAATAATAAAATGCTATCCATCTTCCACCTAAGAGTATGGGAGAATTACGCCCATTCTCTTATATTTATATTTATATAAGAGTTGATTTTAAAGGAAAAACCAACTATATATAGAAATATTACTAAAGTAATATTTCTATATATAAAAAAACATTAACATTTATTTAGATGCGTTTAGAAAAAATTACTAAAGTAATAAAGCAGGTGGTGTCAGTTATGAGTAATGCTAAAGTCCTAAATTTATCTTATTTAAGTTTAGTTAAGATAGCAAGAGCAATAAATCAAAATACAATTGCAAACAAAGATAGGTTAAAAGAAAAAAAAATTCCAACAGATAAATTTATTCGTAAGTTTTCAATTAGCAGAAAAGATTTTAGTGAGACATTAAAAACAAAAGCAAGGGGAATAAAATATAATTCTTCAACCTATTTATACGACATAAATGATAATTTTGTAGAAGAAGTAGTAGCAGAAAAAGTAGAAGATACTATTGAAATTATAACACCTAAAAGTGAGAAGTTAGTAGAGAAAAAAAAGGATAGGAAAAAATATTACGAAAGTAATAAAAATTCCGAAGGTCTACCACTGACTAATGAAATGACTGGTATTAAACAGATTGTAGGTGTAAAAGATGATTTATTTAATATGATAGAGTGGTACAAAAGTAAAATAGCAAAAGAGAAATTAGAAAGCAATATTTTAAATGAGCAAATAGATATAAATGAATTCTCTAATGATTTAAAAGGTGATGTTGTTGTAAAATATTTAAAAGGTTATAAGGATACATTCGAAAGATTTGAAGCAATATGTGATAAACATAAATTTATAAAGAAGCAAGATATGCTAAGTGTAGCACTCTTACAATTTTGCAAAAGATATGATAAGCAATAACGCTTGACCTAATTCAATAAGGGGTGATTAATGCAACGGGTGAAACAACATCCCACCTGCTAAAATATATGCCCTGTCAGGACGCACTATGGTTGCCATACCAAAAAAACACATAGAAATATATATTTCTATGTGTTATACAGAGCAACTAGTTTCTTTTGTTTTTTCCTTTTATATTTTAGAGCCTTTACCCTCATTTTATAATGTACTGTTTCTACATTATATATTGGAGAGTATAATTCACCTCCACATTTTTTATAATAATTGATTAAAATCCATTTAGATGCAGAGACTTTATTTGAGATGCGTAATCTATAAATGAAGTGTCCATATCCACGTTACCATTTATTCCTTTTACAGTGCCAGTTGAAGTATACTGCCATATTCCTACTGTACCTGTATATGTATAGTAAGTCGAATACTGTGCCAGCCAGTGGTCATAAGAAGTAAGCATTGTATCATCTAACACTGATGTGAACCAGTTCTTGTTGGCATATATCATAGGGTAGTATCCTGCCTGTTTAAGCATATTAAGGTAAGTAAGTGCTATGTTCATCAGTGTTTCAGTGCCAAGGTTCTCTTGAGATTGATCTTCCAAATCTATGCATACTGGATATTCCAACTGCTTTCCTTGCAATTTGCTTATAAACGAGTTTGCTTCTTTAGTAGCTTGAGCTACTGTTGTAGCATAGCTGTAATGATAAGCTCCTACTGCAATTCCATTAGCTTTAGCTGATGCATAATATGTTTCAAACATAGGATCAACGCTACTGCTACCATAAGATGACCTTAGCATTGCAAATTGAACACCGTCACTTTTTACTGAGCTCCAGTTTATTGTTCCCTGCCAATTGGAAACATCAATTCCTTTGATTTTTACATTATTTACAGTTAATGTTACATCTGAGCTACTAA
>Ga0209430_1002916_pt1 | contig 10411 bp, 9 predicted proteins | sample BarGraIncub1133A_FD_184504 | JGI IMG/M metagenome (GOLD analysis project Ga0209430, IMG submission 184504) | Arctic peat soil microbial communities from Barrow, Alaska - Barrow Graham LP Incubations 11-33A (SPAdes) (version 2) | ecosystem: Environmental > Terrestrial > Soil > Wetlands > Peat... | reverse complement strand
CGGAAGCTTTCTGTGGAAAATGGCCGGCGAGACCGATCCCCCCTCCATCAACGACATGATCACGACGGGCAACGCGGGGAGCCTGCTGGGCGAGGCGCTGTTCCGGATGGCGGGACTGGTGCTCAAAGAAAACGGCGCCAAGCCCGACCTCTGGCACGAGGCCGGCGCTGCGATACTCTCGCCGCCCACAGCGTTCAACCGCTTGGCCTTCGGCGACCGGTTCAAGCCGGTATTCCCGAGCCAGGACCCCCCGGGAAACCGGGGTACACCTACCGGCGCCCCCTGGACTACTTCGACTTCGAGATCAGCGGCCAGGCCAGGGCGCAAAACCCCCTCAACGACGTCCTTTTGCGCGGCCTTTTGTACGGCAAGGATTACCACTCCGGCGATGACTACCGTGGCATCTGGGGGCTCTACGGCAGCTACGACTACCTGTCGCCCACCGTCTTCCGGGTCTCGACCACGGCCCTCTCGCTGGGCACGACCGCCCAGTACTGGGTGGCCCCCGGAGTGGCGCTGCAGGGATCTCTATTGGGAGGAGTAGGCTTCGGTGCCGCCGGATCGACCCCGGTTGCCACGGGAGACCGGGACTACCACTACGGCGTCGCCCCGCAGGCGCTCCTCGCACTGCGTCTGCTCTTTGGCAAAAGGGCCGTACTCGAACTGGACGCGCGCGGCTACTATGTCGCCGGCACAGGCAAGTTCATCAGCACCAGCAATTCCCTGGATAACGCCGGGGGATCGGAGGCGATTGTGCGCGTCAAGACCGGATTCAACGTCAGGGTCTACCGTCGCCACGGTCTCGGCCTGCAATACGTGGAGTCGATCCGCCAATCGCAATACGGCAGCCAGCCGAGCAGGCATCAAAGTGACGGAACCGTGAGCCTTGTCTACACCTTCACCGGCGATTCGCATTTCGGCGCCGTCGGGTGGCGCGACCAGGATCGGTGAAGACGGTAGGAGGAGTTAGATTCAGTAATGAAGCGCCGCTGGGGCGGCGTGAGGCTCTGATCGGGAACCACTATGGACAACCGGCAAATGCTGTATCGACTTACCCATCGCATCTTCGACTTTGTGCTGCGGGTGGTGCGCGGATTCATCCACAATCAGGGGCTGCTTCTGGCAGGAGCGGTCGCCTATTACACCCTGCTGTCCATCGTTCCCCTGTCCATCCTCGCCATGGTTGTGCTGACCAATTTCATCGAGGAACAGCGGCTGATTCACACCTTGTCGAGGTACCTGGAAATGGTGATCCCCGGCTACGCGGCAACCTTGACCGAACAGGTCCGGGCCTTCCTGGAACACCGCACCGCGATCGGTTTCATCGGCTTTATCGGCCTGCTCTTTTTCAGCTCCCTGGCCTTTTCCATGCTGCAAAGCGCCATGTCGGTGATCTTTTCCCGCAGTGCCAAGGTGCCCCGTCGCAACTATCTGGTCTCGGCAATTATTCCCTATGGGTATATCGCCGTCATGGGACTGGGGATCGTGCTGGTTTCCTTTATTGTGGGCGCCATCGAGACGCTCGAAAGCAGGCACCTGACGATCCTTGGCTGGAGTTTGAACCTGGCAGGGGCCACCGGGGTGGCGCTCTATGTCCTGGGGATCGTCGGCGAGATCCTGCTGCTCACCTCCTTCTACCTGGTGCTCCCTTTGGTGCGGGTCAGGTTCTCTCACGCGCTCATCGGGGGGATGACTGCGACGCTTTTATGGGAGATCACCCGCCGGGTGCTGGTCTGGTATTACGCGGCTGTATCCATGGTGAATGTGATTTACGGGTCCATCGCCATCACCGTGGTGGCCCTTCTCAGCATAGAGATGGTAACGCTGATCCTGCTCTTCGGCGCCCAGGTCATTGCAGAGCTTAAAGAGAGGACCGGTTTCGCACCCCCGCAGGCGGACGCTGGTAAAACAGAAGATTTTCCAGAGAAGATAAAGACATGACGACCTTCAAGCCCTACTATCGATTCCTTCTGCTGCCAGCCGTCTTGAGCCTCGCGGGGTGTGCGAGCTTACCTGACGTATCCCGAATTATCGATGAGGCGCCGACGGCTCGGGCGCCCCGGCAAATCGTTTCGTCCAGAGGGTCGCTGTCTCCCGAAAAAAGCAAAGCCATCATGGAGCGGCTGAAGCGATCGGTCGACCCGACGGACCTCGTGGAACGCCATACTGCCGTGGTGGAATCCATATCCGAAAGCCCGCTCACCAAGGGGAACAAGGTCACTCTGCTCGCCGATGGTCCGGCTACCTATGCCGCAATGTTCAAGGCACTTCAAAGTGCCAAAGACCATATCAACCTGGAGAGCTACATCTTTGAAGATGATGAAACAGGGCGCAAATTTGCCGCGCTGCTGCTGCGAAAGCAGAGCCAAGGCGTGCAGGTACATATCATCTATGACAGCGTGGGAAGTCTCAATACTCCCGCCTCTTTTTTCCAGGGCCTGCGCGACGGCGGCATCCAGGTCGTCGGTTTCAACCCGATCATCCCACTGGACCTTACCCACCGGGACCACCGCAAGATTTTGCTGGTGGACGGCAAGGTCGCCATAATCGGCGGCGTCAACATCAGCAAGGTGTATTCGAGCAGTCTACGCAGACGAAAACAGGGCGCCAAGTCGCCCATTCATTGGCGTGATACGGATATCCAGGTTGAAGGCCCGGCGGTGGCTGAATTTCAGAAGCTTTTTCTGGATACCTGGAGGCAGCAGAAGGGGCCTAAACTTTCAGATCGGTCCTTTTTCCCGGATCTGAAAGAAAAGGGGAATGCCCTGGTGCGGGTGGTCGGCAGCACTCCGGGACAGACCAACAGGGTCCCGTTTATAGTCTATGTGTCGGCCATCGTTTTTGCAGAGAATTCGATTCACCTGACGAATTCCTATTTCGTCCCTGACGACCAGATAGTAACGGCCCTGACCGATGCAGCCAGGCGCGGCGTCGACGTAAAGATCGTACTCCCGGGGATTAGCTGGCATTCTATGCACAGAGGCATCATTATTCCAAGCTTTTGAAGTCTGGAGTGAAGATCTACGAACACCAAAACTCCCTGCTGCACGCCAAAACCGCAGTGATTGACAGTGTCTGGTCAACAGTCGGCTCAACCAACATGGACTTTCTGAGCTTACTGAACAATGACGAGGTGAATGCGATTATCCTGAACAAGGAGTTTGCCGCCGGAATGGAGCAGATGTTTGCCAAAGACCTGGCGGATTCCAAAGCGATCCGATGGGAAGAGTGGAAAGACAGCCCTGGGTTGCCCAGGGTCAGGGACTGGTTGGTGAATTTATTCGTCCGGTGGCTGTGACCTCTCGCCTCGGCGCCTGGCTGCGGTCGCCGGGAGGACCGGAATCGAACCGCAGCGCAGGGGGAGGATGCCGGATCAGTCTCTGGTGCGGGTTTGGGTCACTCCGGTTATGATCGCGATCCCGAGCAGTATGACAGTCGTGATCATCACGTGGAGGGTGCTTACCCCGGCCACGATAAGAGCCCACGCAATGCCGCCGATGACCATAGCAAAACCGATGAGATAAATTATTAAGGACATGTAGTTGCCTCCTGGACCTTTTTTTTGGCATTTGGTTTCCACCTCTGCCTGGAAGTGATAAGGCAACTAACGCGCCAAGATAAATCAGAATATCCGGCGAGTGCAACGGTCTGATATCGTTTGATAAAGCTGGAGGACAGCTAAACGCCTGCCACAACCCTGCCCGTCATATGTTGCAGTTATGTTAACCGTGACGGATTCCGCGATTGGATTAATCCTTCCCCCCCTGATGTCCTCTTTCAAATTGTCCAGTAGTTTCAGCTCCTTGTGCTTGCAGCAGCCTCCGCATTTCTCTGGCACGTAAGTTGCGGTTCCCTTGTCGTAATCTGACTGGTTTCGAACTGTCCGTGAAACCAAAGTTGTTGTGGCTGCAGGAAGTCGGCTAGGATCAGAAAAACAGTTTTCGGAGCCTGGGGAAGATGCGCAGCTGTCGGACTCGAAGTTTACGGGTCCCATAAGGGAGTAACCATGAAATCCACCAGCATCCTGACCGCCTTAGTAACAGTGCTCAGCGCGATAGTGATAACCATCTGCCCCATGACTTCGCGTGCGGCTGAATATGCGCCGGATTCCCAACTTGACTCAGGATCAGAGTCAGGAAGTGCTGCAACGGGGTGCTCCCTGGAGCAGCCGGCCGCTCCGGCCGGCTGCGCGATTGCCGGCAGGCATCTGGTCGCAGGCGCCAGCATTGTGATGCTCTCAACGAAAGAGTATTACCAGCAGGTCTCCGAGCCAAACGATGCCTCGGGAGCATTGCTGGAGGACCTGGTCGGAAAGGATTCAGGCCGGCCTGAAGCGGGACGATGACTGCATCGCCGCACCCGGGCAAGAAAGCCAGACGCAGGAGCCGATAACTGCTCGATAAAAAGGAACTATTATGTACCAGACAATAGTGGGGGGCAGGCAAGCCCAGAAGTGGATACACCGAGATCGGACAGCGAAAAGAATCCAGGACCAGCCGGGCTGGGCCGCCGGATTGCGCCGGCGTGCGGATGACCAGCCTAACGCCGGCGGGGCCGGAGCAGGCTTTCCCCTGAGCTACGACGAGACGCAGCGTCTCCTTAAGGAGGTGCAAGTCCTGACCGAGGCCAACACCGAACTGGAGGCGTTCAACGCCACCGTTTCCCACGACCTGTGCACTCCGCTTACGGCCATCAACGGCTATTGTCAGGTGCTCAGCGGACTTTGCAGCGACCAGCTCGATGCTCAGTCCCTGGGATACCTCAGGGGCATCTATGACGCGACCCTGCGCATGAAGGCGCTCATCTCTTCCCAGCTCGACTTTGCGCGCCTCACCCGGGTCGCACTGCGCCGGGAAAGCATCGATCTGAGCGAGATGGCAAAACAGGTGGCTGCGGAGCTGAGACTCACGGAGCCGCAGCGGCGGGTCACCTTCCGGATCGCCCGAGGGGTAACGGTCAACGGCGACCCGGGGCTGTGCCGCAGCGTCCTGGACAACCTGATCGGCAACGCCTGGAAGTACAGCTTGGGCCAGGAAAAAACGGTCATCGAGTTCGGGGTGAGGCAGCTGGGAGGAAAACCGGTCTGCTTCGTCCGGGACAACGGGCCCGGGTTCGACATGGCCTGGGCCGACCAGCTCTTTGTTCCCTTCCAGCGGATCCCGGGAACGGCCGTCGAGGGGCACGGCATCGGGATGGCCACGGTGGACAAAATCATCAAGAGCGATGGCGGCCGGGTCTGGGCCGAGAGCAAACCGGGCGGGGGAGCGAGCTTCTATTTCACCCTGGAGTAGCTCTGCATTGACTGAAACTTGAGCGGAACCCTTTTGAACCGGACGCGACGAACCGAGGAGGATAGTTCCGTGAGTAAAGGGTGGACCCGGAGGACCCGGAGGGGCGCTGACGATTTTATAAAAATATGCGCTTCAAAATCCTATATCTCTGGTAAACCATATCTGATAAAGTTCTCCGATGGGAAAACGATGACAACGGAGGAGTTTTTACGGGCGACGCTGAAGGGATATCAGGCGACTCCAAAGTAACCGATGCCCTCTCCAGTCAATCCCCCATTGCCCCCCTTTGCAAAGGAGGGTAACATCCGGGCTCGCAGGCTCACCGCCGGCGATCGGCGTCCTGACTGCTTAACGTCGCGTGGGAGACACCATAGACTATGAATATTCCTAAAATGCAGAAGCACTTCTCCATGATTCGCGAGTTCCAGCTTGCCGACTGGTTCACGCTGGCAAACGCGGTTTGCGGCACGGGTGCCCTGTTTTCCACCCTGAGCTACCTGCAGGCCTTCGAGGTACGGCATATCTATTTTGCCTGCGGGCTGGTCTTTGCCGCCTTCGTCTTCGATGTCCTGGACGGGCGGGTGGCCCGGTGGCGCCAGAAGACCTCCTACCTGGGCCGCGAACTCGACTCCCTGTCCGATGTCATCTCCTTCGGTGTCGCCCCGGCCGTGATCGGCTACGGTTGCGGCATGCAGGGCTTATACGACCGCGTCATCCTGACCTATTTTGTCGCCTGCGGAGTATCCCGCCTGGCGCGCTACAACGTTACGGCCGAGGCTCTTTCTGAGGGGGGGAAGGTGAAGTACTTCGAAGGGACTCCCATTCCGACCTCGCTGCTGCTGGTCATAGTGCTGGGGGTGGCCGCCTCACAGGGCGCCTTGGGCGGCTCCCTCTGGTTCGGAAAGCTCTTTTTCGCCGGCTTCACGCTGCATCCCATGGTTCTGCTCTTCGCGCTTTCCGGTTCACTCATGATAAGTCGTATCCGGATCCCCAAGTTTTGAGCTATACTGGGATAAAAATAACCGGTTCTTCCCCATTTCCTCCACAATTAGACGGTAAGGTAGGGGATGGGTAGGGCAATAGCTGCCATACCGATGCCAGAAAAAAGGATACCATGAAGCAAACTTCAAAAATCCTCGTGAGTTCTCTTGTAGTACTACTCTGCATCTCCTGCACGGCAAAAAAAGAGAAGCCCAAGACCAAACCGCCGGTACCAGTAACGGTGGCTCAGGCTCTGCAGAAAGATATGCCGGTCCAGGTGAAAGCCATCGGCAACATCGAGGCATTCACCAGCGTTGCCATCAAGTCGCAGGTAAGCGGCCAGATCGCCCGGGTCCATTTCCAGGAAGGGAGCGACGTAGAAAAGGGAGCCTTGCTGATCAGCATCGACCCGGAGCCTTTCCTGGCAACACTGGTCCAGAGCGAGGCAGCCCTGGCCAGGGATCAGGCCCAGGCGAAATTCGCACGTGAGCAGGCCCTCCGCTACGAGGGATTACTGAAGGACGGGATCGTGACCCGAGACCAGTATGACCTGCTGCGAGCCAATGCCGAATCATTTGCCGCTAACGTGGCCGCTGACCGTGGGGCCGTCAAAAGCGCCCGGATCCAGCTCGGCTACTGCTCCATCCGTTCGCCGATCTCCGGCCGGACCGGCACCCTGGCTCTGCACCCGGGAAACCTCGTGAAGGCAAACGATCTGCCGATCGTCACCATCAACCAGGTGAGTCCGATCAACGCCACCTTTTCCATTCCGGAAAAACTGCTGGCCGAGGTCAAGAGGGCCATGGCCGGCAATGAGCTGAAGATCGAGGCGGTTATCCCCAACGAACCGGGGAGCACCGAGATCGGCACCATCAGTTTCCTGGATAATTCGGTGAACGCTGCAACCGGTACCATCAAGCTCAAGGGGGCTTTTGCCAACAAATCCAAAAAGCTCTGGCCGGGCCAGTTTACCGATGTGGTCATGACGCTTGGGCAACGGAAAAATGCCGTGGTTGTCCCGACCGTTGCCATCCAGACCAGCCAGCAGGGGCAGTTCGTCTATGTGGTGAAGTCTGACAAGAAGGTGGAGATGCGCCAGGTAACGCCCAGTGCTGCGGCGGGCGAGGATACGGTTGTCGAGAAGGGGCTCGCGCCGGGTGAGACCGTGGTGGTGGACGGCCAGCTCCGCCTGACCCCGGGTGCCACGGTTGCCACTAAAGACAGGCAGCCGGCCGTGGGTCCCAAATAATGAATATCGCGGATATCTTCATACGCAGGCCGATCATGACCTCCCTTATCATGATGGCCATCTTCATTTTCGGGGTGGTATCCTATCGCCTGCTTCCGGTGAACGACCTGCCCAACGTTGATTTCCCGACCATCCAGGTCAACGCCAACCTGCCCGGCGCCAATCCGGATACCATGGCAGCGGCGGTGGCAACCCCGCTGGAGAACCAGCTGTCGACCATTGCCGGTGTCGATTCCATGACCTCGACCAACGGTGTCGGCACGACCAGGATCACCCTCCAGTTCAACTTGGACCGCAGTATCGATGCGGCTGCCCAGGATGTGCAGGCGGCCATATCGGCAGCCAGCCGTTCGCTTCCGAAAAACATGACGACGCCGCCCTCGTTTCGCAAGGTGAACCCTGCGGATCAGCCGGTCCTGTACCTGGCGCTCAGCTCCCCTACGCTGCCGCTTTCCGCGGTTGACGAGTTTGCTCAGACCATGATCGCACAACGGCTCTCAACCATCAGCGGCGTGGCCCAGGTAAATGTGAACGGTTCGCAGAAATACGCCGTGCGGGCCCAGCTTGATCCCAAGGCGCTGGCCTCCCGCCAGATCGGCATTGACGAAGTGGCGACGGCGATCGGAGGCGCGAACGTCAACCTGCCGACCGGGACCCTGGATGGGACAAAGCAGGCATTCACCATCGAAGCCAACGGGCAGATGTTCAAGGCAGCCGCCTACCGGCAGATGGTGGTGGCCTATCGGGACGGCTCGCCAGTCCGCCTGGGTGAACTCGGGCAGATCATCGACACCGTTGAGGACACCAAGACGGCAGGCTGGTACAACAGCTCCCGAGCCATTGTCCTGACCGTCCAACGCCAGCCCGGAACCAACACCATCGAGGTCGTAGACAACGTCAAGAAGCTGCTGCCGACCTTTCGCAGCCAGATGCCGGCCTCGGTCGAGCTGAACGTGCTGTTTGACCGCTCCATCCAGATCCGCGAATCGATGCACGACGTCAAGTTCACCCTCTGTCTGACCATCGGCCTGGTCATCATGGTGATCTTTCTCTTTCTGCGCAATCTGTCCGCCACCATCATCCCCGCCTTGGCGGTGCCGATGTCCATCGTCGGCACCTTCTCCGTCATGCATCTGCTAGGCTTCTCCATCAACAACCTCTCCATGATGGCCCTGACCCTGGCGGTCGGCTTTGTCGTGGATGACGCCATTGTCATGCTGGAGAATATCGTCCGTCACATGGAAAAGGGGGCCAGCGCCATGGAGGCCGCCCTCAAGGGCTCCAAGGAGATAGGCTTCACCATCATCTCGATGACCATCTCGCTGGTGGCGGTCTTTATCCCGGTACTGTTCATGGGCGGCATCCTCGGGCGCCTTTTGAACGAATTTGCCATAACGATCAGCGTGGCTATTCTGGTCTCCTGTTTCGTTTCCCTGACCCTGACCCCCATGCTCTGCAGCCGCTTTCTGAAAGCGCCGGCGACTGAACATCATGGACGGCTGTACCTCGCACTGGAGCGTTTCTTCGACGGTATGCTCGGGATCTACCAGCGCTCACTGAAGCAGGTGCTGCACTTCCGGCGCACAACCCTGGTCGTGACACTGCTGCTCACGCTTGTTACCGGCTGGCTGTTTACCGTGATTCCGATGGGATTCCTGCCGACTGAAGACACCGGCCGTCTCAACGCCAGCACCGAGACGGCCCAGGGAACTTCCTTCGCGGAGATGAAGCTGCATCAGGAAGCGGTGGCTGCCATCATCGCCAAGGATCCCAACATCGACGGCTTCATGTCCTCCATCGGGGGAGGCGGTGGCAGCAATACCGGCCGTTTCTTCATGCGTCTCAAACCGCGCAACGAACGCAAGCTGTCAACAGAGGAGATCATCCAGGAACTGCGCCCGAAACTGGCCAAGGTTGCGGGAATCAGCGTCTTCCTGAAAAATGTCCCCTCGATCCAGATCGGCGGCACCAGCTCCAAAAGCATGTACCAGTACACCCTGCAGGGGCAGGATACGGATGAGCTGTACCGGGTGGCTGCCGAGTTCGAGGCCAAGCTTAGGAAGCTGCCGGAGCTCATGGACGTGACCAGCGACCTGCAGATCAGCAATCCCCAGGTCCATGTCGAGATCAATCGGGACAAGGTGGCGGCGCTGGGACTCACCGTGCTTCAGGTGGAGGATGCCCTCGCCTATGCCTACGGTTCGCGTCAGGTTTCTTCCATCTTTGCCCCGACCAATCAGTACCAGGTCATCCTCGAACTTGACCCGCTCTACCAGGGAGACCCGGCAGCACTGAGCATGCTCTACATCCATGCCACAAACGGGCAGTTGGTGCCTCTGGAAACCATCGCGGCCATTACCAAAACCATCGGACCGCTGGCGGTTAACCATTTGGGGCAGCTCCCGGCGGTAACCATCTCATTCAATCTGCGCCCTGGGGTAGCCCTGGGAGACGGCATGAAGCTGGTTGATAACCTCGCCGGTACAGCACTCCCGGCGTCCGTCAGCACCAGTTTCCAGGGTACCGCCCAGGCCTTCAAGTCGTCGTTCAGCGGGTTATGGATGCTGCTGATCATAGCCATCTTTGTCATCTACGTTGTGCTCGGCGTGCTCTATGAAAGCTATATCCACCCGATCACCATCCTGTCCGGGTTGCCGGCCGCCGGTTTCGGGGCACTGATCACCCTGATGATCTTTGGCCGCGACCTCAACATCTACGGTTTTGTCGGGATCATCATGCTGCTCGGGATCGTCAAGAAGAACGCCATCATGATGATCGACTTCGCCCTGGAGGCCGAGCGGACCGAAGGGAAGCGGCCGCTGGACGCCATTTATGAAGGGGCTGTCGTGCGTTTCAGGCCGATCATGATGACCACCATGGCGGCCCTGAT
>Ga0209430_1002915_pt1 | contig 10412 bp, 9 predicted proteins | sample BarGraIncub1133A_FD_184504 | JGI IMG/M metagenome (GOLD analysis project Ga0209430, IMG submission 184504) | Arctic peat soil microbial communities from Barrow, Alaska - Barrow Graham LP Incubations 11-33A (SPAdes) (version 2) | ecosystem: Environmental > Terrestrial > Soil > Wetlands > Peat... | reverse complement strand
AAAAGATTCGTCGCAGATAGTGCGGAAGCTCTACGAATATATGCAAACCCATACGCATTATGTCGGTATACAATTGGGTATAGGTGGCTTCCAGCCATTTCCTGCCGAAACAGCTGATCGTCTTGGTTATGGTGATTGCAAAGCGCTATCGAACTATATGAAAGCATTACTAAAAGCAGTTGGTATACCATCGCTTTATACAGTTGCAGGAGCTGCTTCCAACAAGGGGATAACCATGATTGACTTTCCGACAAACCATCAATCAAATCATATCATACTTTGCGTACCTCTCAAAAGTGACACACTTTGGCTGGAATGTACCAGTCAAACAGCACCCTGCGGCTATATGAGCCCATTTACCGCCGGAAGAAACGTACTGAATATCACTACTGATGGAGGGCAAATTATCAGTACACCGCTGCTAACAGGCAGTCAAAGCAGCCAGGTTTGTAATGCCGATATAGTAGTCAACGCCGAAGGTTCCATTCAAGCTCAAGTAAGGACCAAATACAGCGGATACCAATACGACAATGTATCGGCTAATCTGACAGAAAGCAAAAAAGAGCAGGAAAAGACACTTTGCAAAAATCTCTCCATTACTGGTCTTATTATTTCAGAATTCAGCTATGATGTAAAAAAGGACAAAATACCAGAGGCCGTGGAAACAATCACCTTTTCAACTCCCACATTTATTACTAAAACAGGAAGCCGACTATTTATTCCTTTGAATATTTTCAACCAAATCAAGACAATTCCAGCACGGGTTGAAAACCGTAAAATGCCGGTTTACAGAGAATATGCGTATATCGATAAAGATTATGTGACCATACATTTGCCCAAAGGCTTCATACCGGAAAGTACGCCAAAAGGGAAAACTATTTCGTCCGAATTCGGAGAGTATTCAAGTACAATTACACTGAAGGACGACCAACTGCTATATACCCGTGAACATCGGATGAATCGGGGAACCTGGCCCAAAGAGCGTTATGCGGCTTTGGTCGATTTCTATTCTGCAATTGTTACTGCAGATAAGGTTAAACTGGTGCTAAAAGAAGCGCCAAAACAATAAACAATTTAACCTTTTGCCTTTATCCTTTAACCTTTTCAACTCACTTTACTTCTGTCACATCACCAAGAACTTTCTGAAACAAACGTGCACACAAACCTAACAATCCTGAATGGTCATCTATTTCGGAGATTTCGATCCGGACAATGCTAGAGATTTTTTCAAGACAATCCTGGTTAAGCGTTTGTTGGATCGGTGTCAAAATGAATTGCTGCGCCTTTGAAATGGGTCCGCCAAGCACAATAATCTCAGGATTGAGTACTTGTATCAAGACAGCCAACCCTTTTCCAAACGAGTTACCCACCTTGTTTAAGATGGAAATCGAAAACTCATCGCCACCACGGGCTGCATTCACAACATCCTCAGGTCTCAGTGAATGAGGGTTATCTTTAAAACGGGTGGTTAGTTGTGAAATTGTTCCTTCTTCTATTCCACCCATCGCCATGTTCAGAATACTTTGCGATGAGGCAATGGTTTCGAGACACCCTCTTTTTCCGCAGTAACAAAGAATACCGTTCTCTTCGAGCTTAATATGACCAAATTCTCCGGCAAATCCCGTTGAACCACCATATAGCTGTCCATTGAGAATCATTCCCAGACCCAATCCCCAACTCCAATTGATCACCAATGCATTGCGTGAATCTTTCGCTTTACCAAAGATAAACTCGCCCAAGGCCTGCATTCTGGCATCGTTGTCGATATAAATCGTTTTGCCAAACCTCTTTTTCAGGGTTTTGCCAATATTCTGATAAGCCTCATTTTTGATCGCGTAATTGATTCCAGTGGCAGAATTGACAAGACCAGGCATATAGACACCTACTGCCACAATCTTTGAATCGTCGATTCGCGCTTCATGAATCAATTCCATTGAAACATTGTGAAGTTTTTCAGCCAAATCAGGGTGATTTACATTTGTTTGAACGGTTCGAACTTCGGTAACAAGCTCATTATGACTGTCAAAAATTGCTATTTTTGCGCTATAATGTTCTATACCGATGGTAATTACATAAAAAGCTCCGGCGACAAGACTATATAAGGCAGGTTTGCGTCCGCCACGTGAATCGCCGATACCACTTGTCATCACGGCACCCAGCGCAATCAACTCATCAAGTAACGTTTTGGTCGTTGGAAGGCTGACACTGATCTTTTGACTCACTTCAGCAGCCGATACAAACCGCTCTTCGTAAAGATATCTTAGAATCATCTTCCGGAGCCGGTAACGTTTTAGATTATTAATTGATAAATGTTTAGCCTCTTCTTTTGTGATCAGAATCATATTTCCGTTTGGTTGTATTTTCGTACGGCAATTTAGAAATTATTCACCTTAATAAAAACATTCCTTATCTATTTAGGTGTTATTTATTTTTTTTATAAAGAAGAAGATGCTTTTACAAAAATGTAATCTATTGGCTAATTTCCAAAATTCTCTTTACTGAATTATCAAATTTAAAACCGGATATTATATTTGAGTTTAAACCGCAACGCACTCTCATTCATCACATAACGCTCCAATGGTTTTGAAAGGTTTGAAGTCCATGCTACAATGATTTCGTTCCCAGGTTTGACAATCCACTGAAATCTCGATTGTACCCCAATGGTCATTGAACTATTGTCGTACTGAAAATAGTTGTACCACGTAACATCGGGACTAAATAGAATATTGGCGTTGACCTGGTAAATGCGTGTGGTAAAACTGCCTTCTGGCAGACTTACCTCATTCTGTTTGTACTTTGCCCCGATAAATAATGGTACCGCCACCTTGTAATTGGCTCCGACTGAAAAGTCCTTCCTGTAACCATTATAAAAATCGCCCCAGACAAATGAGCAATCACCAGCGAAATTGCGGCTTCCGGCAGTCAGCAATTTCAAAGTGTGACGGTAAAATTCGTATTCCCCGATTGGAATTACATAAGTTGAAAAGATTTTAAACTCCTGTTCCAGGTTCTCGAAACTTTGACTGATTGAATAAGAAAACTCCTCACCCGACTTAAACCGGAGACTCAACGGAGAAAAGTCAATTGAGCGGGTTTCAAGCACATTCGAAAAGTTGACAATATGATCGAATCCAATGCCAGAGAAAACTTGCAAAAGGCCCCACATATTGGGACGAGGTCCTATTTTAATGTTTCCATATGATTCCTTGATATTGGTCCGGGGGACAAAGCCCATTCCGGCAACAAAATTTTCACCAATCTCATGGTGTCCAAGACTGAAAGAGAGAAAGTCGTTCGGATATGTAATTGTACCTCCCCACGATAAATCACTATCTGATAACCCTTTTGTATTCGACTTCAATCCAAATAATATCAATGCCAGGTTTTTATTGCCATGAAGTTTTGAAGTGGCAAGTTTCATATCTATTCCACCAACAAAGTTTTCGGCTTGCGAAACCGCATTTCCGTAAGTTCCTATTACCCCGATCGATGATTCCGGTCCGATGTTTCGCGAAACCCTTGCAACCGAAAAGTTTGAATTCCCCACTGAACGGTCATCATTAACATGCATCACACCAAGATTCCATTTGCCAATCGTTCCAACCAGTTTACCGGCATAGTTGATTTGCAAAGGCAACCCATTGCTATCTAAACCCATCCGACGCGAGAAAAACGGGATAATGCCTTTCCCGTAAGGATTTAAATCGTCACCCTGAATTCCGAAAGAAAAATGGCTCGATCCGTCGAGAAAAAAGTCCCGCTTTTCAGGAAAAAGAAGATTGAAACGCGTAAGGTTAATCTGGCGATCATCAACCTCTGTTTCAGCGAAATCGGTATTGATTGATAACGAAGACTTTAAACTTGGCGTAAGTTGGTAAAACATGTCCAATCCGCCATCAACATGGTACTTATTTTTAATGTCATGCTTAGTATCCATTCCTCCAACTACATATGGTGAAAGATCCAACCCGATTCCCTGTGTAATATTTTGGATACCCTCTATTAACCCGGCATCTGAGACCTGAAATTTATAGCTGTTGATGTTTGCTGTTGGCCAATACGAGGACTCAAGTTTCCGTTTGATGTGCCGGATAAATTTGATTCCCCACGTCGTTTGGTTCTTATCGAAACCAATTGTTTTAAAAGGAATTGCCATCTCGGCTTCCCAGCCATCATCAACAATCCTCGCTTTCCCTTCCCACAGGCCATCCCATTCTTTATTGAAAACTGCACCATTTTCGCTGATCGTCGCATCACCAATCGAACCTCGTGGCCCAATTTGAAACCAGTATCCATTCCGATGATCGAGATAAGTATCCAAAATAACCTGAATCCGGTCATCATTTCCCAGACTGACATCACGCGCCATCTCTTTGGCCGTGATCTTTTTAGGATCGTCGTAACATTTGATACCAACATAGAGATGACTTGCATCGTAACAAACGTAAAAAATGGTCTTTTCAGATACTGGTTGACCAATATTTGGCTCTCGCTGAAAAAGTTCGTCTACCTGGGCAGCATTGATCCACGCTTCGTCGTTTAACCGTCCGTCAATTGTGGGTGCTTTCGAGACATAAACTCCTTTTATGGAGGGCTGTGCAATGGTCAATGTTGATATCAACAGAAAAAGAGGGAGAAATCGCAACGAACAACTCATAATATGGGTCTAATTTAATAATCTGCCGAACCCCAATAAATTGTTCTACAACTGTTTATTAACAAACAGAATTTATGAGATAATTTGAAGGATTGCGTCGCCAGAAGGCGTTTAATTTTAGGTGCTGAAAATACAAAAAAATTGTAGGATAATGCATCATTAAGAATAAAGCTATTAAAACAACTATAAATAATTAAATTGAAACAAAAGTGCATATGATGGAAAGCAGAATATTTTAATTGAAAAGTATATATACTAGATGTGGCCTTTTAACGTAGTTAAAAGGCCATTATTGTTTTTTTTATTAGTTAATTCTCTGAAATTTATATAATTACTCCTATCTTTTTCTGAGTCCGTATGTAGGCGTTCCAACATGCGGACGTTGGAGCTCTAACGCGCGGACGTAGAAATGCGTACATGCAGACACCCGATCCCGGGCTTCTGTATTTGAAAAATGATCAATACGGAAGTAGAAATCAGTTAAACAAAGAACATTGGATTCGATGGATCGTTACAAATCAACATCTTTCCGATTGATTTTAGTCTTTGCCTGAACCCGTTTGGACTCTAGCCTTCTTTCGACAGATGCTTTGGTTGGTTTTGTTTGATGTCGTTTTTTACGTGGTGTAAGTACCTTTTCAATAAGCAGATAAAACTTTTCAATTACATTCTCTTTGTTCTTGAGTTGAGAACGCTCCTTCTGCGAAACCAGAATTAACTCACCAAGATTATTAATTTTATTGATCAGCTTTTCAGAAATAATCGTCTTTTCATCATCATTCAGCAAAGCCGAGTCGGCAACGTGAAAGCGCAATTCAACTTTTGTGCTCACCTTGTTGACGTTCTGCCCTCCCGGACCTCCGCTTCGCGAGGCCTGAAAAACAAATTCATCCTGAAAGTCCCTGTCCCATATGTCCATTTTCTTTAATTTTCTACAATTCTAAGCAAAAAAACGTTCGGTATACAGGCATATTTCAGAAACATGCTTTGAGGCATCGAAAAGTGTCCTAATTTTGAAGGAGAAATGGATAATGAAACCCTCAGGAGCAAATGCTCACCAATGAAGATGGAAATCGATGAGGGTTCCATGTGGCCATTAAAAAACAAATTATTTTCACATGAAATATTATAATAGAAAAGGATGGATATTAAAATTGAATCAAGCTGGAAAGAGCACCTAAAGGATGAGTTCAAAAAACCATATTTCACCGATTTAACCAGTTTTGTAAAAGCAGAATATACTACACAAAAGATTTATCCTCCAGGAAAGCTGATTTTCAATGCATTCGAAAAATGCCCTTTCGATAAGGTAAAAGTAGTAATCCTGGGGCAGGATCCTTACCACGAACCGGGGCAGGCACACGGACTCTGTTTTTCAGTTCCCGATGGTATTAATTTACCTCCATCGCTTCAAAATATCTTTAAAGAAATAAAAAACGATCTGGATATTCCTATTCCCAAATCTGGAAACCTTGAACGCTGGGCAGAACAAGGGGTATTTTTACTCAACGCAACACTAACCGTGCGCGCACATCTGGCTGCTTCTCATCAGAAAAAGGGGTGGGAAACGTTCACTGACAATGTGATTCGAATGCTTTCCGACTCCGGAGAACATCTGGTATTTCTGCTTTGGGGAGCTTACGCACAACGAAAAGGTGAACTGATTAACACCAGCAAACACCTGGTATTAAGCTCAGTTCACCCTTCTCCGTTATCAGCCCACAGAGGATTTTTCGGGAATCATCAGTTTAGCAAAACCAATGAATACCTTTTCGCCTATGGGAAACAATCAATTAATTGGTAGTCAACTATGTTAATTTATTCAGCATCATGACTACCATTTCTTTGGTCACAATTTTTCCAAATGCAGCACCGGCTGCTACAAGATGCGGCGATTTCAAATGAACATCAAGGTGTTCTTTGCTTTTCCAGTTTTCGATGAAGGTAAATCTTCCGGGAATTGTGGTGTCCTGGTAGAGGTCATAACTAATGCAACCTTCCTCTTTTCTGGTTGGTTCGATCAATCCAAGGCATACGGATTTTAATTCCTCTGCCCTGTCGGCAGAAGTTTCGGCAATTGCCACAACATTTAAAGTTTTTTCACTCATCGTTTTTGATGTTTGTTTGAATGATAACAGTGTCGACGAAGCCGGCACAAGGGCTGCCAATACTGCAGTTCCGGTTGAAAATTTCAAAAAGTCACGTCTGGTTGATGCCATAGTATGTAAATTTTGACTAAAAGTACAAAAAACTTAAAAGCAAAAACTTGAAATACCTTCCTAAAGTAAATATACCTTTCTGAGTGGACCCGATTTATTGAAATAGTACATCACATAACAAAGTTCGGCGATGTCAATTTTCACCTTCTATTGCTTAACGATCATTTTCTCAGCCTCCTTAATCTGCTCTGGTTTTCCGAGATCCATCCATAAGGTCGATTGGTCTTGATACCCCATTATCCGATGCTCCGCAGCAAGCCGAAGATAAAGCGGGATCAACGGAAAGCTCCCCGTTTCAGTAATCAACTTAAAAATTGCTGGTTCGATCAACTGAATGCCACTAAACGCCAATAAGCTGCAATTATGCATGTTACGTGATGCAATCTCATCGCCGGTTTTAATGTTTCGCCACCCCGTAAGTTGCATTGCCTCATCAAAAGCGAGATAGCGCGCTGTATTACGATCGCGAACTGCAAGTGTAACTAATCCACCCTGTTCAAGGTGATATTTTCTGAAAAGCTGTAAATCAATATTACTCAGCACATCAACATTATAAACCAAAAAAGCCTCATCTCCATCTAACAAGGGTGCTGCTTTTAAAATTCCTCCACCTGTATTTAATAATTGGCCGCATTCATCAGATATAGTGATGTTCTGACCAAAATTATCATTCTTTGCTAAAAATCGAATGATCTGATCGCCGAAATGATGTATGTTGATTACCAAATCATGATAGCCGGCCAGACTCACTTTTTCAATTGCCATCTGAAGCAACGTTTTATCCGCTACTTCAACAAGTGCTTTGGGTTTGTCGATCGTTAAAGGATAAAGCCGCGTACCAAGTCCGGCAGCAAAGATCATCGCTCTCATTCAATCTATCTCCTTAGGTTTGCAAACCTGCTTTTCTTTTATGGCTTTACGACCGCATTTCTTACATTCGAATTTCGGTTCTTCGGGATTTTCGTAATCCTTCTTCTCACAACGTTTTTTTGTCATTTTGAATCAATTATCTTGTTCACGATGGTTGATAACAACCCGCACATGGTATTTGTTTCTAAGATAAGCCCCCATCCTTTCCGCAGAATAAACGGACCGATGCTGACCGCCTGTACAACCAAAGCTCACGGAAAGGTGCCTGAATCCACGTTCGATATACTTTTCAACCGACCGTTCCACAAGCGAGAATACGGGTTTCAGGAACTCTTCCATATCTGAGTCTTCTTCAAAAAACCTGATCACAGCATCATCTTTACCCGTAAGCGATTTATACTGATCATATTTACCTGGATTTCTCACCGAACGACAATCGAAAACAAAGCCTCCACCATTCCCCGAAAGGTCAGTCGGATATCCTTTTTTATAGGAGAAACTTGTGATGGCAATGGTCAATTCAGCCTGCTTTGAAGCTACTTTCTTCAAGGTTTCGGATGCCGAAAGCGACTTCAATACCTTAATCAATTCGCCAAGCTCGACTGGTAAATCAACTCTTCGAAGAACGATTTCAAGATTGTCGAGCGCAAAAGGGATGCTTTTCAGAAAGTGTTCCTTCTTTTCATAAAAACCTCTGAAACCATAAGCGCCCATTGCCTGCATCATCCTGATGAGCACATAACCATAAAAATATTGACGAAATTCGATCCGATCGACTGGATGAATCTTTTCCAGTTCATCCAGATAATCTTCCATGAGCCCCTCTCTAACATCCTGAGGTATATCAGCTTTAGAATCGTAAAGCATGGAAGCAAGATCATATTGAAGCGCTCCTTGCCTTCCTCCCTGATAATCGATAAACCACGGTTCACCATCAACAAGCATAACATTCCGACTCTGGAAATCGCGAAACATGAAGAAATTGCTTTCTGCTTTCAACAGGTAATCGGTAAACGTCGTAAAATCATCTTCCAAAAGCTGTTCATTAAAAGGTATTTTAGCCAGCTTAAGAAAATAATACTTGAAATAGTTCAGGTCCCACATCATCGACTGCCGATCGAACGCTTTGCGCGGATAACAGAAATCATAATCTAGACCATTGCTTGCAACAATTTGTATTTTAGGCAGTTCCATGATTACTTTACGATAAATCTGAATAATTTTATCCGAAAATCCTTCAAATTCCCTCACTTCACTTAAATAACTATAAAGTGTTTCATTTCCCAGATCTTCCTGTAGATAAATACATTCGGAGGGCCTATAATCATAGATCTCAGGAACTTTTATCCCTTTACTTCTGAAATGTTTCGAAAATTCGATAAAAGCGTTATTCTCTTTCTCGTCTTCATTCCAGGTACCTATTGCTTTAAAATGTGGACTGGTCAGTCGAATGTATTCGCGGTACGATCCCGAAGGAGGTAAAATTTCAACTATAACACTTTCTTCCATAAACCTTTTCTTATAAAGGTCGGTAATATCCTGCAGCGTTTTCTTTTTCAAAGTTCCTTTTTTACAATTATACAAATATAAATTAGTAGCGATTAATAAAAGCTATTCCTTGATTAAAATACTCATTTGTTTGAATAAAAATGCTACAAAACCAGCATTTTGATTAATTTTCTGAAAATTAATATTTAATTGAAATGAGATCAATTTTACCTTTGCTAATTATAATTCTTACAACGAGTACCTTGATAGGGAGCAATAAAAAAAATGAAAAAATGAAAAATTCTGAGAAACAACAACTTGCTGTAGTTTGGACGAGTAGTGATCCAGAGGTGGCTGAAAAAGTGTGTTTTATGTATACACAAAATGCCACACTCAAAGGGTGGTTCGACGAAGTTGTTCTTGTGGTTTGGGGGCCCTCCGCAAAATTACTATCCGAAAATAAAATTTTGCAGGAAAGAGTAAAACAGATGATCGCCGACGGAGTAAAAGTAGAAGCTTGTGTGGCTTGCGCAAATATGTACGGAGTTGCCGATCAGCTTGCAGCTATGGGAATAGAGGTAAAAGGAATGGGACCAGTTTTGACAGTTTACCTTAAAGAAAACTGGAAAGTACTGACTTTTTGAGGCTTCCGCAATTCTTAAAATTAATGAAAGGCTGTCCCTTTGAAGAGACAGCCTTTATTCTGTTTGAAAATGTATTATCAGAAAGTAATTTATAAAAACTTTCTTTGTTATTCGGCGATAACTTCGAATTCAAAATCAACAACCACATCGCGGTGAAACTTCACTTTCGCGGTATGCTTACCAACTTCTTTAATCGCGTCTTCCTTGATCAGGATTTGTTTACGATCAACTTCGAATCCTTTTTCTTTCAATGCTTCAGCTACCTGAATGTTGTTAACCGAACCAAAAATCTTACCAGTTGTGCTTGTTTTGGCACCAATAGTGATAACGATTGATTTCAGCTTTTCAGCCAACAGGAGAGCCTGATCTTTCAACTTAGCCTCTTTATGGGCACGTTGTTTTTGGTTCTCGGCAAGCACCTTCTTTGCGGAAGGGGTGGCCAATATTGCCATTTTCTGGGGAATCAGGTAATTACGACCATACCCGCTTTTCACAAATACATTGTCGTCTTTGCTACCCAGATTTGTTACATCT
>Ga0209430_1002913_pt1 | contig 10419 bp, 10 predicted proteins | sample BarGraIncub1133A_FD_184504 | JGI IMG/M metagenome (GOLD analysis project Ga0209430, IMG submission 184504) | Arctic peat soil microbial communities from Barrow, Alaska - Barrow Graham LP Incubations 11-33A (SPAdes) (version 2) | ecosystem: Environmental > Terrestrial > Soil > Wetlands > Peat... | reverse complement strand
CCAGCGAGTCGTCATTGCTGCCGTCGTCAACCGCACTGCCGTCCATCTCGGCCAAGAGCTCGTCAATCGACCCGCCCACCGCTTCCAGCCCGAAAATTTGACCTAGGGTCTCGGCAAACTCGGTCTGTGTCGTGACCCGGTAGGAGAATTTGGTGATGCGCGGCAACACCTGGGGCACGACGCGCGAGTTGCGCGCCGCCTCCGGGTCGACGCACATGATGACCAGGCCATCGGGTGACTCCTCCAGCGGTATCCAGCCCTGCTGTTCAATGAATTCCCGCTTGAGCGGGCCATGCAATATTTCCGAGCGCATGCGCCCGGCGCGGAAAGGCTCATAAGACACGGCAAAAAACTTGGCCAGCGAGGGTCCAATCTGCGCCGGCCGGACCTGGTACTGCGTGATCAACACCTGCTCCACCGTCTTGCCCTCGGCGCGCGCTTGCTGCAGGCAATGCTCCAGCTCCTGCGCCGACATCACACCGTCCGCGACCAGCCCGTCATATTTGGTGGCCACGCGCCGCGCACTCGCTTCGGCTTTCTGTATCCGTTGCCGAATGGCGGTGCCCAGGGTTTTGCACAGTTGCGAGACGCCATCGACTTCGAGCTCGCCAAAGAGCTGATCGTTCTTGTTGTTGATGACCTGCAACACGCCGTACAGCGTCTTGCCTTCAAGAATCGGCGCGACCAGCATCTGCTTCGTGCGGTAGCCCGAGCGTTTGTCGACTTCCTTGAGGAAGGTCAAGGCCGGGTGTATTTGCTTGAGCGCGTCGTCGTCATAAACGTCGGGCAGATTCAGCAGTTGCCGGCTGAAGGCGACGTAACCGGCAATGCTTTGCGGTGAGATCGGCAACTTGAGATCACGACTGCTGTTGAGCCCGGTCTTGACCTTGGAGACAATCGCCGAGTGGTCTTCGTTGACGGCATAGAGGGTCAGGCGGTCGGCATTGAACAGCTTGCAGATGTCCTGACTCGCCTCCAGCATGATCTGATCGAGGTTTTCGGTCGCGTGAATCCGGGTGGTAACCTGTTGCAGTTGCTTGTAGAACAGGGCTTCAAACAGCATGCCCCGTTTCTCGCTGGGTAGTTTTTGTGATTCAAAGAAAACCTGCTCTGAATTTCTCTCGTCGCTGGCCGCCTTAATCACGGCGCTCATAACTCAAACTCCTGCCCGGCGCGCAACCAGCGGATGTCGTGCGTCACGTGGGGTCCATTGACCCGTGTTTGATCAAAGCGCTGAATCTCGGCCATGATCAACTCGGTTTCTGCGGGCTTGGTGTGCGTGATGTAAATAGGATATTTGTGACCACTCGAAATCAAGTCAAGTTCTTCCGCCAGCACCTGCGGTGACAGGTGCAAGCTGCGTTGCGCGAGGTCTTGTTCACGATTGCTGAAGGCGGTCTCGATCACCAGCATGCTGACATCGAGCTGGTTGATTCTTTCCCAGAACGCCGGATTACGTTCTGTGTCGCCGCTGAACACCCAGCAGCCGCTTCCGGCTGTGACCGCATATCCCACTGCTGGCACGGTGTGCACCGCGGGCAGAACTTCCACCAGTTTGCCTCCGAAATGCAGGGTCTGACCGACCTGGATTTCATGAAAACTGACAAAGGGCGCCTCTGGCGTTGGAATGCGACTGAAATCGGGCCAGATCACGTCATTAAAAATATGCATTTTTAAAGCGGCGATGGTGCCGGCAAGTGCATGAATCTGTACCGGCGTCGTGCGCCGGGAGGCGATGGCGTCAACCATCAAGGGCAGGGCAAGCACGTGGTCCAGGTGCGAGTGTGTCAGCAAGACATGCTCAATACCGCCCATTTCATCAAGCGTGAGGTCGCCCACCCCGGTGCCTGCATCAATCAACACATCTTCATCGATCAGAAACGATGTCGTCCGGCAATCCTTCGAGATCGCGCCTGAACAGCCCAGCACACGTACTTTCATGACAAATGCTTTGAAAAATATCCCATAACGCCTCGCTGTGCATGCTCTTCTTGACCCATCAGGCCGGGCCGAAAGCCAACCCTGTCAATCGGCCAGCTCAGGCCTGAACAAACTGCATTTGGGTCCCTGCCAACTCAAGCAGATCGCCATTTTTCAAGGCCACCGGTTCCGCCCCGATGGAAGCCCCGTTGAGTGCCGGGTTCCCTGCGCCCTCAACGTGATGGACGACAAAACCGCGCTGTCGCCGGGTAATCGCGGCCACGGCGATGCCAGGTTTGCCGATCGTGGTCACGACTTTGGTCAAGGGCACTTCACGGCCGGCCGCCGCCCCTGATAAGACCTTGATTGCGGCGCGCAGCGGCCCGGCGCTGGATTGCACTGCGAAACCAGAGGTCGCCGGCGGTATCAATACCGCCGGTGCAACGGATGGCGCCAAACCGCCCGTGCCCGCCGCTTTGACCATCATGTCCTTTTCAAAACTTTCGTCGAGTACATCGCTGACAAATTTGATCTTGTATTTGCCGACTTCGACCGAGTCGCCATCCTGGAGCAACTGTTTCTTGACGGCCTTGCCGTTCACATAGCTGCCATTGGTACTGTTCAGATCTTCCAGATAAACCTGGCCACCTGTCATTTGCACAACGGCATGCTCGCCGCTGACGGCCAGGTTGTCGATCACGATGTCGTTGTAGGGCCGCCGGCCCAACGTCGTCCGGTCCTTTGTCAATTGGACTTCCTTGATGACAACACCGTCGATCGATACGATCATTTTCGGCATGACCGGCTCCTGTTCCTGAAATTGATTATTGGGTTTCTCATGCGCTGGCTATTTCCCAAGCAATCTGGTCATTAATCCGCGCTTTTCCGGGCTGGCTGAAGCTTGAATCAACAACACCGTGATGTTATCGCGTCCACCATTCTCGTTGGCCAAGGTTACCAGCTCTTGCGCCATTGGCACCAGTGATGTTCCATTTTGCAGGACTCCCGCGATCGCCGAATCCTGCATCATGTCAGAAAGTCCATCGGAACACATCAAATAAATATCGCCAGGCTCGACGCGATGCTCGTTGAGTTCCAGGAAAACCACATCGTCCACGCCCAGTGCACGGGTGACCAGATTTTTGTTGGGCGCTGTCACCGCCTGCTCGGGCGTTAGCAAGCCGGCGTCAATTTGCTCCTGCAGCAGCGAATGGTCCTTGGTGATCTGCAGCAGCGTATTGCCACGCCAGCGATAGCAGCGGGAATCCCCAACATGTCCCAATAGCAAACGGTTGTCCAGGAAAACGCCGGCCACCAGAGTGGTTCCCATACCCGCATACTGGCTATTGGAGCAGGATGCAGCAAAAATGGAGCGATTGGCATTATCAACACAAATCTCAATGGCGCGCCTGACTTCCCCGGCGTTGGCCTGCAGGCTAGCCTCAGACAACCAGCGCGTCAATTCGGACTTGATATAAGCGGTCGCCATGCCACTGGCAATCTCACCCGCGCTGTAACCGCCCATGCCATCAGCCAAAACGCCCAGATTTGTGGCCGCATCAAAAGCCACCGAGTCTTCATTGTTTTTCCGGACCCGGCCCGGATCAGTTTGCGCACAGAAGGTGTAATTCATGGAGCTACCAGGCTAGTTGTCATGACCGCTTGCACCGGCAACGGTAGCAGATGTCACCACCTTCGACAATAGGCACTTTGCCGGCTCAGGTGCCTATGGACTGACGTTTCTTGAGTGCTTTCCCAAGAGCCAACACGCCTACCGCGCCCAGCAAACCGAAGCCGTACTGCCACACCATGGACTGGGGTAAATAGTTTTGCACGGCGGGATCACTGTACGCCATGGTGCCGGCAATCCACCCCAGCAACATACCACCCGCCGTGATGATCACCGGGAAGCGGTCCATCAGTTTGAGCACCAGTTGGCTGCCCCAAATAATGATCGGAACGCTCACCAGCAAACCAAAAATGACCAGTGGCAACTGGTGCTGGCCGCCCACGCTGGTGGCGGCACCGGCGATGGCGATGACGTTGTCGATGCTCATCACCAGATCGGCAATGATGACGGTCTTGACTGCGGCCCACAGCTTGTCACTGGCCTGAATGCTGTTGTGGCCCTCTTCATCCTGCGGCAGCAGCAGCTTGACGCCGATCCACAGCAACAAGGCCGCGCCGACCAGCTTCAGGAACGGCACCTGTAAGAGCGTCAAGGCGAAGGCGATCAGAACGACACGTAGCACAATCGCCCCGGCTGTCCCCCACAAAATCCCCTTCAGGCGCAGGTGCACCGGCAGCTGGCGGCAGGCCAGGGCGATCACCACGGCGTTGTCACCGCCGAGCAAGATGTCGATCATGATGATCTGGCCGACAGCAAACCAAAAGTGAGCGGTGAGAAATTCTTCCACGGTTGGGGTCTCGATGAATGCCTGGGGCTTATGAACAACAAAGCCGGATTATCCCTGAGGAAATCCGGCTAGGTGGGTTGAGTGCCGCCGTGGGCCGCACTGGCAAAGTCGATTCGACCTTACAACATGGCTTTCAGCAGCTTGGCCAGCTCGGACGGATTGCGCGTGATCTTGAAGCCGCATTCTTCCATCACCGCCAGCTTGGCTTCGGCCGTGTCGCCGCCGCCCGAAATCAAGGCGCCGGCGTGACCCATGCGTTTGCCCGCAGGGGCGGTGACGCCAGCAATAAAGCCAACAATCGGTTTCTTCATGTTGGCTTTGCACCAGCGTGCTGCGTCGGCTTCGTCCGGGCCGCCGATTTCGCCAATCATGATGACCGCATCGGTATTGGGATCGTCGTTGAACAGACGCATGATGTCGATGTGCTTGAGGCCATTGATCGGGTCGCCGCCAATGCCGACGGCACTGGACTGACCGAGCCCAATTTCAGTCAACTGCGCCACTGCTTCATAGGTGAGCGTGCCGGAGCGGCTGACCACCCCAATGCGGCCCTTGCGGTGGATGTGCGCGGGCATGATGCCGATCTTGATCTCGTCCGGCGTGATCAAACCGGGGCAGTTGGGGCCGAGCAGCAGGGTTTCCTTGCCGCCTGCCGCCACTTTGGCGCGCATTCTGTTGCGCACTTCGAGCATGTCGCGGATCGGGATGCCCTCGGTGATGCAGATCGCCAAATCCAGGTCGGCCTCGACGGCTTCCCAGATCGCCGCAGCAGCACCCGCTGGCGGCACGTAAATGACCGACACGGTGGCGCCTGTCTGGCTCGCCGCTTCCTTGACGGAGGCGTAGATTGGGATATCAAAAATCTTCTCGCCCGCTTTTTTGGGGTTCACCCCGGCGACGAAACAGTTCTTGCCGTTGGCATATTCCTGGCACTTTTCGGTGTGGAATTGCCCGGTCTTGCCGGTAATGCCTTGGGTGATGACCTTGGTGTCTTTATTGATGAGGATGGACATAATTATTTCCTTTGGCTTGCCGCCACCGCTTTTTGCGCTGCATCGGCCATGGTATCGGCGCTGATGATGGGCAGGCCGGATTCGGCCAGCAGTTTTTTGCCCAGCTCTTCGTTGGTGCCCTTCATGCGCACCACCAGCGGCACGTTCAGGTTCACCGCCTTGCAAGCCGCGATGACGCCGGCTGCAATGGTGTCGCATTTCATGATGCCGCCAAAGATGTTGACCAGAATCACCTTGACGTTGGGGTTTTTCAGCATAATCTTGAAGGCTTCGGTCACCTTCTCGGGGGTGGCGCCGCCACCCACGTCCAGGAAGTTGGCCGGCGAGGCGCCAAACAACTTGATCGTGTCCATGGTGGCCATCGCCAGCCCGGCACCATTGACCAGGCAGCCAATGTTGCCGTCCAGGCTGATGTAGGCCAGGTCAAACTTGCTGGCCTCCACTTCGGCCGGGTCTTCTTCGTCGAGGTCGCGGTAAGCCACGATCTCGGGATGGCGGAACAACGCGTTGTCGTCAAAGTTGAACTTGGCGTCGATGGCCTTGATATTGCCATTGCCTTCCAGAATCATCGGGTTGATTTCAACCAGCGAGGCATCGGTGTCCATGTAGACCTTGTAAACCTTTTGCAGCACGTCCACGGCTTGCGCGGTCGAGCCGGCAGGCACGCCGATGGCGTGGGCCAGTTTGGTGGCTTGCGCAACGGTCAGGCCGGTGGCGGGGTCCACAATCTCGGTGATGATTTTCTCGGGCGTGTCGTGCGCCACTTCTTCAATCGACATACCGCCCTCGCTGGAGACGATCATGGCCACGCGCTGGCTGGCACGATCGGTCACGGCGGACACGTAGTATTCTTTTTTGATGTCCGCGCCGTCTTCAATCAACAGGCGGCGAACTTTTTGGCCTTCGGGACCGGTCTGGTGCGTGACGAGCTGCATGCCCAGGATTTCACCGGCGAGCTTTTTGACCTCGTCGATCGAGCGCGCCAGCTTCACGCCGCCACCCTTGCCGCGGCCACCGGCGTGGATCTGGGCCTTGACCACCCAAACCGGGCCGCCGAGTTTTTGAGCGGCTTCAACCGCCTCTTGAACGGTGAAGGCCGGAATGCCGCGCGGCACCGGTACACCAGCTTGACGCAAGATTTCCTTGCCTTGGTACTCGTGAATTTTCATGAAGGCTCTCTCAGAAACAGGTAGTTTTTCATCCGGCGGCAAAGTTTGAGGACTCTACGGCAGGCACTGGACAAAGCAGCCTCCAACTGTATCATGCTGCAATGCACCAAACTTGAGGCCAGCTGACAGGACAAGCCAACACCTCCCGACTGAGATGAACCATGCACAAGATTTTTATTGACGGCGAAGCCGGTACCACCGGTCTGCAAATCCGTGAGCGCCTGCAAGCCTTGCCAGGCATTGAGCTGATCAGTATTGCCCCTGAACAGCGCAAGGATGCGGCCGCCAAGCGCGCCGTGATGGCACAGGTTGACCTGGTGGTGCTTTGTCTGCACGACGAAGCCGCGATTGAATCGGTCGCCATGATCGACGACATGGCAAGCGCTACCGGCCAGATTGGCCCCAAAATTATTGACGCCTCCACCGCTCACCGCACGGCGCCGGGCTGGGTGTTTGGTTTTCCGGAACTCGTTGCCGGGCAGCGGGAGGCGGTGGCCCAAGCACGCCGGGTCGCCAATCCGGGCTGCTACGCCACCGGTGCCATCGCCCTGCTGCGCCCGCTCATTGACGCCGGCCTGATCCCACCGGATTTCCCGATCACCTTACCGGCCGTCAGCGGCTATTCGGGCGGTGGCCGCCCGATGATCGAGGCCTATGAAAAAGGCTTGGCACCCGCGTTCGAGTTGTACGCCCTGGGCTTGAAACACAAGCACATTCCCGAGATCATGAAATACACCGGCTTGTCGCGCCGCCCTTTGTTCATCCCGGCGGTGGGCAATTTCAGGCAGGGCATGCTGGTGCAAGTGCCGCTGCACCTGGATCTGTTGCCGGGCCACGTGAGCGCGCAAGACTTGCACGATGCGCTAGCGCGGCATTACGCGGGCAGCGCGTGGGTCAGCGTACTGCCCGCCACGCCGGACAACAAGCTCGACCCGCTGGCGCTGGTGGACACCAACCGGATGGAACTGCGTGTGTTTGCAAATCAGGATACCCAGGATGACTTTCGCCACGCCGTGCTGGTGGCGCGCCTGGACAACCTGGGCAAAGGTGCCAGCGGCGCTGCAGTGCAAAACCTGCAGTTGATGCTGGGGCTGTAGCCTACCAAATTAGCAATAGTATTGATAGCTAACTGCGCTTATTGCACGGGAGCTAGAGCCTTATTTTGTTTATAAAACAGGGCGGCATCCGGTTCAGTCGTCCTGCCGCCCGGCGACCACACGCCGGATCGCTTCAGCGCTAAATCCGCGTGCCGCCAGAAACCGCATCTGGCGCGCCGCGTCGGCGCCGTTCACCGCCACCGTGCCAAACTTTTTCTGCCAGACCACCGCGGCCCGCTCACGCTCGCTCGACCTTAGGCTGGCCAGCGCCGCGTTGACGGCTTGCGGATCGAGCCCTTTGGCTTGTAACTCCTGTTGCAGGCGTGCCGTGCCCAGTTTGGCGGCACGTCGATACAGCACCGACTCAATCACCCGCTGCTCATTGATAAAACCCTTGGCTTGCAACTCATCCAGGGCTTGGGCCAAGCTGCCAGGCTCTTCTTCAAAGCGCTGCAGTTTTTGCGTCAGCTCGGCGCGCGAATGCTCGCGCCCACTGAGCAGACGCAAGGCGCGGCCTTTGAGCGAAGGTTGGGCAAATGACACGAGAACTAGGCCGCCTTTTTGCCAGAAGCCTTGGCTTTGACATCGGGCTCCGGGGCGCCTGGCAACAAGGGAATGCCGAGCGAGGCGCGCACCTTGTTTTCGATTTCCTGCGACAGCGCCGGATTTTCGCGCAGGAAATCGCGCGCGTTGTCACGGCCCTGACCAATCTTTTCGCCGTTGTAGGCGTACCAGGCGCCCGACTTGTCGAGAATATTGGCGTTCACGCCCATGTCGATGACCTCACCCTGGCGGCTGATGCCCTCGCCGAACAAGATGTCAAACTCAGCGGTCTTGAACGGCGGCGCCACTTTGTTTTTGACGACCTTGACCTTGGTTTCGTTGCCGATCGCCACCTCACCTTTTTTGATGGTGCCGGTGCGCCGGATATCGAGCCGCACCGAGGCGTAAAACTTGAGTGCATTGCCGCCCGTGGTGGTCTCGGGGCTGCCAAACATGACGCCGATCTTCATGCGAATCTGGTTGATGAAGATCACCATGCAGTTGGTCTTCTTGATGTGGGCGGTGAGTTTGCGCAGCGCCTGGCTCATCAGCCGGGCCTGCAAACCGGGCAAGGAGTCGCCCATTTCGCCTTCGAGCTCGGCTTTGGGCGTCAGCGCCGCGACCGAGTCGATCACGATCAGATCGACCGCACCCGAGCGCACCAGACTGTCGACGATTTCCAGCGCCTGCTCACCGGTGTCGGGCTGGCTGATCAGCAGGTCTTGCAGATTGACGCCGAGGTTTTGGGCGTACTGGATGTCGAGCGCGTGCTCGGCGTCGATAAAGGCGCACTGGCCGCCGGTTTTTTGCATTTCGGCAATCACCTGCAGCGTGAGCGTGGTCTTGCCGGAGGACTCCGGGCCGTAAATCTCGACCACCCTGCCGCGCGGCAGGCCGCCAACGCCCAAGGCGATGTCCAGCCCCAAGGAGCCGGTCGACACCACCTGGATGTCTTCAATCACCTCGCCCTCGCCCAAACGCATGATGGTGCCCTTGCCAAACTGCTTCTCGATCTGGGCCAGCGCCACTTGCAGGGCTTTGGCTTTTTCTGCGTTGATGGGGGTGGGGGCGGGAGTGGGGGCCTTAAACGCGACGACGGGTGCATCCATGAAAATCTCCTTGAAAATAAGAACGGGTTGAAGCCGGGTGAATCTGACGCATCCTCTGGCTTTAATGACAGGCTGGATGCTTGAACAGTAGTTTATCTTGTGTTGCTTAAATCTGTAAACACATTTTTTAGTCAATTTGGCTTACTATTTAAAGCATGTTTGAACGACCCGACTTAGCCTTGCCTGCAGCCCTCGCCCCACAGCCGCAGGAGACGGGGGCCACAGCGCGAGCGGGCCTGCCCGACGGCTGGCGCCAGGCGCACATGGGCCATTGGTTGAACCAGGCGCTGCAAAAGTTTGATGCCCGCGTGCTGGCGCTGATGGCGGGCAATGAAGACATGCCGCTGGCGTTGTCGAACCTGGCGGCGCGCGGGCGTTTGAGTGCCTCCCACATCCACATTACGCGGCACCTGGCGCAGGGCGGCGCCCGCCTGACCGAACTGGCGCAGCGCGCCAACATGACGAAACAGGCCATGGGCAAGCTGGTGGACCAATGCGAAGCCTGGGGCCTGGTCTTGCGCGTACCGGACGCGCATGATGCCCGGGCGCGGCGCATTGTGTTTACCCCCGTGGGCTTGAGCTGGCTGCAGGCATACCGGCAAGCGGTGGCGCAGGCACAGGCCGAACTGCGCACGGCGGTCGGCGCGGAAGTGGCCACTGTGATGGCGCTTGGCCTGGAAGCCTATGCCGCGTGAATGTCAGCCTCGTTTGATGAAAAACAGTGCCCCTGCAGGGGCGCCTAGAATCGGCTGACAAGAGCCTGACAACGTCTCAGGCCCCACCCCAACGAGGAGTCAAAGATGCGAATTCTGATTGCCGAAGATGATCAGGTACTGGCCGACGGCCTGCTGCGCACGCTGCGCAGCTCGGGTGCCGCCGTCGACCATGTCGCCAGCGGAACGGAAGCCGATGCCGCACTGATGACCAACACTGAATTCGATTTGTTGATTCTGGACCTGGGCCTGCCCAAAATGCACGGGCTCGAAGTCCTGAAGAAACTCCGCGCCCGCGGCTCCGCGCTGCCGGTGCTGATCCTGACCGCCGCCGACGGCGTGGAAGAACGCGTCAAAGGGCTGGACCTGGGCGCCGATGACTACATGGCAAAACCGTTCAGCTTGCATGAACTCGAAGCGCGCGTGCGCGCGCTCAGC
>Ga0209430_1002912_pt1 | contig 10420 bp, 12 predicted proteins | sample BarGraIncub1133A_FD_184504 | JGI IMG/M metagenome (GOLD analysis project Ga0209430, IMG submission 184504) | Arctic peat soil microbial communities from Barrow, Alaska - Barrow Graham LP Incubations 11-33A (SPAdes) (version 2) | ecosystem: Environmental > Terrestrial > Soil > Wetlands > Peat... | reverse complement strand
GTGAATTGGCCGGATGAAGATGGTGAATTGAATGTAAAGAATATGATTTCCAATAAACAATTCGATTTGGTAATCAACATTCCAAAAAACACATCCAAACGCGAACTTGCAAACGATTATATCATACGCCGTGGTGCCATTGACTTCAACATTCCGTTGCTTACCAATGCCCGTCTGGCTTCTGCCTTTATCACTGCCTTCTGTACCATGACCTTTGAAGATATTAAGATTAAGAGCTGGGATGAGTATTGAAAATTAATAATTAAAATCTAATAATTAAGACAGCTGATTGCAGAAATGTGATTGGCTGTTTTTGACTATATGCATATTAGAAGTGCGATTTAAAGTTGCGTCGCTAATAAAAATTAAATTTCTAAGCACAAGAACACGATACAATTTATTTTCGTATATTTGCATCATATTTAACCTATAACATTATGACAGAACTTATTTTAAAAAAAGATATTGACGAAAATAAAATGAAGGCTTTGCTTGCATTTTTAAAATCGTGGGGAATAGATGTAGAATTAAAAACAACTGTTAGCAAAAAAGCAAAAAAAACTCAAGAGTTTTCGCTCAAAACTGGACTGTGGGAAAATTATGAACTAAATAGCTCTGAATTGCGGAAACAAGCCTGGCAAAGAAAATGATTTTAATTGACACCAATATCCTCATCGAAATTTACAAAAACAACACTTCAATCGTTGAAACTGTAAAGAAAATAGGACAAAATAATATCGCAGTTTCGGATATTACTTGTGCTGAGTTGTATTTTGGAGCGCGAAATAAAAAGGAGCTTCAAATTATTGCTAAAGACCTGAAAAAGTTAGAGATTCTTCACATCAACACCGAAATATCCTAAAAAGCTGTAGCATTAGTTGAAAAGTATGCTTTATCGCATAAATTATCTATCCCCGATGCACTGATTACAGCAACGGCAATTTATCATAGTTTGACACTTTATACACTAAACGTAAAGGATTTTGCATATATTGATGGAGTGAAATTGTACAAATAAACTTTTCTACCAAATAGAGAACAGCCGGTTGCAGAAATGTAATTGGCTGTTTTTTGTCTCACTGCTATAATATATCTGCGGTACTTAAAACGGAATATTCATTATGCTTCCAGTTGCTAATTGGATTGTTGAAGCATTTCATACGAAAATAACAAATACTTCGTATTCAAAGCTATAAATTCTGTACCTTTGCAGCCGATTTAAAAAAGCAGCTAGCAAATAACAATTAAAATTTACTGAAAAGAGCAATTTATGAAGCGTATTAACGAATACAAGAAATTATTTAATGTTGAAGATGACACCGATCTTAAAAAATTAAAAACCACCTACAGAAATTTAGTAAAAGAATGGCATCCCGATAAATTTCCAACCGGAGATGAACTGGCTATCGAAGCTGAACATAAAAGTCGACAGATTATCGATGGCTATCATTTCTTAGTAAGCATTTCTCCCGAAACAAAAGCTGCAAACGAGGAAGGATACAACTCAATTACAGCAGAATCCGGTATCGCTGATTTCAAACTCAAAGGGCAATTACTTGAAATCTCATTTTTAGATGGCTCAACCTATGAGTATTTCGGCGTTTCAAAAAACATCTATACCAGATTAATTAATGCTGATAAGCAATTACGATTTGCAAAAAGAAACATTTTCAATTCCTATCTTTATCGAAAATCAAAAAAAGCTACTGAAGTTGCTGAATTCGTTTAGTATTTAATTCATATTTTCAAACTCCCCTATCATCGGCTGAACCTCCCCAAAAAAGGAGTTCAGCCGATGTTGTGTTTGTTATAAATCGAACTTAAAATCATCTACAAAACCTCAATAATTGGAAGTTTAACAAAGTGTATATTACTTTGGAAATTAAAACTCTTTAGAAAAAACCAGGTATAAGTTAAGCCAGGCAAGTGTTTCATTTATAATTTTAAAAGATTACCTACGAAATGATAATATTAACAATTTATGAATTTTTCAAAGAACATTCAATTTTCCAAGCCAAAGAACTAAAAACCGACTGATTTGTTTAATTTCATACTTTAATTTGAATTCGATCGAGATACAATATGATAATAAATAAATCAATATAAAAACATAAAGCATGGCAATAAAAAAAGTTTGGATAGAGGAAGGTTGCACCGGATGTGGTTTGTGCGAAGATATATGTCCGCAAGTATTTAGAATTGAAGACATGGCATATGTAAATGAAGGAGTAAACTACGCTGATTATACAGAAAAAATAAAGGAAGCAGCAGATAGCTGTCCAAGGGTGGTTATAAAATACTCAGAATAAAATCTGGTATTCTATGAGCAAAGAAGCATTTTAAATCAAAACAAAATTAATTAAAAAACAAAAGTTATGGCAATAACAAAAGTTTGGGTAGAAGAAGATTGCACCTCATGTGGCGTGTGCGAAGATATTTGTCCGCAAGTTTTTCTAATCAAAGACATTTCGACCGTAATTGAAGGTATTAACTATTCTGAATATGAAGCGAAAATAAAAGACGCAGCAGACAACTGTCCAGTGGAGGTTATAAAATATTCTGAGTAATACTTTTAAAATCAGATATACAAACCTAGTCAGATATACAAAATCTGGTATTGGTTGTCGAAATTTGCAATCTTGCTTTTAAATTCTTTGGACCTGCCTGCCGCAGTTAAGTTTGAAATCCATTTTATAAACATATACTCTCTACCACTAACCACATCCCGGCTGAACCTCTACAAAAGGTGTTCAGCCGATTTTGTTTTTGTATTGAATAGTGCTTAAAAAAAAATATAAACAAGTACAAAGAACCATATCAATTTTTTGTTGTTATAGATAACAGAAATGTTTTAATTTAAAACCATTCTACTTAATAGTGATAGTTTAAATACGAAAAATAAAAAAAATGATCTTTAACGATTTTGATCCACGGGAAGATAAAATATTTAGAATCATCGACAATGATGGTAAGGTTATAAACAAGGAATTAATGCCTGATTTGGATGACGAAACAGTTGTCCAGGCCTATAAACACATGCTTTTTTTTCGAACAGCCGACCAAATGGCTGTTTCTTATCAACGTCAGGGAAGGATGTACACTTTTCCGCCATGCATGGGGCACGAAGCTATTCACGCAGCATCAGGAATGATCATGAGAGATCAGGACTGGCTGGCACCCGCTTTTCGTGAAGTGGGGATAATGCTTTTAAAAGGCGTGACGCTGAAAGAAATATTCCTTTATTATATGGGAAATGAGGAAGGCAGTAATTATAAAAAAGCGAATCATGTACTACCCATTAGTATTTCTATCGGTTCACAGTTTTTGCACGCCACAGGCATTGGTTATTCTGTGAAATATCAGAAAAAAGATGAGCTTGTTTTCACCTCTATAGGTGATGGAGGAACTTCAGAAGGTGATTTCAGCGAAGCACTCAATTTTGCAGGAGTATGGAAAGTTCCGGTGATTTATACCATTCAGAATAATCAATATGCAATTTCAGTTCCTGTTCGAAATCAGACAAAATCTATCAATCTGGCCATAAAATCCTATGCTTTCGGCTTGCCCGGAATAAAAGTGGATGGCAATGATTTCTTTGCCATGTATGCCATCTATAAAGAAGCTACGGAATATGCCAAAGCCGGAAATGGTGCTTATTTAATTGAAGCATTAACTTACAGAAAAGGCGCTCACACTACTTCCGATGACCCGACAAAATATCGTACAAAAGAGGAAGAAATGGAATGGGCTAAAACCGATCCGTTGATTCGTCTGAAAAAATATATGGATAATAAAGGTATCTGGAAAGAAAACGAGGAAGAATTAATTGCAAAATATAAACTGGAAGTGGATAAACAATTTGAAGAAGCAGAAAATATGTCCCCCTATAAATTAGAAGATGTTTTTCAACATATGTATGTTGATATGCCCGATGATTTGAAAAGACAAAAAGCAGATTATGAACAATTTCTAACATGGAAGGAGAGCAGAAAATGAGTGTAATGACAATAGTACAGGCCATCAACAATGCATTAGACATTAAGCTTGAAGAAGATAAAACAGTAGTAGTTTTTGGTGAAGATGCCGGTGTTGAAGGTGGTGTTTTCAGAGTAACGGAAGGTTTACAAAAAAAACACGGTGTCGAAAGGGTTTTTGACACGCCCATTGCCGAATCGGCCATCGTTGGAACAGGACTTGGAATGGCTTTATCGGGTTTAAGACCTGTGGTTGAATTACAGTTTGACGGTTTTTCGTATCCGGCATTTAATCAGGTTATCTCCAATGTTTCGCGTATGCATAACCGTTCACGCGGCATGTACAAAGCACCCATGGTGATCCGTTTTCCGTACGGTGGCGGTATCAATGCACTGGAACATCACTCCGAAAGTCCCGAAGCATTGTATTCGCATATTCCCGGCTTAAAAGTAGTGGTTCCGTCTACCCCTCACGATGCCAAAGGATTGATGATAGCAGCCATAGAAAGTGATGATCCCGTTATTTTCATGGAACCTAAACGTATTTACAGAGCCATCAAACAGGAAGTATCCAATGAAAAGTTCTCTATACCTCTTGGTAAGGCGAAAGTGCTGGCAGAAGGTACCGATGTAACTGTGGTGGCCTTTGGCGCCATGATCCGTGAATGTCAGAAAGCCATGGTTATGGCCAAAGAAGCCGGCATTTCGGTGGAACTGATCGATTTGCGGACCATTTATCCTATCGATAAAGAAACCATAAAAAATTCGATCCGGAAAACGGGGCGTATCGTCATTGTAGCCGAAGCCACTGAATCATTCAGTGTGGGTGGCGAATTGATAGCCATTGCCAATGAGGAAGCATTCCTCTATCTCGAAGCACCACCCCGAAGGGTGATGGGCTTTGATACGATAGTTCCTTTAGCAAAAGGGGAACCTTTTTATATGATAACACCCGACCGGATTTTCTACGAAATAGAACGAACTGTCAAATTCTAAATTTATTCCAATGAGATATATATTTAATTTTCCCGATATTGGTGAAGGACTCGATGAAGGTACCATCCTGGAATGGTATGTAACAAAAGGTCAGACAATAAAAGCGGGAGATGCGCTTGTAAAAATGGAAACCGACAAAGTGGTTGCCGATATTCCATCCCCCAAGGCAGGAACCATTGTGGCTACTTTTGGTAAAGTTGGTGAAGTCATCAACGTAGGAAATCCATTGATTGAACTTGAGATTGAAGGTGTTTTCGGTGAACAGGCAGTTGCCGTAGCCAAAGCACCCCAGGTAACAAATCACGATGAGGAGAAGGAGGTGGAAGAAGAAGCAGCAGCAGGTGTGGTTGGCACCATGGAACTGGCCGAAAAGAATGCATTTCTGCCGGCCAGTGATGAGAATTTGCCGAAATCAGAAGCAGTAGCAAAACCGGCACAGAAAGTACTTGCTACGCCGCTTGCCAGAGCCATGGCTAAGGACCTGAACATCGACATCAATAAAATCACCGGTACCGGTCCTTCGGGAAGAGTCAGTAAAACGGATATAGAAAACTACAAACCGTCGAAACAACCAGCAGCCAAACAGCGGGATATTCAGATGGATCTGACTGATGCAGTTACCTACGAACCGCTTTCGCAGATACGAAAAGCCATAGCTAAGAATATGATTAATTCTAAGCAGAATGCGGCTCACATGTCGATATTTGAAGAAGTGGAGATATCAGGTTTAATCCGAGTAAGAGAGAAATACAAAAAGATTTATGCCGATAGAGATGCCAAACTGACTTATCTTCCTTTCATTGTGAAAGCAGTGGTTCAGGCATTAAAACAGCATCGTCAGCTGAATTCGCAAATTGACATGGAGAATGAACGCATGATCTATAAAAACCGCTATAATATTGCCATTGCGGTCGACAGTCCCGAAGGATTGGTGGTTCCGGTAATTAAAGATGCAGACCGGTTGAGTATTTTTGAAATTGCACAAAAAATCACCGAATTATCGGGAAAAGCAAGAGATAGAAAACTGACGCTCGAAGATATGCGCGACGGAACATTTACCATTACGAACTATGGTTCTATCGGCGGAATTTTTGCCACACCGGTTATTAATTACCCACAGGCAGCAATACTAGGCATTGGGCGGATAGTCAAAAAGCCGGTTGTCAAAGATGATCAGATAGCTGTTGGAAATGTATTAGGACTTTCGCTTTCGGTTGATCACCGGATTGTGGACGGTGGTGAGGCTTCCAGATTTGTCAATAAGATTATGGAATATCTCGCTGATCCCATTTCACTTTTGATGGAATAATCAATTAATTAATAATTAACAATTAATATATGGACTACGATGTTATGATTATTGGTGCCGGACCTGCCGGATATGTTGCAGCCATTCGGGCAGGACAGCTAGGTTTAAAAACTGCCCTTGTTGAAAAAATGTACATAGGCGGTATGTGCCTTAACTGGGGCTGCACACCGACAAAGGCATTATTAGAAAGTGCTAAGAATTACGAAAAGACGAAACACATTGCTGATTTTGGAATTGATGGTATTGATGTTGAAAAGCTGTCATTTAACTGGACAAAAGCAAAAGAAAGGTCGAATCGCATTACTAAAAAACTAACTTCAGGGATCAATTTTTTGTTGAAAAAAAATGGTATCGAAATCATTACCGGCACAGCCCGACTTGGTTCCGACCATTCGGTGTATGTTGACGATAAAAAGATAACTGCTGAAACCATCATTATTGCCACAGGTTCCAAACCAAAAGCAATGGAAAAGATGCTGGTAAATGCTCCTATTGTAGAAATGGAGAAGTTATTTGATCTCGAATCAATTCCTGAACATGTGCTGGTTACCGGGAATCATGTTTCATCGGTAGAAATGGCACAATTCTTTAAACTTATCGACAAAAAGGTAACCTTGATTGCCAACAGCGATTATTTTATGGACGGGTTGGACGAAAATCTGATCACTTATATCACCAAAAAGCTCAAAACAGAGAATATTGATTTGATAATAAATGCTTTTCCTGATAAATATGAAAACGGTGAAGTTTCCATTGGAGGCAATAAAGTGAAATGCGACCTGTTGGTCAACTGTAATTCGCGTAAAGCCATTTTTCCTGAAAGCGAAATTCCACTCGAGTTTACCGAACGTGGTTTTTTAAAAACGAATGAAAACTTCGAAACAAATATCAAAGGTGTTTATGCCATTGGCGATGTCACCGGAAAGAGTTTTGTAGCACATGTGGCTTCTGCACAGGGGATTCATGTAGTAAATTCCATTAAGGGTATAAAAGCTCATTTCGATGGCTCCACCTACCCTATCAATATGTATACTGTTCCTGAAATTTCGCAGATTGGAAAGACAGAACAGGCATTGGTTAAAGAAGGTGCTGAATTTAAAATCAGTGAATTTCCTTTATCGGCAAATGGAAAAGCAATGATAGAAGGAAATACTGAAGGTTATATTCGCATGCTTTCCGACAAGAAATATGGAACTGTTTTGGGCGTTCAGATCGTTGCTGCCAATGCAACCGATATGATTGCCGAAGCTGCCGCTTTTATGAAGGTCGAAGGCACCGTTTACGATGTTGCCAATACCATTCATGCACACCCTACTGTTTCCGAGATATTTATGGAAGCCGGGTTTGATGCTTTTGATAAAGCGATACATAAGTAGAGGGGAGTTCTGAGTTCTGAGTTCTGAGTATAAAGAATGGAAAAATGAAAGAATGGAAGAATTTGAGAATGTGCCAATTTGAAAATTTGAAAATGAAAGAAAAGAAGAATAACTACTTTTCATGGAACATCAAACCTTTCAAACTTTTCACTGAACACGAAACGCGGAACACGAAACTTTCAAACCTTTCAAACCTTTCAAACTAATCTACTAATTAACCAATCAACTAATAAACGAATTAACCAAACTTGAAAACATCCGATTATAGCCTTCCTGATATTCAATTGCTCAGGGATGACTCAAAACAGTTCCTGATCTGGAGACCCGATAAAATGTACATTATATTGGGCGCTTCTAACCGGGCTGAAGAGGCTTTATTCCTTGACAATGTCAGGCAAGATGCTATAACCGTGATGAAAAGGCCTTCGGGTGGTCAAACCGTAATGCTCACGCCCAATAATCTGATTATTGCCGCAGTTTTTTCCGATAAAAATATCATGAAGCCAAAGGAAGTTTTCATTATGCTCAATAAATTGATTATCTCCTCCATCGAGGAAGCTGGTATTACCGATCTATCACAGCGGGGTATTTCCGACATTGCCATTGACGGAAAAAAGATTCTGGGTTCCGCCATTTATCGGAATAAAGATAAACTCTTATATCATGCCGTTCTGAATTTAGGTGAACCGGCATCGACTTTTGAGCGGTATTTAAAACATCCCTCAAGAGAACCGGATTACCGAAACGGTAGAAATCATGCTGAGTTTGTTACCTCGCTCAGAGAAAAAGGTTATTCACAGTCCTATACTCATTTGGAAGATGTTCTGACACAAACTTTCGAAACAGCACTGATTGCGGTGAATTAATCAGATAAAATATCTTCAATAAGACAAGAAACAGCCGGTTGCAGCAATGTAACCGGCTGTTTTATTTTATCCCGTACAAAAATTTTAGACAATAATATTGATTTACAAAAATAACTTCTATATTTGTACCGTAATCTAAAGGCTTATTCATAAGTTATTAAAAGGCATATTGCTTTATGATAGATAGTAAAGAAGATATAATCCAAAATTTAGGAAGAGTACTTTTTTTAGTTCTTTTCTTCTTTGTGTGTGCTTCTTTTTCGGGCAATTCTGAAAAACTAACTTATAATACTGCTCAATATGAGATTGTGACTGGATTACATTCAAGTTCAGTGAACGCTGTTTTAGCTGATTTTTTCCAAATGCCGGCTTATCATAAAAGCCTGTTGACTTCCATTGACCATAAAGGTTTTTTGTTTTGCAATATCAAGTTCAGAATAGCTGCTGACAACAGAAACGTAGCTCAACGAATTATTTTTCTGGAAAAATCATTACCATCCCTAAACCCGCTGTCCACATGCAGGTTTTATTATCATCTATTTTCCACAGATGACAAAGAACTCCCCGCTTTAAATTAGATTCTAGTTTAATAAGTTTATCAATTTCCTGCTTTATTAAATGAAGCGGGTAGATATTTAATTTAAAAATTTACAACAATGAAAACAAATATATTTTCAATTATAGTCATTATGCTGATAGGTATAATGGCAATGGGCTTTACAAATAAAGCAAATTCAAAAAATAGTATTCTTATTCAATCGACTGATAAAAATGTATCGGAAGCAGCGCTTACTCAATCGGCCAAAATTATTTCGAACAGGTTGAAAGATTTTAGTTCTGAAAAATTTAAACTGACTGTTATGCCTGAGAAGAACCAGATTGAGGTTGTATTTACAGATAACCGGGATTTAAAAGTTGATGAAAAACTGCTGACTCAAAAAGGAAATATAGGATTCTATACTACCTTTAACCGGAAGAGTTTATCTGAGCTTTTAAAGGGTGACAATCATTTATTTTCGCTGTTAAACAGTAGTAATACAAATGATATTGGCGCAAAAATCGATTGTTGCTCAGTTTCAGAAATAACTAAGATGAATAACTATTTACAGTCTTTGGAACAAAATCCGGTATGTAAATTTGTCTGGAGTCAACCGTCTGAAAGTTCTGAAGTATGCCTTTATGCTCTTAGATTAGAGGCTAAAGGTGCACTATTATCAGGTACAGATATTGAAAGCATGAAATCAGGTCAGGAAAAAGGTTCAAAAATTCAATATGTCGGGATTAACTTTAAAAAACCGGCCATAACCTTGTGGGCAAATATAACAAAACAGAATATCGGCAATCCGATTGCCATTGTCTTAGACAATACTGTTTTAAGTGCTCCCATTATACGGTCTGTTATTGAAGGTGGCAAATGCTCCATTACAGGTAATTTTACTCAAACAGAAGTAAAGCTTATTGCTGCTCTTGGAAATAATGGTGAACTTCCGATTACTTTTAATGTACTGAAGTAAGATGAATATTAAAGTGGCTGTAATTATTTTGCAGCCACTTTTTGAATTGAAAATTAAATCTATTGTTCTGATTTCACTTACAACAGAACATATTCAATAAGAAACCGGCTGAACAACATTTAGAAGTTCAGCCGGTTTCTTTTCTTTTTCTGATCGCATTATTACATTAGAATCGCACACCCACTCTCAGGTCGGCATACATAAAATGCAATGATTTAGCATAATTTAGTTTGGGGTATGAAGAGTAACTGCATTGCAGTTTTACAAAATACTTTAATCGTTTGCTCACATTGAAATTTACACCACCTTCAAATTGAGTCTGGTGACCGGTCACTGATCCGTCAATTCCATCTGGTTTTAAATTGTTCAAAAAAAGACCATAACC
>Ga0209430_1002909_pt1 | contig 10436 bp, 7 predicted proteins | sample BarGraIncub1133A_FD_184504 | JGI IMG/M metagenome (GOLD analysis project Ga0209430, IMG submission 184504) | Arctic peat soil microbial communities from Barrow, Alaska - Barrow Graham LP Incubations 11-33A (SPAdes) (version 2) | ecosystem: Environmental > Terrestrial > Soil > Wetlands > Peat... | reverse complement strand
AGCGATCACCAAAAATCCGCATCATCGGGGTCGAGTCGACCGCAGCACCCTCCATGTCAGCATCCTTTGCCGCCGGTAAACCGACCGAGCAGCCGGTTCGCGTCACCCTGGCGGACGGCATCGCCGTCAAACTACCCGGGTCGCGTACGGTGCCGGTGATTTGCGATCTTGTCGATGAAATTGTCCAGGTTGAAGAAGAGGATATCGCCCTGGCGATCGTATCCTTACTGGAGAAGACCAAGATGCTGGTCGAAGGGGCTGGAGCGGTCACACTGGCAGCGCTTTTAAATCAACGGATTCCGGATCTCGAAGGGAAGACCGTCTGTCTGCTGTCAGGTGGTAATATCGATGTAAAAACTATTTCTCAGGTTGTGGAACGTGGACTTATTGCCGGTGGTCGCTACCTTAAGTTGATTGTCGAGCTTGATGACCACCCCGGAGCGCTGGCGACCCTGGCTGAAAACATTGCCGCGACCCGCGCCAATATTTTTCACATCACCCATGACCGACGTTCGAAGTCCCTGGCTATCGGCCGGACCGATGTCTCTCTCGAACTTGAGACACGCGGGTATGAACATATCAATGAGATTATCAGCTATCTGGAAGGAAAGGGCTACAACCTGACGGTTATGTAGCAATGGGATCTCATGGATAACCGGAGTAATCAGCTGCAGGAACTGTTTAGGGAAGGCTCCGAATTATTACAGGCCGGGAATTCTGCGGCGGCATTGGTGCGTTTTCAGTCGGCAGTAAATATCGACCCAGCTAACGCGATATTGCATCTTTATGCTGGCGCCGCGTTGCACGATCTGGAACGCTATGAGGAAGCTGTGGCCAGTTACCGGGAAGCACTCAGTGTCGCGCCGGGAATGGGCGAAGGTCATAACAATCTTGGCAACTCCCTGATGGCGCTCGGTCGTTTTGCGCAAGCGGCTGACAGTTTTACACGAGCATCCGAGCTTCTTGCGTCATCCCCTGTTCCACTGACGGCACGGGCCACAGCCCTACAGGCGTTGGGGAAAATCGCAGAAGCAGAAGCAGATTGTCGGAGAGCGTTGAGTCTTGATCCTTCCTTTGCCGCTGCCCATTGGAATCTCGCACTGAATCTGCTGTTGCAGGGAAGGTACGTTGAAGGGTGGCAGGAGTACGAATGGCGCTGGCGAAAACCCGATTTTACCTCCCCATGCCGCCATACGGATGTGCCGCTCTGGGACGGTTCTCCGCTCCATGGGCGTACCATCGTGCTGCATGCCGAGCAGGGTTTCGGTGATGCGATCCAGTTCGCGCGTTACGCACCGCTAGTGGCGCAGCGTGGCGGCACGGTCGTTGTTGAATGCCATCCCCAACTCGTGCAACTCATGCAGAGCGTGGAAGGAGTTCAGGGCGTCGTCCCTTTCGGAGCACCTCTTCCGCCATTCAACTGTCAGGCCCCGCTGCTTTCGCTCCCCAATATATTCGGGACAATACTGCAGAGCGTCCCGTCTCGTTGCCCATATATTGCCATACGCGACGAGTATCTGAAAAAATGGGCGGCGCTCATATCCACCCATTCGGCGTCCCTGCGTGTCGGGCTTGTCTGGGCCGGTAAGAGTTACCCCGATCCGCTTCGCTCCTGCAGACTGGCAGAGCTTGCTCCTCTGGCACGACTCCAAAATGTCACGTTTTATTCTCTTCAACTGGGTGCGGAATCCGAACAGACCAGCCACCCACCCTCTGGAATGACGCTGATCGACCTGACGGACCAGATTCATGATTTTACAGACACTGCTGCCTTGATCGAGCGACTGGATCTGGTCATCAGCATAGATACGGCAGCCTCCCACCTTGCCGGGGCGCTGGGGAAACCGGTATTTCTAATGCTTCCGTTTGCACCGGACTGGCGCTGGCTGCTTGATCGGAGCGATTCCCCCTGGTATCCGACTATGCAGATCTTCCGGCAAAAAAAAGCTGGTGATTGGAGCGAAGTAGTTGGCCGAGTACAAATCGCTGTCGAGAAATATGCCCTTAAAAATGGAAAATCCTTTGAGGCGGCCCCAAAGGATTAGTTTTAAAAACGAAGCGATAAGATTTTAATCTATTGTTCAGAATTTGTTCTCAAGCCTGCGGCAATGTTGAAATCGATATCTATAACGATAGCCAGCTTCTCCGGATCGGGGAAAGCCAGCACCTCGAACAAGCGCTTGTCAATAAAAATACTGAGGTTAAGAATGTCTTCGCGCAGATTTTTGGGTAGAGGGTTTTCCGGATCGGACAACTCGGCTTGAAAGAAGCTCCAGACCTTTTGATTGAATTTTATCGCCTCCAGCAACTTCCTGTCCCTGCCCGGTTCATTCCATTTTTCCTGTACCTGTTTGAGCATCAGGCCGGCTCGTGAAAGCACTGACGCTTCAAGTTCCCTTCCGGTGAGATTCTCTTTCTGCATGGAGGTATAAGCATTAACTGAATTCGGATACATAACGAAATAATTCTCCTTGTCTGGTGAATCAATGCGAACGCGTTAGCGTGGTACTACATTGCTCTTTAGTGTACAAATATACTCTCAATTAGAACAAATGCAAGCAGTCTCTTGTAGAGTCTAAGCCGGTGGGGGGAGTCTGGAAAGGGTAAGCAGATTCGCTGTCATTATATCAGAAGGCGCTTTTTGAATTGCCATCAATCTGATTGGCCGTGGTATCCATCGGCTTGCCATTGATATCCTTGCCATTGAAGGAGAAAATTATCCCTTTGGTGTCGATGGTTCCGGTTGCCGTACTGTTTTGCCTGATGGGAAAATAGATCGTTGCCTCTTGTGTCGTCGCGTCATAGAGCACACGTGTCGGAATCGGAGGAACAGCAATGTCTGTCGACCGATACGCACCATTATCATAAATCCCGGTTGTAGGATTGATTGAGGCTCCTTGCGCCTTGCGTATGGTCCAGTTACTGATGTTGTTAACTGAGGACGGGTCCATGCTGGAATCAAACAGAAAGGTTACCGACATTTCCTTGGAGGCATCAGGCTGAATTAACTGGCTATCCAACGCCATAAGCGGCACTGCGCCCATAAGTGTATTGAAAGAACTTTTCGCTGTGTTGTCTATCGCAACAATCTTGGGTTGCTTTATGGCACTCTGAAGCAAGGCGACATCCGAGTTGCTTACGCTTGTATTGATTTTTTTAAGGGCTGTTATCTCATCTTGCACTTTGTCTTTCTGTCCCGTTTTTGCGTAGACGTTGCCAAGTTCATAGATTGCCGCAGAAAAATCTTTTTTAAAAGAAATTGCCTTTTGAAACGCCTGAATAGCGTCACTGTTTTTCCCCTGTTGCTCAAGCGACATGCCAAGCCCATAATAGGCATTGCCGTCTTTGGGAGCAAGTTTGACCGCCTGTCGGTAGTATGGTTCGGCTTCCTTCGGAGACCCCTGTTGATTAAGAAGTTGCCCAAGAGTGTATGGAACGACAATATTTTGAGGGTTGGTCCTGAGGGCTGCTTTTAATAAATTTATTGCATCAACGGGGCGCTTGTCTGAAATATAAATGTTGGCCAAGAACACCTGGGTCTGGTCCTGAGTTGTGCCCGACGTCCCGGTAGATTGTCCGGCCGCATAGATCTGAAGAGAGAGTTTATAGGCATTGATTGCACTCTTATGATCACCCGCGCTCATGTAGGCTTGCGCCATGAAGTTGTAGGCATCTGTGTTGGTGGGGTCGTAGGCCGCGGCAATTTTGAATTGTCCTGCCGCTTCCTTGTATTTTTTACTCTGCATCAGAGTTATGCCGCTTTGCAGAGCAGTTATAGCCGCATTGCTGCGCAAACTCGTCGTATCCAGCGCCCCAAACAAAATGCCAACGCCTGTTGTATTATCTATTGTTGATGCCATATCAGCCCCCGTAACCGCGATACTATTTTTGAAATCTATTATATATATCGTCACACTGAAATTGAAATTTAACCTAAAATACAGTACATATGCAATAGATATCCCCCCAACCTTGCTTGATCAGGACTTAAGTTGTGAACAAAACCGTGATGGACATTGGATACCAGCTTGAACTTTTGCGCCGCCATGAAGCGCTAGATCAGCTGGAAGCAGCGGAATCACTCTGCATTCAATTGCTCAAAAAATACCCGCAGCATGAGCAATTGCTGGTAGATGTAGCCGCAATGGCAACGCGAAGAGGAGCCGCAGCTGTTGCCGAGACACTGCTTTATCGGGCACTGGCATCCAATCCATTCAACAGCGCCGCTTATCTCGCCCTGGGCATGATCCTTTATGATCAGGAAGATCCTCAGGAAGCCGAACGCTACTTTCGCAAAGCCCTGCTGGTCAGCCCTGGAAACAAAGAAGCGCTGCGGCATCTCGGTACGCTGCTCAATGAATGCGGCAGATTCAATGACGCGGTTTCACTTCTGATAGAGGCACATCGACTCTCCCCTGACTCCGTACCAATCACTCAAAGCCTTGCGGATGCGCTGCAGGGAACAGGTCAGAGTCAGGATGCCTATCGGCTCTACAATAGAGTGCTTGTACAGGAGCCGGATAATGTCAATGCGCTGATCAGCATGAGTGTTGTCTGTGAGCACCTTGATCGGATGGAAGAGGCGCTGGAACATCTTCTACATGCCCGTGAGACGGCTCCGGAAAATGCGCAGGTTTATCTCAACCTTGGCGGAATATTGCGGGGCATGCTCAAGATTGATCAGGCGCTAGGCTGCTACGAAAAAGCCCTTGCTCTGCGCCCGGAATACCAAACCGCCCGCTGGAACATCTGCCAGATAGAACTGTTGCGGGGTAACTATCTGAAGGGTTTCGATTATTTCGACAGCCGCTTCCACACTTCACGTCCGGTGCTACTGCGCAACAGTGGCCTGCCGACATGGAACGGAGAGCCTGTTGCCGGAAAACGGATTCTGGTGCAGAGCGAACAGGCATACGGCGACACGATCCAGTTCGTACGCTACTTACCGCTCCTGGCAGAGATGGGCGCCACGGTTGTTCTTGAGAACCGGCTCACCCCGCTTAATCAGCTCTTGCGGTCGCTGTCCGGAGTGGATCTGATAACTGACGGCACTACGGCAGGGCAGACCTGTGATTTTGCCATCGCGCTACTTTCTCTGCCGCGTCTGTTAGCCACCACCCTGCAGACCATACCCAGTGCTGTTCCCTATCTGGCGCCATCTTCACAAAAAAAAGAGTACTGGCGCAGCAAACTGCGCCCGGATGGAAATCTGAAAGTGGGTATATGCTGGGCCGGCCGAAAGTTACCTGATGCCAGACGGACTATCCCAGCCGCCTGTCTCAGTGCGCTGGCCGCTGTTTCGCAGGTAAACTGGTATTCCTTGCAGATCAATGAGGGCGGGTCACATTTCGAGCAGCCTCCTCTGAACCCGCTGATTGATCTTACCGGTTCGATCCGGGATTTTGAGGACACCGCAGCACTTGTCAGCGGCCTTGATCTGGTCATCACTATCGATTCGGCCGTAGCTCACCTGGCTGGCAGCCTGGCAGTCCCCACCTGGCTGCTGCTTCCGTTCGCGCCTGACTGGCGCTGGATGCTGGGGCGCGACGACAGTCCCTGGTACCCCACCATGAGAATATTCAGACAGTCGCAACCTGGCGATTGGGCTGGTGTCCTGAAGCGCGCGGCATCGGCCCTGGAAAAATTCAAACGAGATAAAATTTATTCTAAAGTTTATAAAGAGGATACCGATAATTTAAACTAGAACGTCAAAAGAAGCGGCAAGAACTGCCGCAAAAAACTACAAAAGGAGTATCATCATGGCAATGGACATCGCACTCACCGCTGGTATGCGTAACAACCTGCTCTCACTGCAGAACACAACAACGCTCCAAGCTCAAACCCAGGGGCGCCTCGCCACGGGCAAGAAGGTCAACTCTGCTCTCGACAACCCGACCAACTTCTTTGCCGCCCAGTCCGCCAACAACCGCGCCAATGACCTGACCAGCCGCAAGGACGGCATGAGTGAGGCCGTGCAGATGGTCAGTGCCGCCAATGCCGGCATCACGGGCATCACCGCACTGATCCAGTCAGCCCAAGGTGTTGCCCAGGCCGCTTTGGCAACAACAAGCATGACCGACCGCGCCTCGCTTGCCACCACATACAACACCCTGATGACCCAGGTCACCCAGCTGTCCAGCGATTCCGGCTACCGGGGCACTAACCTGCTGAATGCTGCAAAACAGACTGTCGAGTTTGCACCTGCAACAAATGGCGCAACGCTGCAGATCGTGGGCTTTGACGCCACATCCACTGGCCTTAACATCACTACGGCAGGTGCCACTGCTGGCTCAGCTGGCTGGGGTGACGCAACTGCAGCAACTGGGACTACCCAAATTCAATCGGCAGCTTCACAGCTGGAAGGCGCTCTTACAGCCCTACGTACCCAGTCTTCCAGTCTGTCCGCCAACCTGGCCGTTGTCACTACCCGTCAGGATTTCACTGACAACATGATCAACACCCTCCAGACTGGCGCCGATAACCTGACGCTGGCCGACATGAACAAGGAAGGCGCCAACATGCTGATGCTGCAGACCCGTCAGTCACTCGGCACCACCTCCCTGAGCATGGCTTCCCAGGCAGCACAGTCCGTTCTGAAACTGTTCTAAAATACGGGAAATAGATCAGCTCTGAACATTGAAGGGGGGGAGGAAGTTTTCTCCCTCCCTTGTAGTATTTACTGAGTAAACTTCCATCAAGGAGGGCTGACAATGGATATCACGGCCATCACACCAACCCTGCCGCCGCAGGCAGCAGTTGCCATAGCGCCGGTTCTCGCTGGTAAAACTTCGATACCAACACCATCAGGAATCGTCAGAGATTCCATCACTATCGGTGCTGCTCTTTCCAGCAAGACCGGAAAATTGTCCCTTCTGAGTGATGGAAGCAATAGCATCGCCTTGAATACCAAGGAGACGGATCAGAAACTCTCGATCGTTGCCGATTCAATCGGCAAAATGAAGGGGGCACTGGTGGAGATCAAGAACTTCCCCCCCTTTCCGGCAGAAAGCAGCGGACGGAAGGAACTGCTTATGAGCTATGCATCCATCAGAAAAGAGCTGCTCCAGATGACTGTCCCGGCCCCCCCGCCTCCAATTTACGAAAAGATACAGCACCAGTGGCAGGAACTGTTTCAGAAAGGTGCATCATCAAACACGATCAAACTTCCTGGCGAGCTGGGAAGTTCCACTCCTGATTCCGGCATTAAAGCTGCAATTGCAGACCTGACTGCAGTGCATGACGGCATAACGTCTATTCGTACCGATCTAAAACTATCCTTGTTCACGAAATGAATGAGCTGTCATGTCCTTAAAACTGCATCTCAAACCTAACGAAAAGATCATCATCGGCGGCGCGGTCATAAAATGCGGTCGTCACGATGTTGATTTTACCGTGGAGAACAACGTTCCAATCCTCCGCCAGAAAGACATTATGACCGAAGCTGGCGCCATCTCACCGAGCCAGCGGGTCTATTTCATGCTGCAACTCATGTATGTTGACAGTGCTGCGGAGACCACGCACTATCACGACTCCTATCGTGAACTGGAACAAGAAATTATTACTGCTGCTCCCAGCACAGGGCGTTTTTTTGAAGAAATCAACAGGGAAATCACTGCGGGCAAGATGTATCGGGCGCTCAAGGTGGCTCAAGCTCTGATCACATATGAAAAGGAACTTATCGCTCACGCAGCTGGCGCTCCGGTTGTTGTGTAGATATTCCTTTCAATCACTCAGACTCCAGGCATGATCACGTCACGCACTCTCCCCCAATACATCCCGCTTCACGCGCAACAGCCTCAACTGTCTCCGCATTATGCCCCCTTCCGGACTGTCGCAGATGCCGAGCGGTTGTCTCAATGAATGTCCCGAAATCGATCTGACGCTCCGCCACCGAACGAAATAATTCAACTGCTGGTGTGTGTTCATCCTTGCAACAGTGCGCCACGGCCCGAATCAGATCAAACATGACATAATCATCTTCAGCACAGACCAGTGCTCCAAGCATGTCCAGAGCCGCCTGGTGCCGTCCCCGCAAAGTTTCAATCAAAGCAAGATTGGCCCGTGCTTCACGATAGTCGCGCTGCAGATCCAAGGCCCGTTTGGTAGCGTCAAAGGCCTCGTCATAACGACCGAGGCAGAGGTAGGCATAGCCGATATTGAACCAGGCCAGTGGGGATTCGGAATTGTATGCCAGCGCCCGCTGCCAGAGATCGATCGCCTCCTGATAGCGCTCGATGCCGGCCGCCTGGATCGCCAGCTCGACGATGGCCTTGGGAGACTCGCCGCTTTCCCGCAGTTTCTTCACCCCGATGTCATAGTAAAGAGTTTTTTTCGTCTCCTGACGGTCGTTGTCAAGATAGCCGTAATGGTGCACCACTATCGACGATGCCAGGGGATACGAAATCTGCAGACGGTCAAGGGCCGGTTCCACCATCTCGTGAAGCGCATTTTCAAAGCGGATCTCCGGATTATTGGGAAACATCCTGACCTTATCGCTCGGCATCCAGCCACGGCCCGCCTCCTCAGCGGGATAACGGCCATCATGATCTTGCCATTTTTCTACCAGCTTATTGGTGTAATTACGCGTGGTGATGCTGCAGGCCACTCTCGCGTCCCGCACCTCGCGGACCAGCGCCCGGAAATTTTCATAATCGAGGGGAGAGATGATCTCATCGGCATCCATGACGAGAATCCATGCCCCGCGTGCCTCGACAAGGGAGCGGTTGCGTGCTGCTGAAAAATCTCCTGACCAGACATGATCAACGATACGGGCTCCGAATGCCTCGGCGATATCCCGCGTCCCGTCAGTTGAACCGGTATCGCAGATAATAATTTCATCCACGATCGGCTTCAAGCTCGCCAGGCAGCGAGGCAGGGATTTTTCCTCATTTTTGACAATCATGCAAAGCGAAACAGAAACCCCTTCCGCAGTGCGAACCGGTGAAACCACCAGCGGGCCGACCTGGCGCCGCAAGGAACAGGCAGCGTTCACAAGCCCCGGATCAGCACCGAACAGCACCATGGCGCGCTCGGCATGTTCAAGAGCCTGCTCGACTGCACCTGCCTTAATCAGAAGGTCAATCAGCAGGTAACGCAGGTCACGATCATCTTCGCTGAAATAAAGTGACTCTTCCAGCAGTCGTAGTGCTTTCTGCTGCTGTTCGGTTGATTCGGCACAATGCTGGAGACCTCGGGCCGCCTCCCTGTTGCCTGGCGACACGGCAATAGCCCAGGCATAAAGATCAAAAGCGGCAGCCAGGTCACTCCGTGACTCTGCAGTTCGGGCAAGGCCCAGATAAGCGTTTTCATTGGATATATCCAGCCGGGCAGCAGCACCGAATTCATTATATGCGTCTGCAGCATTTCCCTCTGCCAGGGCCCGCACCCCTCTGATGAGGTTCAGACCGGGAACGGCGGGATGGCAATACTCTGCCCGCTTCTCAAGCGCATATAGTTCGTCATTCCGATTGAGCATGGCTACCGTCCTGGCACGCAGGCACAGCACTTCGACATCACGATCGCGGCCGGGTGCATGTTCGATGGTCTGAAGCGCATCTTCTGCCATTCCACCCTCCAGAAGATTCTCGGCAATCTGGCGGTAAAAACGATCTTCAGTCGGAACTTGCGCGATTCCTTCCTTGAGCAGCAGATCAACCGCAGCATTTGCCTGCCCCTGGCGGCTGAGTCGGTAGGCCTCCTCGCACGTTTTGAGAGTAATGACCTTGCGCGCCAGTACCGGTTCGCTGATGGTTCGGCTCCATTTCTTATTAAAGACGGAACGATTGCCGGTCATTGACAGGGCAAAGTTGATGCTGTTGCCGCGAAAACTGACACTGCCGTAGTGGTGAATAAAGACGTCACCGGCAATGACATTGCGGTACCCTTCCAGCTCAGTCCGCAGACAATAATCGTCATCCTCGAAATTGCCGCTGCCGAACGACTCATCCAGATAGCCGACCCGGTTGAGCAGCGCCCTGCTGAACAGCATGCAGAACCCGACAATCCTGCGCTGGTAAATGCGCCTGCCGCCGTACTGAATCCTGAGTTTATCGGCAAAGAGATCCAAGCCATCCTGTGGCCCGGATGGTGATCCGGGCATGCGCTGAATACCGCTGATATGATTGGTCAGCGGGCCGACCAGGCCGGTGTCGGGACGCAGACGGAAGCAGCTCAACAAACCGGCAAGCCAGCCCTTGGTGACTACCACGTCATTGTTCAGCAGGAGCAGGTAATCCCCACGTGCCGCTGCCAACCCCTGGTTGCACCCTGCGGCAAATCCCCGGTTGGAATCATTTGCTATGATCGTGCAGCAGGAGGCGGGTTTGTCCCTGAGCGTATTCAGCCACTGGACGGTACCGTCGGTCGATCCGTTATCGATAAAAATCAGTTCGTACTGCTCCGGCGTATGCCGCTGGATACTTTCAACACACTCGATG
>Ga0209430_1002907_pt1 | contig 10436 bp, 11 predicted proteins | sample BarGraIncub1133A_FD_184504 | JGI IMG/M metagenome (GOLD analysis project Ga0209430, IMG submission 184504) | Arctic peat soil microbial communities from Barrow, Alaska - Barrow Graham LP Incubations 11-33A (SPAdes) (version 2) | ecosystem: Environmental > Terrestrial > Soil > Wetlands > Peat... | reverse complement strand
CTGTATATTGTTTTTGACCTCTTGCCATTATAAACACATCCTTATCTTATTTATATTTTAATGTGTTCGGCTTTCTGTGTCTACAATATTATACTAACACCAAGCAATGTTCATGATGCTCTTTGGAATCGGCTCAAGTTCTGGAGTTTTTTCATTCTTACTTATCATAAATAAATCCTCCTTATTATGTGCGGCGTTTTTGTTCATAGTTTTTTGCTTTACAGAACGCCGCCTTTCGTTTACAATATAATCTATAACGTAACGTTCGAGTCAAGAGCTTTTGAAAAATACTTGAAAATATTTTCAACCTATCAATATGGAAAGAAGGCAGGAAAATGAAAAGCGTAAATGAAGTGAGTAAGCTCTCCGGCGTAAGCCGCCGCACCTTGCAATATTATGATGAAATCGGATTATTACCACCCAGCGCGGTAAAAAAGTCAGGCTACCGCCAATATGATGATGAGAGTTTGCAGCGCTTATGGAGCATTCTATTTTATAAAGAGCTTGGCATTTCCCTTGACGACATTCGGTTGCTGCTTAAAAATCCAAAGAAAATGGAAAAAGAGTTGATACGACAACATAAACAAATTCTTTTGGAAAAACAATCCCAATTACAGAAATTGATACTGTCAGTTGACCGTATATTGAATGATGAGTTTGATATTTCAATGCTTAGGGATTTTGATAAAAATAGAATTGAAGCAATGAAGAAAACATATGCGAATGAAATTCGAGCTTTAATGGAAAGCGGTTTTTTTCTTCCGGCAGCGAAAAGCGGCATAACTTCGGGCAACGTATCTATACAAAATGCCTCGAAAATAATGAGCGCGGATTTGGGTAAGCTCATTGCTCTCGGAATGGAAGTCAGTGAGAAGTTTCGCGAAGCTATGAAGGATGGCTCAGACAGTTTTATGGCAAAAGAGGCGGTCACTGCTTACAGGGAATTTATAAATATGGTGATGCCATGCGATGATACCATGCTTCGAAAAATTGGGCAGGCGTATTTGAAGTATAAAGAAGATTTGGACAAAAATACGCCGGGACTTGCGGAATTTGTAAGCTCGGCTATTAGGCATATCTATCCATAATCAGATGATACAGTGTGTGAACAAATATGCTCTACCGAATATTTCTAAAATCAAAATTGATAATTATAGAAGTTGGTTTTATTATCATTTTAAATGGTCTCTTATTACATCTCAATGGTAAAAAAATATGGTGAAATGATGAAAAACTATAGGAGGATTTATTATGTCAAAACAATATCTTTTGAAGTTGCAAAATTATTTAGAGGAAATTTACCAGACACCTATACTTGAAAATTTTCTTGATTTTCAAATTGTTGATATTTCAGAGGGAAAAATTACATATCGAACAAAAATTATTGATAAGCATTGTAATGTATACGGTTATGTACATGGTGGTACTTTGGCTTCAATTGCAGACGTGGTAATGGGAGTTTCCTGTGCAACTCTAGGAAAGCGTATAGTAACCACAGATATGAGTATTAGTTATATAAAAAATGTGTGTGTAGGAAGCATACTTACAGCAGTTGGTGAGGTAATTAGTAATGGTAACAATATCATGCGAGGGGAATGTAAAATCTTTGACGAACAGCAGCAGCTACTTGTTCAATCCCATGCTTCTTATTTCGTTATTGGAAACCATGCTTTGATGACCCCATAGAATATTATACGAACACGTTATTTTATTCATATTATTATTCTGACTCTTGGATAAGGCAATAGTAGTACAATTGAATAGAAGATGAAACAAAGATGCTTCTGCTAAATGCAGCTATAGAAGCAGCAAGAGCTGGAGAGGCAGGCAGAGGATTTGGCGTTGTTGCAGAAGAAATAAGAAAATTGTCTGAACAATCTAAGAGTACGGTTCCTAAAATCAAGCAGTTAACGGATAGCATAAAATCAAAAATTGATGAAGTAAGTGAAAGAAGTCAGAGTAATATCAAAAAACAAAGAGTGGAATCTGTTCCTATTTATGGAACGTTCCACTCTTTTTTATATAGCCAATCGGTTTCACAACACTTTTTTTAAGGTAAAAGTATTTTACGGTACCTGTAGAAAACCTCTTGACAAATTAAACAGGTACCAGTATAATAATATCCAGATGGTACCTGTACAAACGGTACCTGTTTAATACGAAAGGAGTATTCTTTATGAACGAAATGAATAACGAACTCTATGAAAAACTTTCACGGCTCCAGTGGTTGCGGCACAAACAGCATATGCGCGCCCACGTCCAAGGCGGCCTGATGGCCGACCCGACACGCGGACAAGGGCGAATCCTCGCTATTCTCAAAATGAAGGATGGTATTTCCACAAAAGATTTGTCTTACATGCTGGGAATCCGCATTTCCTCGCTTAACGAGCTTCTTGCAAAGATGGAAAAGAGCGGCTATATCACCCGTGACCCCTCCGAAGCCGACAAGCGCGTGATGCTTGTGAAACTGACCCAGAAAGGTAAAAATGAACAACAACAGGAATTGAATCCCGGCGACATTTTCACTTGTCTATCAGAGGTGGAACAAAAGGCATTTGCAGATTATCTCGACCGTATAATCGTGGTTATCGAAACCGAAATTGGCGTAGAAGTAGATGACGATGAACGCGAATGGTGGACGCACGGCGGACGTGAACGCATGGGTAAGGAAATGTTTGAGCACCTTGCTTATATGCGGCGCAGTGGTTTTGACCCTCATCAAATTGGTGGCCGACATGGATTCGGCGGTTTCTCGCACGATGGGCATGTTGGTACGTCAGGAAAACCGACCTCGCCGCATAAAGGTCAGCATGAGCCAGAAGATGAATAAGTAACATAAAACATTCAACTTCCACAAAGCCACGTACTGGAACACAATATCCAGCATGTGGCTTGTTTTTACAGGTATGTTGGTTTAAGGCAACAAATTCTTTATAAACTGTTAGAGAATAATTTGAGCTCAGTGATATCACTGAGGATTGGAGAGTGATTGTTAAATGATTAAATTGTTCAGATTTCTGAACAATATACAACATATATAGTTGTCATTATCGTACTTCTTCTTGCACAAGTACTTTCAGATCTCTATTTACCCACCTTAATGGCAGATATTGTTGACAAGGGCTTAGCTAATCAAAATATTAATTATATTATTAAAATTGGTGGTTTTATGTTACTCATTGCAGCAGGAGGAACTTTATGCTCAATTATGGCCGCCAACCTCTCATCAAGAACAGCTGAAGGTTTTGGGAGGATATTACGTAAAAAAAATTTTGCTAAAGTTGAAAGTTTTTCATTGAATGAGTTTGACAAATTAGGGTCAGCCACACTGATCACAAGAACGACTAATGATGTAACTCAAATTCAACAAGCATCAATTTTGATTCTTAGTATGATGGTTACGGCTCCTTTAACTTGTATTGGTGGAGTCATTATGGCCTTGAAACAAGATACATCTTTAACTTGGGTACTTGTGGTTGCAGTACCAATACTGCTTTGTATTATTGGTATTACATTTATAAAAGGTATGCCGCTATTTAAGGTAATGCAGAAAAAAATAGATAAATTAAATCTTGTTTTACGGGAAAATCTTACGGGTATTGACATAGATCCAAGAACGGAAGTTTATATACAAAGGGCTATGTCTGAGCTAATGCAAAATAGAACAAGTTTTGTAATTGCACATAGACTTTCTACAATTAAAGATGCAGAATTAATATTAGTTATGAATAAAGGAAGTATTATTGAGATGGGTAACCATAATGAGCTTCTTGCTCAAAATGGTTTCTATGCAGATCTTTATAATAGTCAGTTTACTGGAGCAAACTTAGATAATGAAGCCATATAAATTTATAGTTTATATAGTTCTTTAGCATTATTTTCTTATATAGGGGTACCATGTTTTGCATAATAGTGGAAGATTTTACACTGTAATTCCACATGAACTGGTTTGGAATAATGATTTCTATTATTTAGTTTGTTATGATGAGAGCAAAGAAAATATTGTTAATTATAGAGTTGATAGAATGGTTAATGTAAGAATTGAGGAGCAAGAGCTTATAAAAAAAGCTTTTAATATTACGGAGCATTTTATATTTATCAAGTGCATCTAAGTTCATAAAGATAAAATGGGTTGATAAAAAATTTATAGCAGTGTAGTTTAAATTATATATAAATCATGTAGATTAACAATACAAGAAGGGAGTGTGTGTAAATGCTTGGTGCAATAGCCGGAGATATTATAGGTTCTGTTTATGAGAGAAACAATATAAAGACAAAGAGCTTTGAATTATTTACATCCAAATCAAAATTTACAGATGATTCGGTGCTTACATTTGCGACAATGGATTCTATTGTTAACGGTAAGTCTTTCAATCAAAGTTATAAACAGTGGTTTAAGAGTTATCCGTATGCAGGCTTTGGTGAAAGTTTCAAAAAGTGGGGAATGTCAGAGAAAACGGAGCCATATAACAGCTATGGAAATGGATCTGCCATGAGAGTTAGCCCTATTGGGTTTTACTATAATTCTCTTGATGAAGTTCTAATGAGGGCAGAGGAAAGCGCAATTGTAACTCACAATCACCCAGAAGGTATAAAGGGAGCAAAAGCAACTGCTGCAGCAATATTTCTCGCAAGCAGTGGAAGAGGGAAGGTAGAGATGAAAAATTATATTGAAGAAACCTTTGGATATAATCTCAGTGAAAACATAGATAGTATTAGAACTTGGTATAGATTTGATGTTTCCTGCAAGGGAAGCGTTCCACAAGGCATAAAAAGTTTTCTGGAGTCAGACAGTTATGAAGATGCAATAAGAAATGCAATATCTATAGGAGGCGACAGTGATACTATTGCGTGCATTACTGGTGGAATTGCTGAAGCATTTTATAAAAAAATTCCTGAATATATAACCCAGGCAGCTAAGGAATTGTTAACGAAAGAAATGAAAAAAATTTTAGAAATATTTTATACTCAAAGGGGGAGGAATATATAAATTAGAGATGATTATGTTTGGTATAATAACTCAGTTAAATTAGGAGAGGACAATGGTATTGAAATTATTACAATTGCAAACAAAAGTATAAGGCCGCACCATAACCCTTCTGATAAATATCTTGAAGTAATTAGAATGGGCATAAAGGAAACATATCCTGATATGAGTGATTTTGATGTAATGAAGTATTTGGTTGAGTGTGGAAAGGTTAGAAATTAAAATATATAGATTCTCTTACTACTGGTATATAATAAAACCAGGAATGAAATAGAACAAAAGGAATAATTAGAAAAACATCTTGACAACTTGTAGATCAACAATTATTGTGTGTAGGATAATGGGTATTATCTAAAGTGAATTATATATATATATAAAATTTTATCCTTTAATAGAAAAATATAGGGGGAGATGAAGTTATAATGATTAAAGAAAATTGGAATAAGATTACCGAAAAGAAAATGGAGGGCATTGATATTCCACAAGGAATTGATTTTTATAAAAATACAGATGAAAATAAACTGAAAGTTCATATTAATTTTCCGCAAAACAATATGCAGGATGATAAAGCTGCTTTTGAAGCGTGGGCGCTTATTTTCTACACTAAGAAGAATAGGGATATAATATTAAGGTTTAAACCAATCAATTGGGGTGGTTCTTTAGTTATGTCATCTGGTGAGCACCCAAACTATATGAGATTTTTATATAGAGTATGGAAGTTTAATGAGCAAATGAAATGGTTTAGCATTGAGGAAGAAAGTCAAAATATTATTAATGAATTTGAAACAGAGTTTTTAAAATATAAAATCCAAAAGCAACTGATAAACAATAGACCCCAAAAGGAAGCTGAAGTTAGTAAAGGTGCTAAATCAGAACATTTTTTTGAAAATACTTTTGTTAGAGTTGCGCAGGCAAACAAGATATTAAAAGATATAGTAGAAAAAGAAGATGGAACAATGCTTGTAGACATTTATAACCAGCTTCCCAATGGACTGTTTAAAGGGAATTGTCAAAAGGATATTAAGGAAGCTAATAGAATATTTCCAACGGGTTATTTTGATATGTGGGGCATAAGTAAAGAAAATGAGTTATGTATATTTGAGTTAAAGGTGTCGGATTCAAAGGGAGAAGATGCAAACAATAAGTCGGTGGGAATAATTTCAGAGTTGTTTTTTTATGCAAACTATAGTAAAGATATTTTTATGGACAAAAATTGCTGCCATAGCAAAACAGAAACTGAATATAGGGGTTATGACAAGCTTTTATCCTCATCTAAAGAAGGGATACCGAAAATAAAAGCTTACTTTTTAGCACCTATGTATCACTCTCGAATTGAAGATAATATGGACGGAATTGAGAGATGTTTAAATAATAATACCTTACAAATTGAATATAGATTTTTGAAATATAATTATGACAAAATAAAGCCATTAGTAAATGAATTTAAAGAGAGTTATGGAAAAAAATCTGAGGTGGTTAAAAATGGATAAAGAATTATGTACCATTTATGACTGTGAGTGGGATTTATATTATAAAGGCGTAATACAGGATAATGTAGTATGCGTACTAGACAATGAAGGAAACCCAGATATAGCAAGTGAGTATATATGTGAATACATTGACTTCGATATGGTCCAGTTTTATATAGGTTATTATGATGAAATGACAAACTCTAAAAAAGACAAATCAAAATGGGGGTATTTTAGGCTCTCTACTGGTAGAGTCGTTGTTCCTCCTATCTATAATCATACAAATCCATTTTATGGAGATCGTGCAAAAGTTCAAAAAGATAAGAAATACGGGTTTGTTGATCCTGAGGGTATAGAGGTTGTGAAGACGATCTGGAGTGATGCAGCAGGCGCTTTTTATACGGAAATATGCTGGGTGAAAGAAGGAGACAAGTTTGGATATATAGATAAATTTGGAGCAGTTGTGTTGCCGCCACAGTTTGAAGATGCAAAACAATTTAGGTCTATTGGGAAAGCTTATGAAAAAAATAAATATGTGGCTCTTGTTAAAAAAGATGGGAAATATGGTTATATAGATGGAAAAAGTGACTACATTTTTGAACCTAGTTTTGAGGATGCAAAGGAGTTTTGCAGCAGAGGTTATGCACCTGTTATGACACATGAAAAGTGGAGTTTTATTGATGGAAATGGAGAATTTGTAGTAGCTTTTCAATTCGATGATGTTGGAGAAAGTGGTATGGTCCATACTAACGAGAATCTTAATAAAGAAAAGGCTAGTAATAAAACTGAATACATTCATTTCTATACAGTTAGAAAACATAGACAATGGGGTTTGATGAATGATGACTTTGAAATTATCATGCCGTTAGATGTGCAGAATTACGTAGTTTATATAGGCAATAAAATATATATAACAGATGGAAGAGTAACAAGTATACGAAAGGTAAAGGTTTAAAAATATTAAAGGGAGATTAACATGAATTTAATTATCCATCGTGGTACCCACGAAATTGGAGGCTCTTGCGTTGAAATTAACAATTTCAGTCGCAAGCTCCTTCAAAAATCCCTCGGATAATGTGAACAAACCATGAATATGAGCTGTTTTGCTAATTATTGATAATGTATGCTAGGCCATGAATAAAGTAATCCAATTGGTATTGTGTTACATTCATAATTATAATTTATGTACTTGACATAGCAACATAGTTGCAATACAATATAGTGACTATGTTACATTACAGGTAGGTGATATGAAATGGCAAATTCGTCTCAATTATTAAAAGGAATTTTAGAAGGTTGTATATTAAAAATAATTTTAAAAAAAGAAACCTATGGATATGAATTATATAGTTCACTAAAAATCAGTGGTTTTGATGATTTATCTGAAGGAACTTTATATCCTTTGCTAATTAGGTTAGAAAAAAATGGTTTATTGTCCTCAATAAGCAGGGACTCACCGCTGGGACCGAAACGAAAATATTATTCTCTTACTAAATTAGGGGAACAAGAATTTTTAGATTTTTGTAGCTCCTGGGATAAAATTTCAAAATCAGTCAATAGAATATTGGGGGATGATCTAATTGATTAAAACAAAATCATTAATAAAACAATTAAATAAAGCATCTGAAAACTTAGTTTTAGAAAACAAAAAAAAATTTACTGACATTGTAGTATATGTAAGAACATCAAATATAAAAACAAGAGACGCTGAAGAATTTCTACAACAGATACTAGACAGCTTTTTAAATGCACAGAAGCAAGGTGTAAGTATTGAAAATGTACTAGGAACAGCAGATATTAAACATTACTGTGAAGAAATAGTAGATACCTATAAATCAAGTTATAATTACTCATCACTATGTAGCGAATATGTTATGTACACAGGTATGATCGTAACAATGTTATCAATTATTAATTATATTACACAAAATTTAATTATAATTAATAAATATGATGTTAATAATTTCACTCTCTATCTAAAATTCAATATGGGAATAATGTTTCAATTTTTGCTTATAGGTATTATGATTATTGCTATTATGACTTATACTAAAAAAAGCTGTTTTAAGGAAATTGTCAAAGGCGATAAAATAAAAGAATTTTTTAAACTTTGGGTAATAGGATGTCTATGGATGTGTATAATGGTTGCTTGTGGTATGTTTTTAGATAAATTATTAGTATTTAGATTAAATATAATTTTAGTCCTTATTGTTGGAATCGCTTTATATTTTATAGGTCATTATGTATCAGAAAAATAAAAACTTCAAAATTTGAAAGATAAGTTTAAAAAACAAAGTATATATATTTAACTATAACATAATTACTATTGAGTTACTTTCACAATATCAATACACCCTTAATATAGTAAACCCATGTCTAATGATATGGGTTTAATTGTTACGACATATATAAATGTACGGCATTAGCATTTGATAATCGAAATTATAAAATTAGAAAAATATAACACCGTTCTATTGGATATTTCATAAGATTTAATTGCCTATTGTACTTCCAGTTGCATAAAGGGTTATGAAATATAAGTAATTTCAGTCGCAAGCTCCTTCAAAAAATCCCCCGGAGGATGTGAACAAATCATGAAAATGAGCTGTTTTGCTAATTATTGATGCTTTAGCAACAGATATTGTTCTACCAATATCTGAAAGGTGCCTGTCACCTTTCAAAAATTGGAAATGAATTTTAAATTTTCGTTGCTAACAACAGATGGGGTAATTTTTTTTAGAAAAACAACACGATAAATTATGGGATATCACAAAAGAAACTTTAAGGAAGATAGTTCCTGATGACAAGTTTGCAGCTACTGAAGAAAAAATAGACTCATTCCATAATGGATATGGCACATACACTGCATTTAGCAAGTGTTTATATAGTTTGCCCATTTAATATAGAAAATACAGTATTAATACTAATTAATACTTGACAATATAAGTAGAAAGCATTATATTTATACTGTGTACTACTAAGTGTAGTACACTTAGTACACAAGATAGGAATAAAAAGTTATTACTTGAGAGAAGGTGAAACCTTGATAAATATTGATAGCAGAAGCAGTCAACCTATCTACGAACAGATTATTGAGCAGGTAAAGGAGAATATAATCAAAGGAATATTAAAGCCGGGAGATAAACTGCCATCCGTAAGGGAACTTGCAGCGCTTATAACAATTAATCCTAATACTATAAGTAAAGCATATATTGAGCTCGAGCGAATGAAGACAATTGAAGTTATAAGAGGAAAAGGAACCTTTGTTGTGGAAAATTTCAAGCCTATAATGGATGAGGGTAAAATGACAGAAATTAGAGATCATATGAAGAAAATAATAATAGAAGCACATTATATAGGTATTGATAAGGATACATTAATTGATATATTAAAGGAAATTTATAATCAGTTTTAACTAATTTGTTATGGGGGGTGCAGGCTTGATAGATATAAAAAATGTTAGCAAAATGATAGATGATAAATATATTATCAAGAATTTAGATTTGCATGTAAAAAAGGGGAGTATTTTTGGAATAATTGGTGAGAATGGTGCGGGTAAAACTACATTGATAAAATGTATCACAGGTATTTACAAGGTTAATGAGGGAAATATATTAATAGATGGTGAAGATGTCTTTGATAATAATCGTGTAAAACAGACAATAGGTTATGTGTCCGATGAAAATCAATATTTTTCATCATTCAAAGTAAAAGAGTTATTAAAATTTTATGAGAAAACTTATAAAAACTTTTCACAAGAGAGATTTAATGAACTTAATATGAAATTTAAAATTCCGGTTAATCGAAGAGTACGCGAACTTTCTAAAGGCATGAAGATGAGAACTTCTATACTTCTAAACCTAAGTATAAAACCAGATATCTTAATACTTGATGAGCCCACATCGGGACTTGATCCTATAATTAAAAAAGAAATAATGTCCATTATTATAGATGAAGTCGCTTCAAGAGGTGTAACTGTA
>Ga0209430_1002905_pt1 | contig 10441 bp, 10 predicted proteins | sample BarGraIncub1133A_FD_184504 | JGI IMG/M metagenome (GOLD analysis project Ga0209430, IMG submission 184504) | Arctic peat soil microbial communities from Barrow, Alaska - Barrow Graham LP Incubations 11-33A (SPAdes) (version 2) | ecosystem: Environmental > Terrestrial > Soil > Wetlands > Peat... | reverse complement strand
CTGGGTATACCATTTCATGAAAGTCTTAGTAGCTTCAGCATTCTTTGTGGAATTGAAAATTACATTTGGTCCACCTGTATTCATGGTAACTGGCGTTTTCATTTTAGGAAGAACACCTACCCCATAATGTAGCTGGTGCAGGGGCTACATGATCTTTCAGATTTAAATCCGCAATAGCCTGTGCTGCTTCGATAGTTTCTGGCTTACCAAGTAGTAATTCCTTACCGTCTTGACTTACTAAACCGCCTCCATTAGACATTGCTAGTACTGGCCACATCCATGATATTGTGTTGAAATTACAACCATAGGTCACAATATTTTTGGCATCAAATCCGGAATCATTTGGAGTCTTGCCATTTTTATCCTTTGTAAGTTTTTTCGATGCATCAACAAATTGTTGCCATGTCCATGCTTGATCAGCTGAAGCTGGTGGATAAGCCACTCCTGCTTTATCAAATAAATCTTTGTTATAATAAAGGAGTAATACTTCATTTGCACAGCTGTAAGCAACTGCTTTCCCTTTATATTTAAAAGCAAGCGAGTCGAGTGGTGCATCATTCCCAGTATACATATTGCTTATATCAAGCAATTTACCATTTACAGCCCATTTTATAACCTGTGATTCCACCATCATTCCAGAATCAGGCAGATTATTTGAAGAGGCCATTGTGTTTAGCTTAGTCACATAGTCAGCATATGGAACTGAAACGAGTTTTACAGTTATTTTGTCCTGAGATGAATTGAACTTATCAAGAGCTTTCTGTGTTCCCGCTGGTCCTGTTTCATTATTGTACCAAGCCATATAAGTAATTTCTTGTTTAGCCTTCGACGCAGAAGTACCAGTGGTTGGTTTGCTTCCACAACCGGAAAGCACTGAGGTCATTAATAATACACTTAATGATAATGCTAGTATTTTCTTTTTTTGCATTTTAAATTTCCATCCCCCTTTAATACTAAATTTTTCAATATAAAATGTTATCAGTAAGTTCACAATATCGTTTACAATATAATTCTATCATATTCAAACTCTAGTTCAATTCAAAATTTATATGGTTTTACTTAAATTTTTTAATATGCTGAAAATATTACTTGGTAAATATTTGATAATACTATTAGTAATCTGTATAATTAAATAAACATATAATAAAATATTACTAGTATTCATATAAAAGGGGTGTTTAGTATGTTAAACAAAAGTTTATACAAAGAGAGGGAAATTTTCCAAGCCTTAGATTTGTGTGATAGTGCTGGCAAGCTCAGAGATGAAAGTATCGGTTGGTCTAGAAACCCAGTGTTTAACTGTAACCTTTCTGGCCACTTCTTGCGTAAAAAGAAATGGAATTACTGGTGTATAACTAATGAAGATTGCCTTTTTTCTGTTACTATCTCTAATCTAGATTATGTGGGTATGACTTTTGTATATTTTTTAGATCTCAAAACACATAAATTTATTGAAAAAACTTTCATGACTCCCTTAGGTAATCATTGTTCAATGCCTAACAACGTACACGAGTCTGTTTCTTTTAAGAATAGTGGAATGGAATTAGGATTTGTAGAAGAAGATAACGCCACCCATATTGTTGCAAAATGTAGTAACTTTATGGGAAATTTGATGAAAGCGGATCTTAAAGTAAATTACCCTAAAGGCCACGAAACATTAAATGTTGTAATACCTTGGAGTACGGATTCTTTCCAATTTACATCAAAGCAACAGTGCCTTCCTACTAGAGGAATTCTAACTATCGGTGAATCCTTATATATTTTTGAACCTGATACGGCCTTTGCTACGCTTGATTTTGGAAGGGGTATATGGCCTTATAAGGTTATGTGGAACTGGGCTACTGCCTCTGTCATACAAAAGGGTAAAAGCATAGGCTTTAACTTAGGTGCAAAATGGACAGATGGAACTGGCTTGACAGAGAATTGCATTATTATTGACGGTAAAATATTAAAGCTGAGTGAGGATATAATATACGAATATGATCCTAAAGATATTATGAAGCCTTGGATCCTTAAGACAGCTCTTACAACTAAGATAGATCTGATATTCACTCCTTTTTATGAGAGAATCGCCAAATCAAATTTATTAATAATAAAATCTGAGGTACATCAGATGATTGGTTACTTTTCTGGAGTAATAAAAACAGATGCAGGAGAAGTTATTCCTATAAAGTCTATGCTAGGAACTGCTGAAGACCACTTTGCAAAATGGTGAAAATTATTGTTCAGTATAAGGAAGATTATTTATGATACTATTTAAGTGGGGATATTTCCGAATTCTCCAGTATATCTTTTTCTCGAAATAGGCTTGAAACAGCTTCATCGTAATCATATAATCTTTCTGATTTCTTAATTCTTTTTGCATATTTTGCATTATCAGAAAACACTGAAATCATATAAAACCATAATTCTTTCATTTTAAATAAAACATTTTTATCTCCAAAGAGTGTTTTTTTATAATCTTCATAGATTTTATCATGAAAGTCTTTAAGTAAATCTTTTTCCAATTTAATATGATTTGTAATATCATTGATCAGTCCGGGATTAGCTAATAATCCCCTACCAAACATTAAAGTAACTACACTTTGGAAATTAACGGAAAACTCCTTGTAATCTTTGATGGTAAAAATGTCACCATTATAGCAAACGGGATTTTTGCTTGAAATCAAGGCTTCCTTAAAAATTATCAGATTAGGCTTATTTTTATAAAAATCTTTTTGAATCCTTGGATGAATGATAAGCTCTTCCATAGGGTATTTATTAAAGATCTCGATTAAATCATAAAATTCTTCAGGTTGGTCTTTTCCTATTCTGGTTTTTATCGAGATTTTTGTGATGGATTGAGAAAATATTTCATATAAAAACGCATCAAGTTCATCTCTTTTTGAAAGAAATCCAGAACCTTTATTTTTTGAAACTACAGTCCTAGACGGACATCCCAAATTTAAATTGATCTCATTATATCCCAGCAGCTTTATTTTCTTTGAAATATTAATAAAATCCTTTGCATTATTGGTTAGTAATTGTGGAATCAAAACTAGCCCTTGGTTGTTTTCTGGTAAAATATCATTTAATTCTCGAGTTCTAAAAGTTTCGTTTTGATTTGCAACAATAAACGGTGAAAAGTACTTATCTATATTATTGAAAAAAGCATTATGGGCATTTCTATAAATGTACCCAGTCAAACCTTCCATAGGTGCGAAATAAAAATTCATATATCTGATACCCCCATCAGTTTTCATTGTACATGTTTTCAATGATGTCTCATGTGCTGAGTATGGTTATCTTTATTATTATATTATAATGTAATCACTTTTGGAGCATCACTGAAAGAGTATAATGTTGCTTTACCTTCTTCAATATAGAAAACCTCAAAAATAGGATTTTCTGGTGATTTATATATTTTCTCAAAACTTGGCATGACTTCAAAAGCTTTAACCTTCGCATCCATACTTGAATCAAACACTGCTTTACCTTGTAGTCTTATCCATTCACCACCCACTGACATAGTACATACTTCGAAATATGGATTTGAAACTAACTGTTTATATATATCCTTTACGTTGCTTGTGCAAAAATATATTTTACCTTGGTGTTCCATGGCAAATCCAAATGGACGTACTCTTGGTTTATCGCCCTCAACAGTTGCAATGTAAAAGACTTTAGCATCAGTAATAAATTTCAATATTTCGTTCATTTTTTTACCTCACCTTAATTATTTATTTCAATGTTTAATATTAGCAAATATGCCTCTCAACGTCAATATTTTATTAAACTGGAGTAAATACTTAAAGCAGCACTGCAAGTATTTGCTCGCAGAGGATTTTCTGGTGCTAAAATTAGTGATATTGCAACTGAGGCTAAACTAAGTCATGGATTGGTTTATCACTATTTCAAATCAAAGGATGACCTTTTTGTAGAACTTGTAAAGGAAGCTTTTATTGGCTCGAACGTGGCTATTATGATGACAGATAATTTACCAGGTAGTGCATACAATAAAATTAAAATTATGACAGAACTTATGCTTTCTACTTTTTCTAAAAGAAATGAGTCTTCCTATTTTTTTTATCTTATGCTTCAAGCTGCTACTTTAGATTCAGTACCTGTTGAAGTAAAGGAGCTTCTAAAGCAGGAATCAATTACTATTAATAAGCTTGCTACCTTAATAGCACAAGGGCAGCTAGAAGGGGAAATAACGGACGGGGATCCAGTTATGCTGTCTATACGGACGGGGATCCAGTTATGCTGTCTATAACCTTTTGGTCTTTTACTGAAGGTCTAGTTCTAATGAAGATACAAATGGGAGACTTATATATATTTCCTGATGGGGATCTAGTGTTAAGATTAATTAAAAAATAAGGGGTGTTTTCTATGAATAAAAAAAAGAAAATAATAATCATAGGTGATATTTACGCAAATTGAAGGAGATAATGGTAAAAAGCTTACGAGCTTCGGCGATGTAGAAAAACTTGAAAAAGAATTATTGCTAGTTTCACCCCTTGATGAAGTATTGATAAAAGAGCTAACAGACGCAATAAGATGCCTAAGTAAACTTAGTATGCCAATGGATAAACCACAAGATATGTATAATTTATTTGACTATGCGAAAGTTATTTTTAAAGCAGCTCCAATGATGAGTATTATGAAGAAATATAATAGTATCACTACTGGAGATTATGTAGCACAGTTTAAAGATCCATTTTTAAAAGAAGCCTTATCCAGCTTGCTTACTAACGAATATTCGGCATTTATTCTTATTATGATGTTAGACGCTTATAATAACAAAGATGCAAGCTGGTCTATTGGAGACTCATTAGAATTTGCTCAAGGGATTGAAAAACGTTATACAGCTTTGAAGGGACAAATTCATTATGATACTAAAGTTAAAAGTATTATTGTAGAAAATAACAAAGCCACCGGTATACGTCTTGTTGATGGTTCTGAATATTTTGCTGATTATGTAATTTCTACAGCTAATGGATATTCCACAATATTTAATATGTTAGAGGGCAAGTATATAAACGAGAAAATTACTAGCCTTTACAACAATACACCTACCGCTCCTACGTCAGTTCAAATATCCTTAGAAATAAATTGTGATCTATCACTCGATCCATATTTTATTCAATTGAAATTAGATAAACCTTTTAACGTTGGTGATGTTTCTTTGACACATTTTCCATATAAAAGTTTTTGTTATGATAAAACTATGACACCTTCTGGAAAATCTGTTGTTACCGCTATCCTTCCTACCAATTATGAATATTGGGAAAAACTATATTTAGATAAAGCTGCTTATAGAGCTGAAAAACAAAAAATTGGAGAGAAATACATTGAAGTTTTTGAAAAGAGATTCCCTTTTGCAAAAGGGAAAGTGGCAGTTGTTACAGGGAAATGGAGTATATTAAAAATATGCAAAGAAGAAGGAAAGAAATTTATAGCTTTAAAACCATGGATAAGATATAAATTCATTTAGTGTAAGGAATAAAGAAGAAACTGTAAATAGTTTCTTCTTTATGATTAAACTTTAAAACCTACCTTGCAGTAATGGTGTAATCTGCCCAGAATAGTACACACACAAAATATGAAGTGCTCTGGTGCAGGCCGTATAAAGCAGAAGCCTTTCCTCTTCGCAGCAGTAATTTCCATTTCCTGCGTTATAGATAAAAACAACATCAAATTCCAGACCTTTAGCAAGATACGTGGGTATTACAAGGGTGTCATTTATATATTCGTCATCATCCTTCACTATGGATTTAACTTTAACCTTATCTTTTAGGAAACTGTATACTTCATCTGCCTCCTTTATAGTCCTTGTTATTATCCCAATAGATTTGTAACCTTTCTCCTTATATGTTTTTATATCCTCAAGAATTCGTTCTTTTATAGTCTCTTCCTGTGGAAATCCAAGGACAATAGGTTTATCTCCACTTCTTTCTACATATTCATCAGTAATCTCCGCCTTAAGTAGCTTTCTTGAAAACTTGGTAATCTCCATTGTAGATCTGTAGCTTTTGGTTAAATTTATTAAGCAGGTATTATTTTGCGGAAATATATGTGAGATATTATTATAATCTCCTACATTCATGAATGGGTTTATAGATTGATTAAGATCACCCAGCATTGTTATACTAGCAGACTCAAAAAGCTTATAAAAAATTTCATATTGCAGCGTAGTATAGTCCTGAGCCTCATCTATAATCACATATTTTATCCCTAAGGTTTTTGGCATGTCTCCCAGCGCAATCTTTAAATATAGAAGGGGCGGCTGATCTTCATAATAAAGCTGCCCGACTTTCAAATTTTCTAAAGTATAACTTTTGATTTCATCTATTTCCTTCTCACTGTTTTCAGTATTTGAGCCTTTGGAAAAAAGCTCAAGCTTCTCAAATAACTTCTGATAAATATCCAGTAAATCATACTCTGTAATTCTATTGATTTCTTGGTATAAATATTTCATTTCATCCCTTACTGCAGCTGTACTCTTCTCTGTGATTTCAACTCTATCTATATAATAACCTAAATCCTGAAGGTCACTGACACCTTCTCTTATTAGTTCTCTTTCATAGGGCTTCAACAAGAATAAAATTCTTGCTCTTATCTTTTGAAGTCTCACTTTAAGAGGAAGATGTATATAATCTTTATAAAACAGCTCATTTATTTCCTTTGAGGAAATTATTAACTCACCTCTAAAAATTACATCGGTAAAAAATCTATCCACTTTTTCAATATAAGTTACATATTTCTTTAATATATCTATAAATTCAAGAGAAGATTTATATTTTATATTCCTGATTCTATCTTGATAAGTCGGTTTCTCTTTGGAAGTCAGAATAAATTCCATCATATCACAATAATCTTCCTTCTTAAGGTCACTGCCTAAGGCCTTATGCATATATTCCTTAAAAGTTGTCTGAAACATATTTTCCTCTCCAAGCTGGGGTAATACACTAGATATATAATCATTGAAGATTTGATTAGGAGAGAATATTATAATATTTTGAGGTGTTATTTTATCTCGGTGTTTATAAAGCAAGTAAGCTATTCTATGAAGAGCAATAGAGGTTTTTCCACTTCCAGCTGGTCCTTGAACAATCATGTTTTTGTACTCTTCATTGCGGATTACCCTATTCTGTTCTCTTTGAATAGTTGTCACTATAGCCTTCATACTGCCGTCCGTACTTCTACTCAAGATATCCTGAAGGATTTCATCATCTATCTTCAGATTGCTGTCAAACATATACTCAATTCTATCCTTGTTAATTTTATACTGTCTCTTTAGCATAAGCTTTCCACCAACAATTCCTTCAGGGCATTTATAGCTGGCTTCTCCAATTTCATAATCATAAAACATGCTTGAAACAGGTGCTCTCCAATCATATATGAGGAAATCATAATCATCATTTGTCAGATTTGAGATCCCTATATAATACTTCTTAGCGCCCTCATCACCATTTTCTAAAAAATCAATTCTCCCAAAGTAGGGTGACAAAATCATTCTTTCGTATTTGTTTTGGAGCTTTCCAGTTATTTCATGATTTCTCTTTTGTCTTTTCATCTCATCGATGTACCCTAAAAAGTCTACAATTTGTTCTTGTCCATTAGCTATAGAAAGAGATCCAACTTCCTGCCATAATTCCCTTTGAGTTTCTAGAGCATGCTTTTTAAACTTTTCTTTAAAGTCCTGCTTTTCGCTAAGCTGTATGCGAACTTCTTTAAGCACCTTTTCCAGCCATTCATTTTCTGAAATCCATTCAAAATCGTTAATATTCATGATATAACCCCGCCTTACAACCGATAAACCAATAAAATTATTTTTTCAAACTCTATTGACATCTCTCTTCTTGAAGTGTATAATTAATTTTGTATATGTTGCTCTTGTCTATGTATTGCAATAGCTTAATTTTAACACTTTTAATTTACTGTGTCAATAGTAAAGACACTTGCCCTTGGGTAAGTGTCTTTTTTGCTTAGTTTAATTATTTATAAGTGTTCCTAATTGTTTAATTCCTGTTTTATTTTATCTAATAAAGTAAATACCTTAACTGAACACTCGTCCATCATCTTAAGCCCTGCTTCAGCCGCTTTAACATCACCTTTTTCAAAAGCTATAACAGCTTCCTTTGCAACATTATGTAGCTCTATGTGAGGTTTCTCTAAATCCAAGAAAGTTTTGCTGCTCCTAAATTTATCATTATCTCCTCCATAATACCATGTACCAAGTCTACATTTTTTACACTCACCTACTACGTGAATATCCACTTTTTCATTGCCAAGAAGCATATTGTAAATTCTCCAACGCCATAGTAAATGATCCGTTTTGTAAATTTCTATCATGTCCATATCTGACATACACAATTTATTCTTAAGCATTTCTATCCTAATTGCATCGATTCTTTTGCTTAAGTCATATATGACTTTCCCCGTAGTTTGACAACTATTGTCTATAAAATCAGCTTGATTTGAAAGATCCACTATGCTTTCAGTAAAAGATTGAGTTACTGCTGTCTGCTCTTCAGTATTAGCTGCAACTTGAATAATTGTATCTGCAACCTTTTCCATTGAAGAATCAATCAAATTAATTGATTTTAAAGCATTATCAATAAGTTTCTTACCTGAGTCCAGCTGTTTCGATGTCTGACTAATCTTTGTAACTGATAAATCAATACCATTTTGCAGATCTAACACGTTCTTCTGTATGTCTAATACTGAGTTTCTTGTATGCTCAGCAAGTTTTCTTACCTCATCTGCTACCACAGCAAAACCTCTACCCTGTTCTCCAGCTCTTGCCGCTTCTATTGAAGCATTCAATGCAAGCAAATTTGTTTGGTCTGCAATCCCCTTTACAATATCAACTATACTATTTATTGTATGAGTCTTTTCTTTAACTTCTTGCATTTGACTATCTATACTAGAAATATCATCAAATGACTTTCGTATGAATTCAATAGATTCAGATATGTTTTTAACCCCGTTCTCCGTAATTTCCTTTGTAGAATTTGAGTTTTCTGACACCTTTTGTGACATTTGAGCAACATCCTCTATAGAGGCAGATAGCTCTTCACTAATGGCAGCCATAGAATGTAAAGTATCAGTTTGATTCTTAACACTTTTAATCATATCTCTAGATGAGTCCATTCTAGTTACCATTTGTACTACAGCATTGACATCAAGAATAGTTTTCTTTCTATCCTCACATAATTGGGCTATCATAGCATTCCACGTATTTACTACTTCACTACAAGCTAAATCATCAGAATTTAATTTTATTGCCTTGCCTTCTATAATACTAGTGAAAATCCTAACTAGTATATCCTTATGGACGTATTCCGACATTGGATTTATGCCTTCTCTTTTATTTGATCTTTTGAGTAACTTCTTAAGCATAACAATCCCCCCTATTTTCCATTTGTTAAATTATATAAATATTTTTCTACCTTATTAAAGTTTACACTAATTTGCAACAAAATCCTACATTATATTTGTGTTTTTTATTTAATTTTTTACGGTAAAATTTCTAATCTTTTGTAGCTTGCAGGACATTTACCAGTTACGCCTTTAAATACGCGGCTGAAATAAAAAGGATCCATATATCCCACGAGTTCCCCTATTTCTTTTACACTCAAATCTTTGTTATTAATCAAAAGATGTTTAGCTTTATTAACTCTAAGAGTAGTAAGATATTTCAATGGATTTTCTCCAATGTATTTTGTAAATATTTTGCTCAAGTAAGATGAATCAGGCAATTTCAATCATCACTACTTTAGGATTAACAATGTCTATGTTAGCTGGCTGTGGTACTCCAAAAACTGGAAGCACTGGTTCATCCTCAACAACAACGAAGAAGAATGTTACACTTTCTTACATGCTAAGCCAAGGTTGGATCCAAGTTGCTTTTCAGCATCTTGGTGCTAAATTTGAGGCTGAGAGTGGTATAAAAATTGACTACCAAGTTATCCCTGCAGATCAATATTTCAATGTTCTTATGACCAAGTTAAATGCAGGAGAAGCTCCAGATATTTTCGGATCACAAAGTGGTAAGTTTGATATCGTATCACAATTAAACATTGAAAAAAATGGTGTTGATTTAACTAATGAAGAATGGGTAAAAAGAATGGATCCTTTAGTAAAAGAGCAATTGACAACAAACAATAAAACATACGGATTAACGATTTTTGATAACTTACCTGTTTATCCAGTATTATATAGCAAAAAAATATTTGCAAGTTTGAATCTAACAGTCCCAAAGACATAGTTACAGTTCAGATGTGTTCATTATAAAATCTGTAATATTTGATTATACTAGTCGAAAAAATACTCCTATTAAATATTTGATTATTTTTGAGAAAACCTTTAAAATAAAAACAGCTTAAACTAGCCCAAATCAACGGTTTAGCTTGCTTTTTGACTGATTTTATGGTATAATTTTATCATACAAATC
>Ga0209430_1002902_pt1 | contig 10452 bp, 8 predicted proteins | sample BarGraIncub1133A_FD_184504 | JGI IMG/M metagenome (GOLD analysis project Ga0209430, IMG submission 184504) | Arctic peat soil microbial communities from Barrow, Alaska - Barrow Graham LP Incubations 11-33A (SPAdes) (version 2) | ecosystem: Environmental > Terrestrial > Soil > Wetlands > Peat... | reverse complement strand
CCAAGCTATCCAAAGGAGTACCGTGATTTGGCGCTAAATACGTATAAAACGAAGTATTCACTTACTGACAGTACTTCGCTGGGCAAAACCAACTATGATGTCTTTTTCTATGATTCGGACGCTAGGCGCAGAGCCTCCTTCGTTTTGCCTGATGAATATGCCTCACTGGTAACAAGTAAAGGTACAATGGACGATAAATGGAACAAGTGGGTCACTGAAAAAATGAAGTTTGTTAAACCGGTTCTAGACGAAATGAATGCAAAACTGAAAAAATAAAATTTGTTAAACTGGTTCTAGACGAATTGAATGCAAAAAAGTAATGAATTTTCTGAGAAAACAATCTTGAACTAGGAATATTTCAGACTAGGTTCCGTCGATTAAGAATTTAGAATTGGAAATTTTCTTAGAGATTCATTACAATTAGCGGCGTGTCATTTTAGTAATTTAGGAGATTGAGTCACCTTGTCGACGAGGATAGATAAAATCTCCTAAGTTCATTTTTTAAACGTTTTCTATACCAAGATTTTATGTATCTTTACGCTTTCAGCCTAGTAAGGCTGAAAGCGCATACCGCCTAAAGACGGTGATTTATACCCCAAGAATCGAAAATATAAAGGAGCTATGTCAATGAGTCTTATAAGTGTTAAAGAGATACTGCGCCACGCGGCGATGAACTCTTACTGCGTGCCCGCTTTCAATGTGTTCAACTACGAGTCGGTACGGTGGGCAGTAATGGCCGCAGAAGAGGAGAATATGCCGGTTATCATCCAGTTTTATCCGGGTTATACGGTGCATATTTCTATGAAAGTTATAGCCGAAACGGTAAAGGATCTGGCGCGCAATGCTAAAATCCCGGTTGGTCTTCATCTGGATCACGCGAAGGATTTTGAAACGGCAATCGCCGGTATCGCGGCAGGTTTTAGCTCAGTTATGATCGACGGCTCTTTATTGCCCTTTGACGATAATGTGCGTATTACGGCGGATGTAAAGCGCGTGGCGAATATTTTTGGCGTTGATGTGGAAGCCGAACTGGGTCATGTCGGAAGCGGAAGCAAACTGGAGGATTATACAAACCCCAATAATTATACCGACCCGGCTGATGTAAAACGCTTTTTGGAACTGACGGGCGTGGATTCACTGGCCATAGCTATAGGCAACGGCCACGGCCATTATTTAAAAGCACCCGTAATTGATTTTGACAGAATAAGCGCAATAAAAGCCAAAACCGATGTGCCTCTAGTAATGCACGGTGGATCAGGCATTCCAGATGATCAAATTCGCGAATCCGTAGTCAGAGGTATCAGTAAATTTAATATAGCGACCGAATACAGCTGCTCTTTGTACGAGGCTCAGAAGCCCGTCGTCGAAGGACAGGATTCTTTCTACGGCGTGCTGCATGCCATGCAGACAAACGCGGTGGAATATGTCCGTTCTAAAATAAGGTTGTTGAATCCTAAAGAATACAGGTGGTAATGCGTATGATTGATGTTATCGGAATAGACGCTCCATGTATGGATTTTCTTGTAAATTTAGACAGGTTGCCTACTAAGAACTGCAGCATTCCTTTTCTCGAATCAAGTTGGCAGGGTGGCGGCAAGGCGGCGACGGCGTTAATAACGCTTGCGCGGTTAGGAGAAAGCTGCGGAATTATCGCCAATATAGGCGGCGATCTGTACGGCGATGTAATCAAATGGGACTTTATACGGCATAACGTGGATGTTTCGCGTCTAAAGCGGCTTACCGGATACAACACCTCTCTATCGCTGGTGTTGTCTGAACGGGAAACCATGGGCCGTAGCGTAATTTGGCAGCGTGGCGGCGCACCTCTTGTAACAGAATTGGACGTTGAATACCTGAAACAAGCAAAATACCTGCACGTTCCGGGTGCCGGCGGCGTGTTCGCGGAGGCTATGAGTATAGTTCACAAGGCGGGTGGCAAGGTAGTCATTGACGCTGATAGGTACGACGCGGCGATAATAGATAAGCTCGATATGATTGACGTATTTATCGCGTCGGAATTTTTCTTCGACAAGCTGGGTATTAAGGATATAGAGGCGTGCTGCCACGAAATACAGAAGAAAGGGCCTGAGATAGTCGTGTTTACATTTGGGGAGAAAGGTTGCTCCGGGCTGGGGGCAGACGGGGTTTTCTTCACAGAACCAGCTTTCAACGTGCCTGTCGTGGATACTACTGGCGCGGGCGATGTCTTTCATGGGGCTTTTATCCACGGCCTTTTACAGGGTTGGGAAGCCCGGGAATGCGCACGGTGGGGAAACGCGGTATCGGCAATAAAAGTTACGCGGTTAGGTGGGCGCGCAGGCATTCCTGATTCGGAAGCAGTTCGAGCATTTTTAAGTACCGGCATAATCGACTGTTCAGAGCTGGACGAACGCGTAAAATGGTACTCAAACGCGCTTGAAAATACAATTAATGAAACCGGGAGGCGGGCTGATGAGATATAAATCCTTTGGAAAGACAGACCTTAAGGTTTCTGCCATAGGAGCGGGAACCTGGGGCATGGGCGGCAGAGGCTGGGGCGCAAGCGATAAAGCAGGTTCGATATCGGCAATTCACGCCATGCTGGATTTGGGCGTGAATCATATAGACACCGCGCCAGCATATGGCAGAGGTTTTGCTGAAGAGATTATAGGCGAGGCTATTAACGGTATTCGCGGCGAGCTGATTGTAACCACAAAATGTGGCATGAATATCGATAAGCCGGGCATGGCCGTCAAAGCGGCGACACGGGACGAGATCATAAATGGTTGCGAGGGGTCGCTTAAGCGGATGAAGCTTGATTATATCGACATCCTGTTGCTGCATTGGCCGGATGTCAATACACCGCTTCAGGAGACGATGGAAGCGATGAACCATTTAAAAAAGCAGGGCAAGATACGGTTTATCGGAGTGTCGAACCTGTCCATGGATCAAATGGAAGAAGCATCAAAATACGCGGATGTGACGGTTACTCAGCTGCCTTTTTCGATGGTGGACAGATCAGCCGAGGAGAAAATTAAAAGGGCTCACGACAGCGGGATTGCGACAATGACTTACGGCTCCCTGGGCGCGGGCATTCTCTCTGGTAACATACGCAAGTACACGGAATTTGGCGAGGGCGACGTAAGAGGTGGATTTTACAACTTCTTTCGCGAGCCAAAGTTCTCGAAGGTTATGACATTGCTTGAGAGCATGGATACGATAGCTGAAAATCGCGACGTGCCGGTGGCGGAGGTTGCGGTAAACTGGGCGGTTCAGAAAGAGTATGTTCACACGGCGCTTATCGGCGTGCGTACGGTGGAGCACGCGAAAGATAACTGTCATGCTATGGATTGGTTACTTACCGACGACGAGATAATGTTTCTCGACGAAAAAACAAAAATATTATTGGGGTGAAATAATGTTAACTGAAAAAGTAAGAATCGGCGTTGTTCCGATACGGAGAAGTTTTTTAAGTATGCAGGAAGCATTAAGGCAAAAGCAGCTTTTCATGGGAGCAATCAACAAAATCCGACCTGACGCCGTAAGCTTTATAGATATAGACGAAATTTGCGAAAACGGTATCCTATCGGGTGCAGAGCATGTTGATAAGGTAGTCGCGAAGATGAAAACAAACAGGGCAGACGCGGTGTTTATCGCATTTTGCGACTTTGGCGAGGAAGTTGTTGCAGCCCGTGTTGCAGCAGCGCTTAAACTTCCCGTGTTAGTGTGGGGGGCGCGAGATGAAAGTCCGAATTCGGATGAATCCCGCGGCAGAGATACACAATGTGGCATATTTGCGGCCACAAAGGTGATGGCGCGTTTAGGCGTCACATACAGTTACATATACAACGTACCTTCGGAAAGTGAAGAATTTAGAAACGGCTTTGAAACATTCATACGGACTGCGGCCGTAGTTAAAAGCTTGAAGGGGCTTAAAATAGCTCAAATAGGCCAACGCCCCGGCTCGTTTATGAGTGTTATTGCAAGTGAAGCTGCACTTGTGGAAAAATTCGGCATTGAGGTTATCCCTCTGGGAGTCAGTAAAATAATAAGCCGAATGGAAGATATTAAAAAAGAAAGAGAAAATGAAATTAAAGAATATATTTGCGAATTAAAATCAAAAGTAGATACATCAAGAATGTCGGAAGAAAAAATCGTTTCCATGGCTGCGTTCAAGATTGCGCTTAAGGAGTCTATTTCTGCCTTGGGCTGTCGTGGCGCGGCTCTCGAATGTTGGTCGGCATTCCCTCCGATTCTCGGGTTTACGCCTTGTTTCATAGTTGGCGAAATGACCGATGAGGGATACCCCATTAGCTGCGAAACAGATATAAATGGAGCTATAACGTCTATTATGCTGGAAGCTGCCGCACTGGGAGACAGCGTGTCTTTCTTTGCCGATCTTACAATACGGCATCCGGAAAACGATAGTGCTGAACTTCTGTGGCATTGTGGCCCATTCCCATATTCCCTGCGCGATCCGGATTCTCAGCCATATCTGTTGGAAGGAAGAGGCCGTTTTCCGCTTAAGAAAGGTGAGATAACAATCGCCCGTCTGGACGAATTAAATGGAAACTATAAAATGATAGCAGTTGAGGGTAAAGCTGTAGATGGGCCGCCTACCACCGGCACTTATACATATTTTGAAACTGATAATTGGAAAAGGGTAGAAGAAAAGTTTGTTTTTGGACCTTATATACATCATGTTGCCGGCTGTTACGGACAATATGCCCGCTGTTTAAAAGAAGCCATTCGGTTCATTGAGCATATTGAATGGGATGATCTTAACTGCGGACCGTCGTCTTTGTAAAGGAATAAATAGGGGTTAGTTTTTGATTTTCCCAAATGCAAGGTTTCTACAGAAATAGCCGTAAAAACCTTGCATTTGGGGCGGCGGAAATGCTGGAACAAATGATTACGTTCTTTAAAATTTGAGTTTAATAAAGTGAGGAGATAAAGATATGATTAAAATTAAGGCAAAACCTCTGTGTCATGAGAACTTCCAGAAATACGGCATTTTTCAAAATCTTCTGGACGATGAATCCATGGCCAAGAATTCCGTGAATCCCGCTGGCTTTTTCCCGGATCTCATTGAACTGAATTTCGGTACGACTACCTTGCCATCAGTGTGCTGCTGCAGCGTAGAAAAGAAAGACAAAAATATCGTCAACTCTATGGAGGCCCATCAGTACACCTGCGAAGGACTTCTTCCCCTGGACGCCGATGTTATCATATTCGTCGGGGTTTTGCCAGGGACGGGCTTTTCCGTCAAAACCCTTGAAGCTTTCATCGTACCCAAGGGAACCTTTGTAAAATTGAACCCCCTTATCGTTCACGGTACACAGTACTGTATCGACACGGAGGAAGCCCATATCCTGTGCATGCTGCCTGAACGCACCTTCCGCAATGATAAGATTGGCTACATGATAGAAAAAGACGAAGATAAGGCGGAGATCATCCTTTAATCCAACGTAATTTCAATAGTGACGATTTATAGTTCTAAACATAGGTGATTTCCAATTCAAGTAATTTTCTGAACGAATTAGCCCGAAATCCGTTCGGAATACGGGTTTTATCAAAAGTTACTGGTCGAATATACAAAACAATTGTATCGGGCAAACCAATCATATGTATATAATCATATTAGTAAGATAGGAAAAGGGGAAATAATAAATGCGTATATATGTAAATCAAATCGGTTATCGACCAGAGGATGTTAAGACCGCTGTTCTTAATACCGAATTTAAACTTGATTTAGGAAAGTTCAGCTTGCTTGACAGCTTATCCGGCCAAGTGGTTTACGAGGATACAATTGAATATGCAGGAGAGATTTCAAGATGGAACAAAGGGTATTTTTATAAAATCGATTTTACTCCTTTTATAAGAGAGGGTCGTTTTTATTTAAAAGCTGGAGATGCAATATCGTTCCCGTTTGAGATCCGCACATGTATTCTTGATTTTGAGATGATGATGAACACCGTTTATTACTTCCGCAGCCAACGGGATGTGGGTGAGTGGGAAGCCCAAGATAAAAACGTGATGTTCCAAGATCAACGTCCCGAGCGGATCGATGCCTCAGGAGGCTGGTTTGACGCCACCGGGGACTACGGTATCCACCTTTCACACCTCACTCATTCTAAATATTATACCCCCCAACAAACTTCTTTGTCTGCCTATGTGTTCTATAAAGCGAATGATATCACAAAAAATTGGTATAAACAGCAACAAGAGGGATCCACAGGTGTCTCACAAGAATTTTTTGGCCATATTCTCACTGAGGGTACTTATGGTGCCGATCACTTGATGCGTAGGGCTGCTCCGTCCGGCTCTTTCTACCGCTCCATCCGTAGGGGTATGCGTGAATTTGGCTCTAAGGATCGCACCCGCCACATTGGATATGAACTTAGACGTTCATCCGCACAGTTCGGTAACGCATTTACCGCCGGTGGAGAAGTAGTCGCCCAGGAATTTTATGAAGTTGCCTTCCGCATGGGCGGAGGTTTTGCCATCGCTGCACTGGCTATTGCCGCGCGTCATCCCTACCCCAGCCAGCAATTTACGTGTGATGAATATTTAAATACAGCGATACGCTCCTATGATTATCTATTGAAAAACAACGAACGTTATGCTAATGACGGCCGTTGGAATCTTGTGGATCGTTATGCTGCTTTAGTTGCCTCTACCGAGATATATTTAACCACCAATGAACCAGCCAAATATAAAATGGCCGAAGATATGATGGAACAGTTAATCAATCATACCGTACCTGTAGGTGAAGATATGGTTCGTTGGAATGTGGATGAAGACATTCCTTACTACCATGCTGCCGAGGCAGGCTTGCCCGTAGTATCGCTCATGACGTTTTTTGAAGCCAATCCTACCTCCGAGGCAGCAAAAAAAGCTTTAAAGATAGCGGAAATGGCAATGCGTTACGAGACTCATATAACAGACGATACCACGAATCCATTTGGATATCCCAGATATACTTGGAAAAACTCTGAAGGTAAACTGCAGAACCGATTCTTCTTTCCCCATGAAACCACAGTGAGCCCATGGTGGCAGGGGGAGAATGCTCGCCTGGGATCACTCAGTGTCGCCGCTTTGTATGTGGCTGATTATACCAGCGATAAAAATCTGGAAAAACGACTGCGTCTTTACGCACAACAGTGTATCGACTGGATTGTGGGGTTAAATCCATTCGATGTTTGCATGATCCACGGTTTTGGATATAAGAACGCCCGATATTTTGCGGGTGGAACCTATCGTCTTCAATGTCCGGCCGGCATAGTAAATGGTATCACCAGCCACTCCGAGGATGAGGAAGGCATCGAATTTGTTTACGACCTGGGTCAAGGTCAGGATGATAACTGGCGTTGGGGTGAACAATGGATTCCACACAGCTCGTGGTACTTATACGCCCTTGCCATGAAATACCATAACGTTAAATAAAATCAAAAGTAAATAGTGTCTGCTGAACAAACCGATAAATCGGCTTGTTCAGAATGATGGGTGTTTTTGCCCCCCCCGAAAAGGGGAAATAAGCAAATTACTAGTCAGGTAATATCTGAATTTTGTCAATTTCTTCAGGTTTGTTAACTTCCATATTGGGAAGTGCTACAAGTAAATGTTTCAAATATTCAAATGGCTACAGGTTATTTCCCTTGGCTGTCTCAATAATGCTGAAAATTATTGCGCTTGCTGTTGCTCCGCTTTGTGTATTGCAGAATAAAAAGTTTTTACGTGACACTGCAAAGGTCTTCATAATTCGCTCGTTGATATTATTATCGATAAATAATTTTCCATCCAGAAGATATCCATTGAGTTTGTCCCAGAGATTGAGACAGTAATTTACAGCCTTACCCGTAGCACTCTTCGGAGTGAGGATACGTCTCTGATATTTCAGCCATTCGTAAAAATTACCTATAATAGGCTTGCTTTTTTCAAGCCTTAGTTCATAGCGTTCTTCTAGATTACATCGTGCAGTGCTTTTTCAATTTTATATAGCTCATTGCAGAAATCAAGGCTTTCTTGGGCGGCGCGGGTTTTATCTGACGCTGTTTTTGGTGACTTTTTAAAGCCTTATCAAATTTACGACGGGCATGCGCAAAACAAGCTACATTAATAACATCCTTTAATCCATCATAGGATTAGTAGCCATCAGTACATAGGTAGCCTTTAAACTCATTTAAAAATCTTTCAGAGTGCTTTTTGGCACGGGTTGTCTGATATTCAAAAATCACTATGAGTGGTCCGTCTCTTCCTATACGGTATAGCCACATATATGAAGTGGAATCAGCAGCTCTGCATTAAGGCTATAAGTCACAATATGCCTACCTTTTGGGATATTTACTTTTCGTGACACTAAATTCTCTTTTAATCTTTTGTGCTGTCACAAAAGCAGTGTAGGCCTTTAAGTGTTACAAACTAGCTCCTTAGCGTGGGTAAAAAACCGATTTTATTTCCATTTATTCCTTTAACGGGGGTTTTGTCGGTTCCGTTGGCGACACACCCCATATACAAAGTTAGCAGAAGATTCTTAGAACGGTTACACTCAAAGAAATCAGCGAAATGGATAAATGAGAGATACTACAAACTAGATTTGAAAGGCAAAAGCAAAAACAAGTGGACACTTACAGACACAATAAAAAAAAGGCAATTGAAAAGAATGATGCAGACACCAGTAGTAAGACACACGATGATAAAACATAAAGCTAGCCCTTATGATACAACTTTGGAACAATATTTTAAAATGCGTGATATGAAGTATAATGATAAAACAAAAGAACCAAGACAATTAGATAAAAAAGTATGCTTGAGCTGTATGTCGTGAAAGCGACACGTACAGTTCTTAGGAGAGAAAGAGGGGGTAACCTATCTGACTTAGCCGACATAAGGCACGTACGGTTTGATAAGGGTTGCGCCGTGAAGTCGGTGAAGTACAAATGGTTTGAAATAACCGTCATGGCAAAGCTTAGCCAGCAGCCATGTACCGAGTCTTGCGTGGGGTATAGCAATGTGCACTGCGAAGCGTAGACAGGAAGAATGCAGGCCGGAATAAAGTGAAAAGGATAATTAGTCCCGAAATAGAACGTGATGTGGGATAGCCGACCCGTTCCCTCTTCGGGGAAGGCAACAATAAGATAACCGTTATTGGTAAGGTTATCAAGTTATTCCCGGGATTCGTACCTACGGCATGTATTCAATGGATTTCACAGGAACACGGGAGATCCGGCGGTTTCCGCATGGATGCGGATAGAATCAAACAAGCCCATAAAAGCAAGGATGATTCGATGATTTGCCGGAAGTCTTACTGACTGATAGTACTTTGAGACAGAGAGAGTCTGTTACGTGGGGAAGCGGTCAGCAGAAATCGAATTTTTCCAAGGAAACATAAGCTCCATTCAACGGGAGGATTCGAGCCTTAATACAACATAAGGAGAAACTCAGTTATGAAAACGAAACTGGAAGAAATAGCAGCGAAAGCTCTAAAGGAACCAAATTTAGTATTTACATCAATAGCACATCATGTAACAAAGGAATTAATATGGAATAGTCTAAAACACATGTCAAAGAGTACTGCTCCGGGTGTTGATGGTATTGATGTAGAGACTGCAGAGAAGGATTTCAATGTATGGGTGTAGATGAAATGATAACATCAATCCATAGGAAAAGCTACAAGCCGCCTGCGGTACTCAGGGTGTGGATACCTAAGCATGGTAAAACAGAAAAGAGACCGATTGGGGTGCCAAGTGTTGCAGATAGAGCATTGCAAAGAAGTGTAGCAACAATTCTAAATGCAGTATATGAGCAGGACTTTCTCAATTGTTCTTTTGGCGGTAGACCAGAAAGAGGGGCACATAACGCACTTGCAAGCCTTAACGAAATAATTTCAGGTAAGAAAGTAAGCTGGGTGCTTGAAGCTGATTTGAAGAATTTCTTTGGGAGTTTAGACCATGGATGGCTACTCAAGTTTGTGGAACATAGAGTCGGAGACCCAAGAATAGTAAGCCTAATCAGAAGGCGGTTAAAAGCAGGTACAATTGAAGATGGAAAATTTGAAGCAAGTGAATTAGGAACACCTCAAGGTGGGTCTATTAGTGTTCTTCTTAGCAATTTGTATTTACATTATGTGCTAGATTTATGGTTTGAGAAAGCTATAAAACCAAAACTAAAGGGAGAATGCTATCTTATTCGGTACATTGATGACTTTATTGTTTGCTTTCAATATAAGAGTGATGCAATAAAGTTCCGAGAATTATTGGAAAAGAGACTTGCAAAGTTTGCACTGGAAATTGAGCCCAAAAAGACAAGACTAGTGGAATTTGGAAGGTTTTCATCAAAACATACAAAAGAAAGAGGCGAGAAAATGGAGACGATTTATTTTCTAGGATTCACTCACTTTTGTACGAAAAATCAAAGTGGCAATTTCATGGTAGGTAGAAAGACTGAAAAGAGCAGACTTAAAAGAAGCATAAA
>Ga0209430_1002901_pt1 | contig 10454 bp, 17 predicted proteins | sample BarGraIncub1133A_FD_184504 | JGI IMG/M metagenome (GOLD analysis project Ga0209430, IMG submission 184504) | Arctic peat soil microbial communities from Barrow, Alaska - Barrow Graham LP Incubations 11-33A (SPAdes) (version 2) | ecosystem: Environmental > Terrestrial > Soil > Wetlands > Peat... | reverse complement strand
TAATCTTTTTGTTTTTCTTTCCCATCCTTGCCTATTAGCATTATTTTAGGCTCGTGCCCTCCACCTTGCATCGTATCTAAACATGTTGATATTCCATTAATACTTAAAATGTCATTTCTAACTCTAAATTTACCTTCTAATTTTCCAACTACTTTAATATTTTGGATGCTTTTTCTTGTGATAGGAAATATTTTTCGTCCACCAAATCCTCCAAGATGTCCAACAATGAACACCCTTTCTCTGTTTTGTGGGACTCCGAAATCTTTGCTGTTAAGCACCTGGTATTCGTACCAATACCCCAATTCCCCCAAAGTGTTGATGATTGTACCAAAAGTTTTTCCTCCATCGTGGGAAAGAAGTCCGGCAACGTTTTCCATGAAAATATATTTAGGTTTTCGTATTGCTGCCAACCGCATGACTTCAAAGAATAGAGTGCCTCGTGTATCTTCGAAACCTCCTCGCTTACCAGCAATGGAGAAAGCTTGGCAAGGAAATCCTCCACAGTAGCAGTCGACTTCTGGCAGATCTCCGGGATTAACTCCTCTAATGTCATTTGCATACCATTCGTTCTCCTTTACATCGTGCATTGCTCTGTAACTCTTATCTGCAAATTTATCTATTTCACAATGGCCTAAACATTTATGTCCTGCCATTTCCATACCTAACCTAAATCCACCAATTTCGCTGAAAAAATCAATAAAAGTTAACCCCAAAATCTCACCTCCGTGGATCATATTCTTTTGCTAATGCGCACTACTTTAATTGCTTTTATTGTTTTTAAGTATCTTCATGTTTAACCTCTGTCTTAACAGTTTCCCTCTTGTCAAAGTCATACCCTAAAAGAAATTCAATAACTTCAATTTCTTCCGTCTCAAATCCGAACCCATCATTACCAAAATCCATTTCTTCTGTCATATCTTCAAAACTTTCATAATCATGTTTAGGTTCATGATTCCAAACCCATTTTAAGAAATTACTGCACTTTTCTTCCCCATCAATTCCAATCAGATTCCAACAGCCTTCAGCTAAACTTGAACATAATGTAAATGTTTTTCCGATTAAGTAATTATGCCAGAACTGTTCAGAGTTAGGTAATGCAGATAACTTTAATTTGCCTTTTACAATTTTAAAAATATCATCCATATAAAACACTTTCCTTTCTTTTGCTATAATGTACTTATTTTTTTGGTTTTGTTGTTAATAAAATCCATAAGGTGTAGAATAATGTTGTATTTACATATATCTACACAAAGGAGGTAATACTTATGCCAACTACTGGTGAAAAGCCTGGAAAGGGCACTTATGTATGTAAGAGTTGTGGTACTAAAGTTGTGCTCGATGATACTACTGATACTTTGCCACCATGCCCTAAGTGCAGTAAAACTGAGTTTTATAAAGTTTAAAGTTTTCTAATGAACTCAGTAATTGCTTCATCTGAGTAGCCAAATACTTTTCCAAGCACCCAATGATCGTGAACAGTGTTTGGCTTTTCAGGTAGTTTTTTTATGATTTCCATCATAAAGTCTTTTTTGTAAATCCATAATGAAATCCATCCATCTGCAAGAAATTGTTCATAGGTTTTTATTCCCCGAAATGATTTAACTGTTGATTTGATATCCAAGACATATCTTTTTTGAATTGCTATTACTGCAGCAGGCTTACCTCTTGATACCATATAGCAATATGCTTCTGTTTGCCCTTTTAGCCAATCAACAGCTGATTTTATTTCACCCATTTTTGAATTTCCTCCTTTATTTTACTAAAGATACTCCCTGCTCATAATTTTGCTTTTGCTAATGCTTTTGCTAATACGCACTACTTATTGTTCATAAACCTTGTATTCCTGTGCATTATCTTTTTTGTAATTTATAATATACACGTGGTAAATCCCCTTACTATCAACACCACCGCCGCCGAAATAATCCGTTTCATAACCTTTCAAGTAATAATATTCAAGAATTTTTTGGTATTCAGCAAGTTCCATTGTTCTTTTTTTTAGGACTCTTAATATATAATCAAACATGGATTCTTTATCGTTAATAGTGCTACCCATTAAACGTTTTCCCTTTTCCACCGCATACTGATATTCCGTTTTAGCCCCTGGACTACTCTCCCAATTGCTTAAGAATGATACTGCTTCAGCTACATCAATCATGGCGTAGCAGATGTGCATATATTCTTTGTATTCCAGCCCTTCTGGTAGCTCCGCCGGATTTAATACTGTGTGCCCTTCTAACTTCAAGACCATTTCTCTTAACTTAAACTCTGCTTTATAATTTTCGTTGCCAGTTATCTTTCCAGCTATGTATATCTTCAATTTTTCACCTCGTCATTTCCCTCAATCACTTCCCAAATATCTTTGTCCTTACTGTTGTATATCATTGGAACTAAATAACCAGTCTTTGTTTTTAAAGTTACAACTAATCCCCCTTGATTTGTTACTGATGCTTTTAATGGTTTGTGAAGTTCTTTAGAACTATATCTCGTTGCTTCAGTTGTTGAACCAAAAGTAGCAGCTGAAAAATCTTTCATTATAACGCCTTTTAAAAGTCTAACTTTCATAAATTCACCTCACCTTATTCTGTTAACTTAAAATGGAAGTTCATCGTCCGTTCCCTCTGGATAGAATCCTGCATCTCCACTTTCTTCTCCGTCATCTGCATCGCTTTTATTAGATTCAGTCTTAGGCCTGCTCCCGGCAAAGTCCACTTCTTCAATAATTATTTCCGTGACATAGTGCTTTCGAGATTCATTGTCTTCCCATGTCCTTGTCTGAATCCTTCCAACAACGGCTATCTGTTGCCCTTTTCTAAAATACTTTGCCACAAACTCAGCACTCTTTCCCCACGCTATGCAATTAATAAAATCGGCTTGAGGCTGTCCCTCTTTCGGCATTCTCCTATTAACTGCAACTGTGAAGCTACAAATCGCGGTATTTTTACCACTGGTATATCTCAAGTCAGGGTCTTTTGTTAACCGGCCCATTAAAATTGATTTATTCATTATTCTTTTCTCATCCTTTCTAAATTTGCAAACTTGGTATATTGTCCTAGCCAAGCCAATTCTACGGTCCCTGTTCCAACGTCTCTACCTTTTGCAATTATTATCTCTGCTATGTTTTTCTTTTCAGAATCAGGATTATAATAATCATCTCTATAAATCATTATTACAACGTCAGCAACTTCTTCTGCAGCTCCAGTTTCTTTTAAATCTGACAGCTGAGGTCTTTTGTCTGTTCTCCCTTCAACACCCCTGTTTAATTGTTGTAAAAGTATAACTGGGCAATCCATTTCAGCTGCGAGTCTCTTCATACACCTTACATTTTCTTCATGCTCTGAAGCATCAGTTCCCCTGCGTGGTCTCCACATTTCAGTAAGATGATCCACAACTATTAGAGCAAGCCCACCCATTTTATTTTTTATTCTTCTGCATCTAGCCTTAATCTCAGATGCCTTCATATTTGGTGTATCGTCTATAATAAGTTTTCCTTCTGATAAAGGTCCAATGCTCCTAGCTAATTTCCCCCAATCATCATCATCCATGGTTCCTAATCTGATTTTTTGATTATCAATGAAATTCCATCCCGAAAGTATCCTGTTTGCTATTTTTTCTTTTTTCATTTCAAGACTGAAAAATGCAGTTGGCAATTGTTTTGAAATAGAAACATTAGTTGCTATGTCCACAGCAAGACTTGTTTTCCCCATACTTGGTCTAGCAGCTATAATAATTAAATCACTATTCTGTAAGCCTCCTAGTTTATAATCAAGTCCAATAAACCCCGTTGGTATCCCTGATATTTGCCCTCTATTTTTACATCTATTTTCAAGTTGCTCGACTGTACTCGATAGGGTATCAGCCAAACTAAAAATCGTTGTGTTATTATGCCTATCAATACCTAAAATGTTTTTTTCCGAGGCTTCAATGATTAGTTCAATTTCATCATTTCCATAAGCCATGTCAAGAATACTATTTGAGGCTTGTATAAGTTGCCTTCTCTGTGACTGGTTCTTAACAATTTTGGAATGATGCAGAATGCTTTGTGAAGTAGCTATAATATCCACTAAATCTGCTAGAGTATTATAACCTCCTACTTCTTCAAGCTTTCCTTTCTCTTTTAATATGTCAGCAACAGTTATAATGTCTATTGTTTTATTTTTATTAAATAGTTCAACTATTGCTGTGAAAATTTCTTGATATTGTAAATCATAAAAATCAGTCTGAGTTAAAATTTCCAATACACTGTTAATAGTAGTGTTATCAACCATCATTGTGCCGATAACACTTTTTTCCGCTTCAATTGCCTGGGGAGGTATTCTATATTCCATCTTTATCATCACCCTTCTTAATATCCATTTGCCTTTAGAAAGAACTCAGGGATATTAGCACTGTTTTCTTTTTTAATTTTAGATTCTAAGCTTTTCGGTTCTTCGGCAACATTGTTATTTATAAAATCTTCAAAAGGCTTTTCTTTTCCCAAAAAATTAGCGGATGATTTTAAGTACTTAATGTCAGTACCTGCCTTTTGATTTTTATATTTACTGGCTGCCTGTATCATCTGATCTGCTGTATAAGTTTTAAGACAGGTTGTCCAGTTATTGAAGGTTCTCTTTTTATCCTCTGGTCTTGGGTATGACTTATAAAATAATTCAAATTCTGTAGTATATGTATTATTAATATTCTTTATATTCTTCTTATTTGGTTGTCTGTTGGTTGTCTGTTGGTTGTCTAGTTGGTTTGGTATACTGTCCAAACCACTGATATTACTACATTCTGCAATGGTTGTTCTGTTGGTGGAACTTTGAGGTATAATTCCCCCTTCATCATTAAAATTGTCAATACCATTGTATTTCTTCCAATTAATCACCGTGATTATTGAATACCTTCTTCCGACTGTTGTTAGTGTTATCATTTCGTCCTGGCTTAAGAGATCAATAATGTTTCTTAACTTTCCTTCTGTAACATCCAATCTCTCACTCCATTCTGGACGACCATATATTAATTGGCCGGGGTAAAGAGTAACCATTGTTCCTTTGCAAAGCTTTTTATAGGTTTTGAATGCAGCTTTGTGAAGAATATATTTCCAAACTTTATATGAATAAGCATCTTTAAATACCCAATGTTCTAATATGCTCCTATATTCTTTTATGAACCCATCTATGTTATCACCCCCTATTTACCTTCCCAGTGTTTTAGATGACGTTCAAATATCCGTTTGTCTCCATCAGTTTCAATCGAAAAAGTAGTCTTAAAAACCTCTTTCATTAGTTCGTAATAATCAGGTAGTGCGATGCCATAGTATAGTTCTAAACAATCAACCGAGAATGTCTCAGCAGCTCCATATAACAAAGGCCATCTTTCAAAATTATTAGATTTATAAATAATGGTTCTCTGAGATGGATACCTAGTGCAAGCTAATATTTTAACTGCTGCTACATTACCAAAATAGATATTGTCTATAAGCTCCGCTATATAATTGCCATTTACTCCTGCAAATACTTCAACTATTTTCCCAATAGAGACTACGGCTTCGTGCTTGAACATGTAACACCTCTTGACTTATAGGCTTAAAACCTATAAAATGTAAATAATCAATTTTTGTTAGCGCCTTTTATTAGGTGCTTTTTCTTTTTTTACTAATTTTTTAATTTGTCCATCGTTAATTTCAACGTCATAACCCATTTGATTTACTAATAGGCAATCTCCTACAGTTACTGGCAATGGCATATCTCTTTTCAAATTTTTCACCACCTTTCTTGTAATATTTTGTGATATAATCTCCTATAAAAGGAGGTGATTATATTGAATGTAACAGTTACAGCTAGTGTTAATGGAATAAATGGTTCTATACAGATAAATGAAGTAAATCAATGTCCATCATGTAAACATGCTATAAAACCACTTTTACTTAGTTCCATAAGCTTCAAAGATGAAACTGGATTATTCTTTTTTTCTTGTTTATATCTATGCAAGGCTTGTTATAACTCATTTATTTGCCAATATAAGCTTGATAGTAAAGCTGGTACTAAACCTACATTTTCAACTATTGCAACACTAGATTTCATAGCTCCTATCAGGTGTAATACAGAAAAATTCGATACATTCATTAGTGATTCATTTCCTAATTTTGTTTCAATTTACAACCAAGCATTAGCAGCAGAATCTTATTCATTATCAGAAATTTCCGGTATAGGATTTCGTAAAGCTCTAGAATTTCTTATAAAAGATTTTCTAATATTAAAAAATCCTGATAAGAAGGAATCTATTGAAAAAACAGTGTTAGGAAATTGCATAAATAATTTTGTTGATAACCCTCAACTTAAAATTGCCGCTTCTAGAGCTGTGTGGCTTGGTAACGATCAAACGCATTACATTCAGAAGTTTACCGATAATGATGTAAATGACCTGAAGCGTTTAATCCGGCTTACCGTTCATTGGATATCCATGATTCTCGAAACCGAAGAAGCTGAAAAAATAGAACAAATTAAGTAGTTAAATCTTTCCTTGTTCAAATTTGAAATTAAACTTGAAATTTTCAAGCCTATCAATTGTGTCATTCAGTTGCTGGGCTTGTTTTTTTGCTTCTCCAATTAAGTTCTTAAATTCTTCAATATTAGTTGCATTAAAATAAATGGTTCCATTTTCACAAAATGTATTTAGCTTTTCCACAGGTTCCTACCTCCCTTCTAAAATATGTTATAAGCTATTATCCTGGACATATTACAATTGATCCTTAGATCTAATAATGTGCTGTTTTACTGTCCTTGCAGAAATATCATATTTTTCTGCAATTTCTTCAAATGACAATCCATTTATGTACTCTTGATATGTTTTCCAAACTTCAATTCTTCTTTTTGCCAAGTAAGCTCACTTCCTTTCTTTATATGACATTTAAAATATTTGTTATCAATTAACCTGACCATCCTTAACTCCCAGAGCAGAAACAAATCCATCAGTAGCAGGCTTTGCTTTTTCCTTTACCCTACATATATAGCAAAGGATTCTGCCATCCTCTGAAGTGAAATGTTTTGTGCTGTGAACTTTCCCTCCACACGTATTACAGCTGCACTGGATCATGATTTGTGCCCCTTTCTCCATTTCAGCATCAAATTTTTTAGATTCTACTCTTAGGTAAAGATTGTATGCTGCTTTTGCAACCCTTTCTTCCCATCCTTCTGTAAAATTAATTACTATTTCTATTTCTTTTTTCATAATATACCTCGTTTGTTTAACGTGTTAAACTATTTATTCAAAAAAAATATCATTTAATTTTTTATTTAAAGCAGTAGCTATCTTTTGTATTGTAGCAGTCGTTGTAACTGTTATCCTCCCGCTTTCAAGCCCAGAGATGATGGTTCTTGATACCTCTGATTTTTTAGCTAATTCCACTTGCGACATTTTTATACTTTCTCTAGCTTCTTTTATTTTGTAACCCATATAAACACCTCCTTTTTTTGTAATTTTAGTTTAACACGGTAAACATTGCTTGTCAAGCATGATAAACAATTATTGACATTATTATTTCAATGATGTATAATATGTTAAACAAAACTAATAAAAAGGGAGAGCAAAATGGTACTTGGGGATATAATTAAAGAATATAGGAATAAGCACAACTTAACGATGGATGAATTTGCAAAAAGAAGTAGTTTGAGTAAGGGATACATATCGATGCTTGAAAAAAATGAAAATCCAAGAAATAAAAAGCCTATTGCTCCATCTCTTGAAGTTATAAAACAAATTTCTACTGCTATATTTATGGATTTTAATGAAGTAATTAACTTAATAGGAAGAGACCAAGAAATTACTCTTGGTATTAAAAAAATAATAGGAAAAAAGAAATCAGTACAAATCCCAGTTTTGGGTTATGTACCGGCAGGAATTCCAATTGAAGCAATTGAGGATATAATTGATTATGAAGAAATATCAGAACAATTAGCTTCAAATGGTGATTACTTTGGTTTAAAGATAAAAGGCAACAGTATGGAGCCACGAATCACTGAAGGTGACATTGTTATTGTTCGTAAACAATCAGATGTGGAGAGTGGCGATATTGCTATTGTACTGGTGAATGGTAATGATGCAACTTGTAAAAAGTTAATTAAACATGAAAATGGAATTAGTTTAATATCTTTTAATCAAGTATATTCTCCTAAGTTTTTTACTCGTGATGAAATATTGAACAAACCAATTACTATAGTTGGACGGGTTGTGGAAAATCGTCAAAAATATTAATAAATATAAATGAAAAGTCTATAGTACCATCTTAAGTTATTGTATAATCCCATCTTTGACAGTTGGTGAACAGTAAAGGCTTGCAAACCCTTGTGGATAGTGATTTCTAAGATTTTGTTGTTCATAAAAAAGTGCGTAATGTTTTTTATTTCCCTTGTAAACAGGGCATTTGCTACTATATTTCATATCGGCAGTTATGATGTGAAATATAATATTATCTTAAAAAAAATACTTTAAATTACGCACTTTTGGGAAAGTCAAATTTGACATGTAAAAGCTCTGTTTATAATGCTTTGGGAGTTGTTTGAAAAGTTACAACTGTCAAAGACCCGAATTAAAAATATTTAAATAAACGTATTGACAATTTTAAAAATTGGGATTACTATATATATATAAGATTAATAATATTAATGATGAACTTAAGAAAGTTAATACTTTTATTAATAATTTGAATTTTTACTAACATATTTGGTTTCTAAAGTAATTTATCTAATATTTAAAGAGGTGATATTATGGCAAGAGAAGCTATCGGTAAGTGTCCAGCTTGTGGTAATGAGACAGAGATTACAAGGATAACATGTAATAGCTGTGATACAGTTATTGAAGGACATTTCACTCTGTGCAAATTTTGTAAGCTCACAAATGATCAGAAGGCATTTTTAGATGTATTCATAAAATGCAGAGGCAATATAAAAGAGGTAGAAAAAGAACTTGGTATTTCATATCCGACAGTTAAAAATAAGCTAGAGGATTTAGCGTCAGCTTTAGGGCATAAAGGTGAACCAGAGATAATTATTCCAGGTAAAAACAAGGAAATACTTGACAAACTAAATGCTGGAGAAATTAGCGTTGAAGAAGCAATTAGTCAAATGAAAGATTAATGAAGAATTTTGTGATTGAATTTAGGAGGGATTTTAAGGATGTCTATAAGCGAAGAAAGATTATTAATATTAAAGATGCTTGAGGAAAAAAAGATATCAAGTGAAGAGGCCTTGAAATTATTAGCAGCATTAGAAGAAGAGCCAAAACAAGAAAATACCGATAATTTCAAAAGAAATCAAAAGTCAAATGGGTTTGCTGATGAGGCTGCAAAGGTAAGAGATAGGGTCAATGACTGGAAAAAGGAATTCAAGAACAATTATAACCAAGCTGATTTTGATAATATGATTGATGATTTTTCAAATAAGGCTCAAAAGCTTGGTAAGAATGTCGCAACAACAACATTTGGCATAGTTGATAAAGTAATAGACTATGTTGGAAGCTTTGTAGATACCAATTCCTTCAATATATTTGGAAACTTACAGACGGTACAGAAGAATTTTGAGATTTTTCCTGCCGAGAATGCCACACTTGAAATTTTCGGCGCTAATGGAACAATTACTATTAAGAAACACCTTGATCCTAAAGTATTGGTAATTTCAAGGATAAAAAGCTCTGCTCCAAATGGTGAAGGCATAGTTTCATTTAGCGATGATCCAAGTGCTATCGCGATAAAAATAAATAGTGCAGCGATAAATTATATAAGCGTTTCACATGAGGTTTTTATACCTGAGAGCAAATTTAAATCAATCAAGATAGAGAATTCTAATGGAAAGATTTATATAGAGGATTCACTGTCTGAGGAGATAATAGCAACTACAAAAAATGCTCATATAGAAATGATGGGTGTCAACAGTGATAGGATTTCTGTAAATACAAAAAACGGAAGAGTTCAAATGAACTATATCATTGGCAATAAAATTGAGATTAATACTAGTAATGCAGTTATTGATATAAAGCATATCAAGATGCAGGATGTTAATGCTGTAACTATAAATGGTAGAATTACTATTGAGAATGCTCAAAATCTTGATGAAAATACAGATATGAACATGTATCTAAAGACTTCAAATGGCGGCATTAAGGTAAATATGAATGACATGGACGGCAGAGTATACAAGGTAAAGGCTCATGCAAGTAATGGATCAATTAACTTACTTATCCCTGAGATAGTATATCATAATGTGAACCGTAAGGGAGTTACCGGAAGCTTTGTTGAGGCTGAAAGTAAGGACTTTGAAGTAGGACTTAATAAGGTCATCATAACAGGGGAAACAATGAATGGACAAATCGAAATAGTTAAGTAAAATAATGATTATATGATTCAGAAAATATTTTAAGATGAAATTCCAAAAGGAACTATCAAGAAGCTTTTGCTTTGAGGTAGTTCTTTTTGATAGTCG
>Ga0209430_1002897_pt1 | contig 10461 bp, 6 predicted proteins | sample BarGraIncub1133A_FD_184504 | JGI IMG/M metagenome (GOLD analysis project Ga0209430, IMG submission 184504) | Arctic peat soil microbial communities from Barrow, Alaska - Barrow Graham LP Incubations 11-33A (SPAdes) (version 2) | ecosystem: Environmental > Terrestrial > Soil > Wetlands > Peat... | reverse complement strand
AACGCGGGTCTGACCTGCGAAGGCCCCCATCCGCAAGGACGGGATCTGGGTCGTGTTTTTGAAATCAAAATTTATCCCGCGCGCGCTCAGCGCCGTGGCTGCCCGCTCGTTGACCTTGATCGGATAACCGCGACGATCGCAAATAATGATGCCGTCGGTCGGACTGGCCATTTTCGCCATGCCACGCTCCAGCAATTGATAGCGAAAGTCCATCTCCAATTTGGCCAGTTGGCTTTCAATGCGGCCGGCCGTGGTGACGGCCAAAGCAAGACTGTGTGGACCGAATGTCTTACCCAAGCCGGACACGTCGACCACGCCCATGATCCTGCCGTCATAGGGATCACGGATGACGGCCGCTGAACAGGTCCACTGCTTGATGCCTTCACAAAAATGCTCCGCGGCATGGATCTGCACCGGCAGGCCGACGGACAGGGCGGTCCCGATTGCATTGGTCCCGCAAATCTGCTCGTTCCAGCTGCTGCCGACGATGAGATGAATGTCTTCCGCCGCGCCCAAGGCGCGAGGATCCCCTTCGACGCTCAGAATCATCCCGGCAGGATCGGTCAGGATCATGATCGTTTCAGTTTCGGCCAGAAAATCTCTGGCCATCGCCATCACCTGTTTTCCGGCGGTCAACAACTCCCGATGCTGGTGCTGCAGGGAGGTGAGCGCCGCCTCATTGACAGGCGATGGTGCCTGCTTTCGGGCGGGGTCCACCTGCACATCCAGGCAACGCCGCCAGGAGTCATCGATCAGGCAACGTAAGGCATTGGGCGCTGGCGCCTGTCCATTGAGAAACCGCTCCCAGGTGGCCATGATGGTCCGGTTGTTTTCGGGATTGGATAGCCGTCGGTTTGGTTCACTGGCAATCATGTTGTTTCCTACTGGCTACGCACCGTATTCCAGCAGTGCCACGCTGCTTACATCTGCCCCAAGTCGCGGATGGGAGCATCTTGAAAAAAGTGTTTGTTTGACAATATACCCGCACACATCAGCCCGGGATACGCTCCAAAACCCTTGCTGCGCGTGCATGACACGGGCTGTAACAGGATCCCCCTCAGTTACGAATCGCTTCCCGGCGTCACCAGCGCAGCGACGTTCGATTCCCGAACGATTTCCATGCAAACGTTCGAAAAACAAACGACCGAGAAGTGCATCGACCGGTCTCGCAACAGTCCATCTACTGTCTGCATTCACTGGGGGAAATAGACTATTTCAATCATTTCCAGGCACTGGCATGCCCTTTGCGTTACCTGAGCAGCGATTCAATTTAATTTCATCGCTGGTACCGGCCACTAACTGTCAAATTGACGGCTGATGGCGGGGTCTAAAAAGCCAACTATCCCTTGAGGAGACAGATACTTATGCAAGCTCTACATTCACCCGTTCAGGTGATGGGCATCGATGCCGGCGGCACGATGACTGACACCTTCTTTGTGCGAGAGGACGGCTCGTTCGTCGTCGGCAAAGCACAAAGCAATCCTGGGGATGAATCCCAGGCCATCTACGAATCCTCTATCGACGCGCTCGCCGAGTGGAAGCTTAATGTCGACGAGGTCTTCCCGGAACTTTTGACCTGCGTCTACTCCGGTACCGCGATGCTGAACCGGGTGGTGCAGCGCAAAGGTCTTGACGTCGGCCTGATGTGTAACCGGGGGTTCGAAGACATCCATTCAATGGGCCGTGCGGCGCAGAGCTACCTCGGCTATGCACTGGAAGAACGTATCCATTTGAACTGCCACCGTTACGATGAACCCCTGGTGCCACTGTCCCGCACACGCGGCGTCACCGAGCGCACCGATGTTCAGGGTCAGGTCGTGATTCCGCTGCGCGAAGACGAAGTCCGCGTCGCCACCCGCGAGCTGGTGGCGCGCGGTTCAAAAGCCATCGTGATCAGCCTGTTGCAGTCGCACAAGAACGTGCAAAGCGAACTGCGTGCCCGTGATATCTGCCGTGAGGAATTGAAGAAACTGGGCGTGACAATCCCGGTTTTCGCGACGGTTGACTACTACCCTTCACGCAAGGAAAGCCACCGTACCAACACGACGATTCTGGAAGCCTACGCCGCTGAACCCTCACGTGAAACGCTGAAAAAGGTCAGCGACCGTTTCAAAAAGCACGGCGCCAAGTTCGATTTGCGCGTGATGGCTACCCACGGCGGCACCATTGGCTGGAAGGCCAAGGAGCTGGCCCGCACCATTGTCTCCGGTCCTATTGGCGGCGTGATCGGCTCGAAATTTCTGGGTGAAAAACTCGGTTACGAAAATATTGCCTGCAGCGATATTGGCGGCACCAGTTTCGACATGGCCATCATCACCAAGGGCAACTTCGCCATCCAGTCCGATCCGGACATGGCGCGCCTGTTGCTGTCCCTGCCCCTGGTCGCCATGGATTCGGTGGGCGCCGGCGCCGGCAGCTTCATCCGCATCGACCCGTACAGCAAGGCGATCAAGCTCGGTCCTGACAGCGCCGGTTATCGCGTTGGCATGTGCTGGGCCGAGAGCGGTCTCGACACCGTGTCGGTGTCCGACTGCCACGTCGTGCTGGGCTACCTAAACCCCGACAATTTCCTCGGCGGCGCCATCAAGCTCGACGTCAACCGGGCCCGCAAATACCTGAAAGAGCAAATTGCCGATCCACTCGGCCTGACCGTTGAAGACGCGGCTGCCGGCGTGATTGAACTGCTCGATTTGAACCTGCGTGAGTACATGCGTTCCGTCATCAGCGCCAAGGGCTACAACCCGGCTGACTTCGTTTGCTTCTCGTACGGCGGTGCCGGTCCTGTCCACACCTACGGCTACACCGAAGGCCTGGGGTTCAAGGACGTGGTGGTGCCGGCCTGGGCGGCCGGTTTCTCAGCCTTCGGCTGTGCCTGCGCCGAGTACGAATACCGCTATGACAAGAGCGTCGACATCGGCGTCGGTCCGAAAGCCAGCGATGCAGAGAAAGTGCAGGCCTGCAAAACCCTGACCGAAGCTTGGGGCGAGCTGAGCGAAAAAGTGATCGAGGAATTCGTCATCAACGGCTTCAAGCCGGAAGATGTGTTGCTGCGTCCGGGCTACCGCATGCAGTTCATGGGCCAACTGAACGACCTCGAAATCAACTCCCCCATTACCCAGGCCTCCACGCTGGCGGACTGGGACAAGATGGTGCATGCCTTTGACCAGACCTACGCTCGCGTCTATGCGAGTTCCGCCAGTTCACCCGAACTCGGTTTTGGTGTGACCGGCGCCATCATGCGCGGCAGTGTGATTTCGTCCAAACCGGAACTGCCGGAAGAAGCCGATGCGGGTCCGATTCCGCCCAAGGAAGCGCATATCGGCAGCCGGCCGTTCTACCGCCACAAAAAATGGCAGGACGCGCAAATCTGGTCGATGGAGGCACTCAAGGCGGGTAACCGCGTGGTGGGGCCGGCCATTGTCGAATCACCATCCACGACCTTTATCGTGCCTTTGGGGTTCGAAACCTATTGCGACAAACACCGTTTGTTCCATCTTAAAGAAGTTAAACAAGGAGCTCAATCATGAACATGATGTCTAGAAAAGAAATTGGTTTGCCTGATTTACTGGGCAACGGCAAGACCCTCAAAGAGCATCGCGACGAGGTGTTGGAGCGGACCAAAAGCACAGGTTTTTACAACGGCCTGGAAAAGCTGGAGTTCAAGGAATCCGACCCGATTACCTACGAAAAGCTGTTTTCCCGAATTCGCGGCGGCTTGGTGCATGCCCGCGAGACGGCAAAGAAAATTGCGGCCTCCCCCATCGTCGAGCAAGAAGGCGAATTGTGCTTCACGCTGTACAACGCAGCCGGTGACTGCATACTGACGTCCACCGGGATCATCATCCATGTCGGAACCATGGGCGCTGCTATCAAATACATGATCGAAAACGCCTGGGAAATGAACCCTGGCATCAACCCGGGTGACATGTTCACCAACAACGATTGTTCCATCGGCAATGTGCATCCTTGCGATATCGCCACCATCGTTCCCATCTTCTGGGATGGCAAACTGATTGGATGGGTCGGTGGTGTGACCCACGTCATTGACCTCGGTGCCATGACACCCGGCTCGATGTCGAGCGGCCAGGTGTCGCGCTTCGGTGACGGCTTGCAGGTCACCTGCCGCAAGACCGGCGTCAACGACACCCCGCTGCGCGACTGGTTGCATGAGAGCCAGCGCAATGTCCGCACCGCCAAATACTGGATTCTGGACGAACGCACGCGGATCGCCGGTTGCCACATGATCCGTAAGCTGGTCGAGGAAGTGCTGGAAGCCGAAGGCATTGAGAACTACACCAAGTTTGCGCACGAGATCATCGAAGAAGGACGGCGTGGCCTTCAGTTGCGGCTCAAGGCGATGACTGTTCCCGGGGTCTACCGCAGGGTCTCGTTTGTCGATGTGCCGTATGACCATGAAGACATGAGCCTGGCTTCGGAATTCGGCAAGATGAACAGCATCATGCATGCGCCGTGCGAAATGACGATCCGTCCGGATGCCACATGGAAGCTCAATTTCGAAGGGGCAAGCCGTTGGGGCTGGCACAGCTACAACGCGAACCAGGTGGCGTTCACCAGCGGCATCTGGGTCATGCTGACGCAGACCCTGGTGCCGACCGCGCGCATCAACGATGGCGCGTACTTCGCAACTGAATTCAGGATTCCCAAAGGCACGTGGATGAATCCGGACGACCGCCGCACCGCGCATGCCAACGCATGGCATTTTCTGGTGTCTGCCTGGAGCGGCATCTGGCGCGGCATGAGCCAAGCCTACTATGCCCGCGGCTTCCTGGAGGAAGTCAATGCCGGCAATGCCAATGCCTGCAACTGGCTGCAAGGCGGCGGCATCAACCAGGATGGCGAGGTCCATGCGGTCAATAATTTCGAGACGGCCGCCTGCGGCACCGGCGCCTGCGCGATCAAGGATGGCTTGAACCACAATGCCGCCGTTTGGAATCCCGAAGGCGACATGGGCGATATCGAGATTTGGGAAATGGCCGAGCCGCTCTTGTACATGGGGCGCAACGTCAAGACCAACTCCGGCGGTTACGGAAAATTCCGCGGCGGCTGCGGCTTCGAGACCCTGCGCATGGTATGGAAGGCGCAGGACTGGACGATGTTCTTCTCAGGCAATGGCTACATGAACAGCGACTGGGGCTTGATGGGCGGCTACCCGTCGGCGACTGGCTATCGTTTTGAAGCCCACAAAACCGATCTCGAAGCCCGCATCAAGAAAGGCTTGTCGTTGCCGCTGGGCGCCGACCGCAATCCGGGAAATACGGAATACGAGCGGCACATCAGCGCGACTGCGGAGGTCAAGCGCGACAAGCAGTGCACCACCACCGAAGCTATTTTCGAAAACCATGACCTGTACTTGAACTATCTGCGTGGCGGCCCCGGCTTTGGCGATCCGCTGGACCGTGATTGCGCCTCGGTTGAAAACGACCTCAATAGCCACTTTGTCCTGCCAGAATTCGCCGTCAAGGTGTATGGCGTCGTGATCGCGCAAGACGACAACGAGTTGTGGAAAGTCGACATTGCCAAGACGGCATCACGTCGCAAGGCAGTGCGCAAGGAGCGGATCGCCAGAGCCATTCCAACCCGTGAATGGATGAAGGAAGAGCGTGCGCGGGTCATCGACAAACACGCATCGGTGCAGGTGCGGCACATGTTTGCCACCAGCTTTGACCTCAGCGCCAAGTTCAAGAACGAGTTCAAGGCGTTCTGGGAACTGCCCGCCGACTGGGAACTGCCGGAGTCCGAGTTGGGCGTTCCTTCCTTCGGTTCCAAGTACCGGATGGACCTGTCGAAGTTGCCCGATGTCCGCACCGTGACTTTGGTCGAAGAGTGATTTGAAGTCGGGGCCTGGCCCCGGCTAACCTAAACTTATTGGAGATACAAAATGTCAGTCTATACACAAGAGCAAGTGAACTACCTGGTGGAAGGCAAGCTGGACTGGGAGACCACCATGCGCATGCTGTCCATGCCCAAGGATGATGACCGTTTTCGCATGTATTTGAATACGCTGCAGTCCAAGGTGCAGTGGGATGACAAGATCATTCTGCCGATCAGTTTGCATCTTTACATCGCGCAAAACAAAAAAAGCAAGGAGTGGGTCACCAAATGCAGTTGTGGTCATGAGTTTGGCGACTACCGAAAGAACTGGAAACTTGAGGCCTTGATTTACGTGCGCGATACGCCGGAAGCCATGCAAGAAGTCTATCCAGCGCTGATGGCACCGGACACGGCCTGGCAGGTGTACCGCGAGTACTACTGCCCGGAGTGCGGCACCATGCATGACGTCGAGGCGCCAACGCCCTGGTACCCGGTGATTCATGAGTTTGAACCGGACATCGAAGCGTTCTACACCGATTGGGTGCACCTGCCGCTGCCAGAAAAGGCCAACTAGGCAGGTCATGCCAGGGGCCCGGTGTTTCATCGGGCTCCTGATGATCAAGGTGATTGGACAAACCCCCACTGGGGTGTGAAAGTCAGTATGAATATTGCGGCATTGCTGGAAAAGTCGGCGATTCAACACGGTGACCGGCCGGCACTCACCGTCCACGACCAGGTCCACGCCAACTACCGCGAGTTCGCGCAGCGCGTCAGGGCGACGGCCTTCAGCTTGCGCCATCGCCTGGGGTTGAAGACGGGCGACCGAGTGGCCATCGCGATGAGCAACCGGCCCGAGTTTTATGAAACCTTGTTTGCCATATGGCATGCCGGATTGATCGGCGTCCCCCTCAACGCCAAATTGCACAGCAAGGAGTTTGAATACATTCTTTCCGACGCCCAGGCACGCCTGTGTTTCGTCAGCCCGGATCTGACGGAGCGCATCGCGCATTTGCCCGAGCAAGTGAAAGAGTTGGAACGAGTGATTGCCACTGACAGCGCGGACTACCGTGCGCTCATGATGGATGACGAGCTCGCCATGACTGACGTGTTGCCGACTGATCCGGCGTGGTTGTTTTACACCAGTGGCACGACCGGTCGCCCCAAGGGCGCCACCCTCACCCACCGCAATCTCCTGGCCATGACGCTGAGCTATTTTGCCGACGTCGACCAGATTACGCCCGGCGATACCCTCATCCACGCGGCGCCGATGTCACACGGCTCCGGACTCTACGGCCTGCCGCATATCGCGAAAGGGGCTAATAATGTGGTGCCCGCCCATGCCCATTTTGACCCGGCAGAAATCTGGCAGCTGGTGAAGCTGTACCCGTGCGTCAGCATGTTTGCCGCACCGACCATGATCAAGCGCTTGACCGAAAGCGCGTCACCCATCCCCTCGGACCATCTCAAGACCCTCATCTATGGCGGCGCCCCGATGTACCGCGCCGACTTGGAGCGGGCACTGGAGGTCATCGGACCCCGTCTGGTTCAGATTTATGGCCAGGGTGAAAGCCCCATGACGATTACCGCGCTGTCGAAACAAGCCCACGCCGATAGCAAGCATCCCCGTTACCAGGATCGGCTGGGATCGGTCGGCTTCCCGCGTACCGACGTGGAGGTGCGCATTGTCGACAGTGACGGCGTACCGCTGGCACCGGGCGAAATGGGGGAAATCACGGTGCGTGGCGACGTGGTGATGGCCGGCTATTGGAACAACCCGCAAGCCACTGACGCGGCCCTGCGTGACGGCTGGCTGTATACGGGGGATATGGGGTGCTTCGATGCCGACGGGTTTGTTACCCTGATGGACCGCTCCAAAGATTTGATCATCAGCGGCGGCAGCAATATCTATCCACGCGAGATCGAAGAAATCCTGCTGCGCCATCCCGGCGTCATGCAAGTTTCTGTCGTCGGAACGCCGGATCCCGAATGGGGTGAGGAAGTGGTGGCACTGGTCGTGCTGGCGCCGGGCATTTCCGTTGGCACCGAGGCGCTTGATGCCGTGTGCCTGGAAAATATTGCGCGCTTCAAGCGGCCCAAGCGCTACCACTTCGTCGACGCCCTTCCCACCAACAGCTATGGCAAGGTGCTCAAGACAGAACTGCGCGAATTGCTCAGCAAGCTGGACGCAAGAGCACACTGAAACGCCAGCCTCAACATTTCCCTGCAAGACGCAAAAAAAAGAAGATGCGATGAACAGGTCAGGCCGACAGAAGCCAAGCCCGACCAACCCTTTGTGGCGCTGCACAAGACAGAAAAAAGGCTTTTAAGCAGAAGCCGGGGTCGACATTCATCTGCTTTGCGCGCTTTACAGCAACAACAGACTGTATTTACTTGTCGCCGGCCCGACATCATGTCGGTAAAAACCCTGTCGGTCTTCCAGCCCATAGCCGCTATAAACGAAAGGCTAGGCAACAGGAGACAAAGTGCAGCTTCTACAACTGGTGATCAGCGGCATTGCACAAGGCTGCATTTACGGGCTGATTGCACTGGGCTTCGTGCTCATCTACAAAGCCACCGAGACGGTGAGCTTCGCCCAGGGCGAGCTCATGATGCTGGGCGCCTTCGGCGGCCTGGCAGGCATGACCCTGTTCGGTTTTCCGTACTGGCTCTCGGTGCTGTGCGCCATAGCCGCCATGGCGCTGTTCGGCGTGGTGCTGGAGCGCGTGGTGATCCGCCCGATCCTGGGGCAACCGGCGTTTTCCATCGTCATGCTGACCATCGGCATTGGCTATGTGGCGCGCGGCCTGATCACCATGATTCCCAATATCGGGACCGAGACGCACATGCTGCCGGTGCCGTACAAAGACGAAATCTGGCATCTGGCCGGGCTGGTTCTCAACGTCGAGCAAATGGTGGTGATTGGTGCCACCGCCGTGCTGTGTGTGCTGCTCTACACCCTGTTTCGCTACAGCAAGCTCGGCATCGCGATGCAGGCCGCATCCCAAAACCAGCTGGCGGCCTATTACATGGGCATCCCGGTGAAAAGGCTCAACGGCATCGCCTGGGGCCTGGCCGCTGCTGTCGCCGCCATTGCCGGACTGCTGCTGGCACCCATTACTTTTGTGCACGCCAACATGGGCTTTATCGGTCTCAAGGCTTTTCCGGCCGCTGTGGTGGGCGGCTTTGGCAGTTTGCCGGGCGCCATTGTGGGCGGCCTGATTATTGGCATTGTGGAATCGCTCTCGGGCTTCTATCTGCCGGATGGCTTCAAGGACACCGCCGCCTACATCGTGGTGCTCATCATGCTGGTGGTTAAACCCAACGGCTTGTTCGGCGAGAAATTGAGCAAGAAAGTATGAGATTCATATTTAAAACCGATTACGGGCAGGACATCCGGCTTGCAAAACATGGCGGACACCTGTTTTGGTACGGCGCCCTCATGCTGGTGCTGCTGGCAGCGCCATGGCTGGTGCAAGAGTACTGGCTGGCACAGCTGACCTTTGTGCTGATTTACGCCATTGCCGGCTTGGGACTGATGCTGCTGGCCGGCTTTACCGGCCTGTTCTCGCTCGGTCACGCCGCCTTTCTGGGCGTGGGCGCCTACACCCAGGCGGTGCTCACCAATATGGGCCTGCCGTTTCCGCTGGCTCTGGCCTGCGCCGCCGGCTTGTCAGCGGCGGTGGGCCTGGTGGTGGGCTTGCCAGCACTGCGGGTCAAAGGCATCTACCTGGGCATCGCCACCCTGTCATTCGGCTTTATCGTGGAAGAAGTGCTGGCGCGCTGGGAGTCTGTGACCGGTGGCAACGCAGGTATCCACATCAAGAAACCGGATATGTTTGGCTGGACCCTGGACAGCGCCGAGGCGTTCTATTTTCTCTGTCTGTTGATCACGGTGCTGGCCACGCTGGGCATTCTGAACCTGCTGCGCTCGCCCACCGGCCGCGCGTTTGTCGCCATCCGCGACTCCGAAATTTCGGCGCAAAGCATGGGCATTCACCTGGCCTATTACAAGACGCTGTCGTTTGCCCTGTCGGCGGCGCTGGCGGGCATTGCCGGCGCCCTGTACGCGCACCAGCTGCAATTTATCTCGCCTGACCAGTTCAACATCCTGCAGTCGATTGACCTGTTGCTGATGATCGTGATTGGCGGTGTCGGCTCGGTGCATGGGGCCTTCCTGGGCGCCATCTTCCTAATTACCATGCCGCAGGCCATCGCCATGGTGAAAGACTATTTGCCGCCTACCGTCGGCCAGGCTCCCGGCTTGCAGGGCCTGGTTTACGGCGTTGTGCTGGTGGCCTTTGTGCTGTTTGAGCCGCTGGGCTTGTATGGCCGCTGGCTGAAAGTGCGCACCTATTTGCAGATGTTCCCCTTCTACCGCAAAGGCATGTTCAAGCGGCAAAAATCCTTCCAGAAATCGGAGCGGCTGAAATGAGTGCTGCCATGAACCCCACCCCTGTCCAGCCTTTGCCTGAACCCCTCTTGTCCGCCCGGCAACTGAGCGTGCGTTTCGGCGGCGTGCTAGCGGTCAACAACGTCAGCTTTGATGTCCAACAGGGTGAGGTTTTTACCCTGATTGGCCCCAATGGCGCGGGCAAGACCACCGTCTTCAATTTGATCAGCCGCATCTAC
>Ga0209430_1002896_pt1 | contig 10463 bp, 11 predicted proteins | sample BarGraIncub1133A_FD_184504 | JGI IMG/M metagenome (GOLD analysis project Ga0209430, IMG submission 184504) | Arctic peat soil microbial communities from Barrow, Alaska - Barrow Graham LP Incubations 11-33A (SPAdes) (version 2) | ecosystem: Environmental > Terrestrial > Soil > Wetlands > Peat... | reverse complement strand
GCAGTCGGGCCTATAGCTCAGACGGTTAGAGCGCTTCCCTGATAAGGAAGAGGTCAGAGGTTCAAGTCCTCTTAGGCCCACTCCCTTCGCCGGACGGAGGAACCATGAAGAAGCTCCTCGTCGCACTGCTGGGTGTGGGTGTGGGGTACGTCCTCTACCGCAAGTACGCGCAGGAGCAGGACGAGCGCGACTTGTGGACCGAGGTCACCGACGACATCGAGTAGACCGACCGCGAGACGCTCCCGGGCGCACGCGGGGCCATGGCGCAATTGGTAGCGCACCTGCTCTGCAAGCAGGGGGTTAGGGGTTCGAGTCCCCTTGGCTCCACCCAGATGGCGAGGTGCTGGGAACCCCAGCCCCGCTGATCAGGTCCGCCGGCCACCGGACGACGAGAGGGCCCCATCCCGGCGGGGATGGGGCCCTCTCGCGTTTGTGCCTCAGCCGGTCGAGGCGTCCGTCCCCGGCTCCTTCGGCTTGGCGGCGGCGGACCGGCGCGGCGCCCTCTTCGGGGTGGCACCCGTACCCGTGGTCGCGGGGGTGGTCGGAGCGGCCGCCGTCCGCGAGGCGTTGCTGCGCCGCGGCGTCGCCGGCTTCGCGGCCGGTGCGGCGGTGGGCTTGGCGACGGCCTTCGCGGCGGTCTCCGGAGCCCGCTTGGCGACCTTCGTCGAGCTGTCCTTGACGGCGGTGGTCACGTCGGCGGCCTTCTTGCTGACCAGGTCGGCGGCGTCGTTCAGGTCGTCACCAAGCTGGGTGGTGCGTGGGTCGAGATCCTCCTCGGCATCCTCCCATGGCTCCTCCGCCCACGGGTCGGTGGTCGGGCGGCTGCGGCGGAACGCCGCCAGGACGGCACCCGCGATGGCCAGCCCGGCGATGGACCAGAAGACCTTCGCCCCGGTGTGGGACTTCTTGGGCGGCTCGGGGGCGATGTGCGCCAGGTCGGTCAGCCGGGCGGAGGCCACGTCGCGTGCCTTGTCGGCCCCGACGGCCGCGGCGGCCGCGGCGGCGTTCACGGCGGCGAGCAGCTTGGGCAGCACGTCGTCGACCAGACGGTCGTGCGTGCGGTCCACCAGCGGCAGGGCCTTCTCGGCGGCGAGCTCCACCTTGGGGGCTGCAGCCTTCATGCCCTCGTACCAGGCCTTCTCCACGCGCGGAGCGGCCCAGTCCTTGGCCTGGACGGCAGCGTCCTTTGCCTGGTGCGCAAAGGTCTCGGCGGCCTGACCGGCACGGACGGACGCATCGGACAGCAGTGCGCCCACGTCGGCCGCCTGGCTCTTGAGACGGTCGGCGTCGACGGTCGGGTGAGCGGAACGACAGAGGTGGTCGAACATGAGCGACTCCTGGGCGTCGACAAACGGCGGCGGACCCGCCGTCCCGTCCATGCTGCCACCGTTGACCGGCCTGTGCCCGGTCTGCATGGGAGGATGTCGGTCATGTTCGCAACCCTGCACACGACCGCCGGTGAGATCCGCCTCGAGCTCCTGCCCAACCACGCGCCAAAGGCCGTGCGCAACTTCGTCGGGCTGGCAACGGGCAGCAAGCCCTGGAAGGACCCGCGTACCGGGGCCGAGCGGACGGATCCGCTCTACGACGGCGTGATCTTCCACCGGGTGATCCCCGGCTTCATGATCCAGTGCGGTGACCCGCTCGGCACGGGCACCGGTGGTCCTGGCTACACCTTCGACGACGAGATCCACCCCGAGCTGTCCTTCGACGCCCCGTACCTGCTGGCGATGGCCAACGCGGGCAAGCGGCGCGACCCGATCACCGGCGTCGCCGGCGGGACCAACGGCTCTCAGTTCTTCATCTCCGTCGCGGCGACCACCTGGCTGACCGGCAAGCACACCATCTTCGGCCGGGTGGTGGACGAGGCGAGCCGCGCCGTCGTCGACACGATCGCCGCCGCCCCCACCGGTGCCAACGACCGGCCGGTGCAGGACGTGACGATCACCTCGGTGACAGTCGAGGAGTGAGCGCCTCCCTCCCCGGCCCCGGCGCCGGCCAAGGCGCCGGGCCGCCGGTGTGCCCCAGGCACCCGGACCGGGTGTCGTACGTGCGGTGCCAACGCTGCGACCGGCCCACCTGTCCGGAGTGTCAGCGGCCGGCGCCGGTCGGCATCCACTGTGTCGACTGCGTGCGCGACGCCAACCGGGCCGCCCGGCAGCCGAAGACCGCGTTCGGTGCGCCGCTACGTGGGGGCGAGCCGGTGGTCACGATCACGTTGATCGCGGTGACCGTGCTCAGCTACCTGCTGCAGCTGACCCTCGGTGACCGCTGGACGAGTGCCATCTGGTTCTGGCCCGCTGCCGGCGAGGTGGAGCCGTGGCGCTTCTTGACCTCGGCATTCGCCCACTACCCGTACGGCACCTTCGGCATCACGCACATCTTGTTCAACATGTACGCGGTGTGGGTGCTGGGGCGCGAGCTCGAGCACGCGCTTGGCCGGGCGCGCTACATCGCGCTGTACCTGGTCTCCGCCTTCGGTGGGAGCGTGATGGTGCTGCTCTTCGCGTCCCCCGTGACGGGTGACTGGACGCGGCCCGTGCTGGGGGCGTCGGGCGCGGTGTTCGGGTTGTTCGGGGCGATCGCCGTGGTCCTGCGTCGGATGGGACGCAGTGCACGGCCGATCATCGTCGTGGTCGCGCTGAACGCAGTGATCGGGTTCCTCGTTCCCGCCATCGCATGGCAGGGGCACCTGGGCGGTCTGCTCACCGGGATGGTCCTCGGGGTGGGCTTCGCCTACGCGCCGAAGGCCCGACGTCGTGAGGTCGCGATCGCCGTGACGGTGGGGACGGCGATCGTCCTGATCGTGCTGGCGCTGGTCAAGTACGCGAGCGTGACCGCAGCGTTCGGATGACGATCCCCAGGGTTACTCACAGGTGTGGAACTACACCGGTGTAGTTATCCACAGAGATGTCCACTCCTGGGGACAGAGCGGTGCTCTGACCTATCCGGGAAGGCGCGGGCCGCCACCTGGGCGGGCGGGGGGCGGGTCGGCGGGGGGCGGCCCGGCGGATCACTGCCAGCGCAGCGTGAGGGCGAACCCCGTGATCATCAGGATGAAGCCGACCAGCAGGTTCCCGTTGCCGATCCCGGGGATCGGGTAGGCGGTCTCGGTGAGGTAGGTCGTGACGACCCAGGCGAGCCCGCCGACCATCAGCGTCACCATCGTCGGCACCAGCCATGGCGGGTTGGTCTTGGGCTTTCCGGCCGCCGGCGGGGGCGTGTACTGCGTCTTCTTGCGAGACTTCGACTCGGGCACGGTTGTCTCCTGTGCGTGGCGGGTGTCCGGGCGTGGCATCGATCGGCCCTGGTCCTCGTCTAGCGTAGTGGCCACGACGGCGGGTCCCGGTCAGCCCGGCGTCCACCGCTTGCCGTCGGCCCGGAGGGAGGTGCCCGATGCCTGACTCGGGCATGCCTTCTCCGGAGGCGCGCGATGGCGAGGCCCCCGACATCGCAGGGACCATCGACACCACCCGACGTCGACCCCCCGGCCGGAGCGGCTGGGGCACCTTCGGCCTCGTCGGGGTCCTTGCGCTTGCCGGCGTGCTGTTCACCGCCAACGCGCGGATCGCCGGTGGCATCGACGCCCGCCAGCCGCAGGACTTCGCCCACCTCGTCCAGGCCGAGTCCGACCGGGTCGGCGAGCTGCAGGTGCAGGTCGACCAGCTGCAGGGCGAGGTGGACCGTCTGACGGACGCCGGGAGCGGCCAGATGCCGGGTGTGGACCCGGAGGCGCGCGACCTGACCGCCTTCGCTGCCGGCCGCGTCGGGGCGACCGGGCCGGGCCTGGTGGTCCGCCTATGGGACGCCCCGGACAACGTCCCGCGTCCGGACTGGGTGACCAACGACTACCTGGTGGTCCACCAGCAGGACCTGCAAGCCGTGATCAACAGCCTGTGGGCCGGTGGGGCGGAGGCCATGACGCTGCAGGACCAGCGCGTGATCTCCACCTCCGCGTTCGGGTGCGTCGGCAACGTGCTCCGGCTGCAGGGGCAGCTCTACTCCCCGCCGTACGAGGTCCGGGCCATCGGGGACCCCGACGCGCTGCTCGACGCCCTGCACGCCTCGCCGGAGATCCTGGAGTACCTGGACTACGTCGACGCGATCGGCCTCGGCTGGTCGGTGGAGAAGAGGACCGACCTCGACCTGCCGCCCTACACGGGCAACACCGAGCTCCGGTACGCCGCTGTGCCCGAGGGCCAGAACCCATGAGCGTCGGCCAGGACGCTGAGCGCCCCGCACCCGCGCACCGGAGGTCGGTCGAGTCGGGGGCACCCGCGCACCGGACGTCGTCGGTCATCGCCGTCGTCGTCGGACTGGTCGGAGAGCTGCTGATCACCCTGGGGGTGCTGCTGGGGCTGTTCGTCGTCTGGCAGCTGTGGTGGACCGACGTCGCCGCGAACCGCCAGCAGGCCGAGGTCGTGGCCGACCTGACCTGGGCCGTGACCCCGGACCGGCCGGCGCCCTCCCCGCAGCCGTCGGCGCCCGAGCCGGTGCACCGCACCGACCCCGCCCCGGTGATGGCCGAGCCGGCGCACGCGACAACGTTCGCCACGTTGCACGTCCCGCGCTGGGGCGCCGACTACCTGCGCCCGATCTCCCAGGGCACCACCCGGCAGGACGTGCTGGACGTCCTTGGCCTCGGGCACTACGAGGGCACCGCCATGCCGGGCGCGATCGGCAACTTCGCCGTCGCCGGGCACCGCACCACCTACGGCAAGCCGCTGAACCGGATCGAGGAGCTGGTGGTCGGCGACCCGCTCGTGGTCCAGACCGAGCAGGCCTGGTACGTCTACCGGGTCACCGAGACGCTCACGGTCGGCCCGCGTCAGGTGGAGGTCATCCTGCCCGCGCCGTCCCAGCCCGGTGTCGCCCCGACCCAGGCGGTGATGACCCTGACCACCTGCCACCCGATGTACTCGGCCCGGCAGAGGTACATCGTGCACGCGGTGCTGGACTACTGGATGCCGACGGCGGACGGCGTGCCGCCGGAGATCACGGGAGGCGTCTGATGTACGGCTGGCTCTGGCGTCATCTCCCGGGCCCGGTGTGGGTGCGGGTGGGAATCCTTGTCGTCGTGGCGGCGGCTGTCGTGGCAGTCTGCTTCTTCTGGGTGTTCCCGGAGATCGCTCCGCTGATGCCCTTCAACGACATCACGGTGGACTAGATGACCCGCATCCTCGTCGTCGACAACTACGACTCGTTCGTCTACACGATCGTCGGCTACCTCGACCAGCTCGGGGCGGCCACGGTCGTGGTGCGCAACGACGCCGTGCCGGGTGCCGCCGAGCGGGCGGGGTACGACGGCGTGCTGATCTCCCCCGGGCCCGGGACGCCGCGTTCGGCCGGGCAGAGCCTCCAGGTGATCCGGGACTGCGCCGACGCCGGGCAGCCGATGCTCGGGGTGTGCCTGGGGCACCAGGCGCTCGGCGAGGCCTTCGGCGCGACGGTCACCCACGCGCCGGAGCTGATGCACGGCAAGACCAGCCGTGTGGTGCACGACGGCGCGGGCGTCCTTGCGGGACTGGCGACGCCGTTCACGGCCACCCGCTACCACTCCCTTGCCGTGCTGGACGGCACCGTGCCGGACGAGCTGGTGGTCACCGCGCGCGTCGAGGTGCGGGCCGGTGCAGCGCCGGGCGTGATCATGGGCCTGCAGCACCGCGAGCTGCCGCTGCACGGGGTGCAGTTCCACCCGGAGTCGGTGCTCACCGAAGGCGGTCACCGACTGCTGGCCAACTGGCTCGAGATGTGTGGGCTCGACGGCGCGGTGGCGCGGTCGCTCGGCATGGCGCCGCTGGTCCGCCAGACCGCGCGCGCCTGAGCGACAACGACCGTCCCGGCCGAGCCCGAGGTCTACGGAGTTGCCGGGTCCTTGCCCTTCGAGACGTAGACCGTCACCGAGGTGCCCTCGTCGACCATCTGGCCGGCGGGCGGGTCGGTCTTGACCACCTTCCCGTTCGGGATGGTCGGATCGAAGATGTCTTCAATCGGGACGGCGTTGAGGTTGGCGGCGCCGAGGGCCGCTGCAGCCGCGCTGTAGGACTTGCCGGTGACGTCCGGCACCGCGACCTGCACGATCACCGGCGCGACGGCGACAACGATCTCCACCGAGGTGCCCTGTGCCACCAGTCCCGCTGGTGGGTTCTGCCGGATCACGGTGCCCGGGGTCTGGTCGGACGTCTCTTCGGTGATCGTGCTGGGCAGCCGCAGCGGTGCGATCGTGTCCAGTGCCGCCTGCTGGGTCATCGTGAGCAGGCTGGGCAGGTCCACCAGGCCGGTGGACGTGTAGACGGTGAGCGGGTCGGCCGGAGACACCAGGGTGCCCGCGACCGGGTCGGTGTCGATCACGTTGCCCTGGCCGACCTCCGGGTCGTTCTTGGTCAGCCAGACGAGGGTCCCCACGTCGAAGCCGGCGGCCGCGAGGGTGTCCTTGGCCTGCTGCTGGGTGAAGTTCTTCAGCCCGCCGGGCACCTCGATGGCATCCGGTCCGGTGGAGATCCAGACCTCGACCTCGGAGCGCACCTCGACCGGGGTGCCCTCCTCCGGGCTCGTCCGGGTGACCTGGTCCTTGGGGACCTCGGTGCTCGGCTCCTGGTGCCGCACGAACTTCAGATCGAGGTCCTCGATCGCCGTGCGGGCGTCCTCCTCGGTCTCGCCGACCACGGCGGGCACCTCGACGGTCGCCGGCGCGGCCGGTCCGGCCGGGTCGCCCTTGGTGAGCAGCAGGAAGATCCCGATGATGGCGGCCGCGGCGATGACGATCAGCAGCCACATCAGCCACGGCCGAGCACGGTCGTCGGCGTCGTCCCGACGGTACGGCCCGCCGGCGCCTGGCCCGGCAGTCGTGCGGGAGCCGTCGTCGAGCCCGAGCGGTGCCCAGCCCGCAGCTGCGGCCGGCGGGACGACCTGGGCGGGTGCCGTGCCCGCGCCGATCACCTGCGTCGCGGCGGTGGGCGACTCGGCGAAACGGTTGGCCGCAGCTGCGGCGCCGGCGCCGAGTGCAGCTCCGGCCGCGGCGGCACCGAGGAAGCCGAGGGCGGGCGCGCTGATCTGCCCGCCGCGCTGGGCGACCTCGAGGTCGGAGCGGAAGTCCGCGGCCGAGGCGTACCGCTGCTCGCGGTCCTTTGCGAGGGCCTTCATGGTGATCCGGTCGAGCGACTCCGGGACGTCGGACGCGAAGGTGCTCGGCGGCTGCGCCGTCTCGCGGGCGTGCTGGTAGGCGACGGCAACGGGCGAGTCACCGATGAACGGCGGGCGTCCGGTGAGCAGCTCGAACAGCAGGCAGCCGGTGGAGTACAGGTCGGACCGGGTGTCGACCTGCTCGCCGCGGGCCTGCTCCGGCGACAGGTACTGCGCGGTGCCGATGACCGCCTGGGTCTGGGTCATGGTGCCGGCGGCGTCGGCCATGGCCCGCGCGATGCCGAAGTCCATCACCTTGACCGCACCCGTCGGGGTGAGCATGACGTTGGCCGGCTTGATGTCCCGGTGCACGATCCCGGCATGGTGGGAGTACTCCAGCGCCGAGAGCACCCCGGAGGTGATCTCGATCGCCTCCTCGATGGGCACAGCGGCGCCGTCGCGCAGGATGTCCCGCACGGTGTGGCCCTCGACGTACTCCATGACGATGAACGGCACGTGCGCGACGGCCCCGCTGGGCTCGACGGAGACGTCCTCGCCGGTGTCGTAGACGGCGACGATCGCGGGGTGGTTCAGCGAGGCAGCGGCCTGGGCCTCGCGGCGGAACCGGGCCTGGAACGAGGGGTCTCGAGCCAGGTCCGAGCGCAGGATCTTGATCGCAACGGTGCGGCCGAGGCGGGTGTCATGGCCGATGTGGACCTCGGCCATGCCGCCGCGTCCGATGAGCTCGCCGACCTCGTAGCGGCCGCCGAGGATCCGGGGTGCGTCGTCCACCACTAGGTGTCCCTCGCTGTCGTCGTGAGCCCGAAGAAGCCGGGGCTAGGGTCGATGATCCCACGCGTGCACTCCGCGCCGGTGCAGGCTGCGGTCACGATCTGGGAACCTGCGTCTTCCGAGGTGGGGGCGGCCCGGGACGGACCCCTGAGTGTATTCATCACAGCCGCGCCGAGCAGGGCGAAGAGAATCATCAGGATCAGCACCACGAGCGGCCAGGACAGCCGGCCCCAGCGCTTGCCGGTGGCGGTCCCGATCGGCCACGGTACCGGCCGGTTGACGCCTTCCCGGACGAACCCGAGCCACCGGAGCATCACCCCACCGGTCCGGTGCCAGACGTCGGACGCCGACCTGCGTCGCGTCTCGGTGGACGTGGCAGCCCGGACACCCTCCGTTGCCTCGGCGGTAGTCGCGTCGATCCCGCCCGACGCCGCGGCCTCGCGGGTCGGCGGTGTGTAGGCGGGAGCGCCCGACACCGGGGTGGAGACGGTCTCGTCGCGCCCGGGGACCAGCCTGGCGGGCTGCCCGGTGGGCCGCGGCGGCGGCGGCCTCATCGTCGGGAAGGTGCCGAGCTGCAGCCCACCGACGGTCACCGCGTCGACCACGTCCACCGGCCGGGCGTGCCGGCCCAGCTCGGACGGCACCCCGCGGGACGGCGTCCGGTCGGCCATCTCGTCCAGGATCCGGGCGAGCGCGGCCGCGGACCGTGGCCGCTCCTCCGGGTCCTTCGAGAGCATCTTCATCACCAGCGCCGACAGCTCGGGGTCGATCTCGGCCGGCATCGGCGGCACGGGGGTGTTCACGTGCGCCACCGCGATGTCCACCGCCGTCGGTCCGGTGAACGGCCGGTTCCCGACCAGCGACTCGTAGGCGACGATGCCAAGGGAGTAGATGTCCGACGCCGGGGTCGCCGCCTTGCCGATCGCCTGCTCGGGCGACAGGTACTGCGCGGTGCCCATCACCATCCCGGAGTCGGTCATCGGCACCTGGTTGATCGCGGTGGAGATGCCGAAGTCGGTGATCTTCACCCGGCCGGACCGCTCCAGCAGGATGTTCCCGGGCTTGACGTCCCGGTGCACCACGCCGGCCACGTGCGCGGCGTGCAGGGCGCGCGCGGTCTCCGCGAGGATCGGCAGCAGCCGCCGGGTGGGCAGCACGGGCTCGCGATCCAGCAGGTCGGCGAGCGGCTCGCCAAGGATCAGCTCCATCACCAGGAAGCCGGACCCCTCCTGCTCGCCGTAGTCGTAGAGCTGGGCGATGTTCGGATGGGACAGCTGGGCGGAGTTGCGGGCCTCGGTCCGGAACCGCTCGAGGAACCCCTCGTCGCCGGCGAACTCCTCGCGCAGCACCTTCACCGCGACGTCGCGGGCGAGCGACTCGTCGTGCGCCACCCAGACCTCGCCCATGCCGCCGACGGCGATCCGCGACACCAGCCGGTACCGGTCGCCAAGGGCCACGCCCTCCGCCGGCTTCATCGCGTCACCCCCCGGACGCCAACGCACGTCCCGGTCATCGCAGCGCCGCCTCGATGACCGCCCGGGCGATCGGTGCGGCCACTGCCCCGCCGGTCGCCTCGTTGCCCATGCTCCCGCCGTTCTCGACGATCACCGCGACAGCCACGCGGGGGGCGTCGGCCGGTGCGAACGCGGTGAACCACGCGTGCGGGGCGGCGTCCTCGGAGGTCTGGGCGGTACCCGTCTTGCCGGCCACCTGGATCCCGGCGATCTGGGCCGCCCGGCCCGTGCCGTTGGCCACGACACCGACCATCATGTCCCGCAGGGCGGCGGCCGTGCCTGCCGCCACGGCCCGGCGGAGCTCGGTCGGCTCGGTCTGGTCGACGACCGTCAGGTCGCTGCTGCGGACCGCCTGCACCAGGTACGGCCGCATGGGCACGCCACCGTTGGCGATCGCGGCCGACACCATGGCCATCTGCAGCGGGGTCACGCGCACCTCGAACTGCCCGATCGCCGAGAGAGCCGTCTGCGGCGCGTCGGGGTCGGCGGGGAAGTGGCTCTCCGTCACCTTCATCGGCACGTTCAGCGGTGTGTCGAAGCCGAAGGCCTCGGCCTGCGCACGCAGGGCGTCGGCGCCGAGGTCCATGCCGAGCTGGGCGAAGGCGGTGTTGCACGAGATCCGCAGCGCGTCGCGCAGCGTGATCGCGCCGGTGCCGCTGCACGCCGCCCCGCCGAAGTTGTGCAACGTCGCGGTGGTCAGCGGCAGGTCCAGCTCGGTGGGGGCGACCAGCGGGGTGTCCGGCGTCATGCCCGACTCGAGCGCCGCCGCCGCGGTGATCAGCTTGAAGGTCGACCCCGGCGGATAGGTGATGCCGCCGAGGGCCCGGTTGTCCATCGGGCGGCTCGGGTCGGCCTGCAGGGCGGTCCACGCCTGCGTGACCGCCGCGAGGTCGTGCCCGGCCAGCGCGTTCGGGTCGTAGCTGGGCTTGGAGACCATGGCCAGGATCGCGCCGGTCTGGGTGTCAAGGGCGACGACGGCGCCGCGCTGGTCACCGAGCGCGTCCCAGGCGGCCTGCTGCAGCACCGGGTCGATGG
>Ga0209430_1002895_pt1 | contig 10465 bp, 12 predicted proteins | sample BarGraIncub1133A_FD_184504 | JGI IMG/M metagenome (GOLD analysis project Ga0209430, IMG submission 184504) | Arctic peat soil microbial communities from Barrow, Alaska - Barrow Graham LP Incubations 11-33A (SPAdes) (version 2) | ecosystem: Environmental > Terrestrial > Soil > Wetlands > Peat... | reverse complement strand
CTATTGATATGGAGAAGAGCCAGCACTCAAAACTCTTAGCGGACCTCCCCAAAATCGATATTGTCATAAAAATGGGCTGTAATGTTGTTTGTCCTTACCTTCCCAGTAAATATACAGAAGACTGGGGTCTGGAAGACCCTAGCGGAAAAAGCGATGAGGAATTCATCACTATCATCACTCAAATTGAAAACAATGTAAAAAAATTGGCGAAAAGCTCAAATACAATGAGATAAAGCTTTCATAATGATCACTATCGATCTGACCTGTTATTAGTCATTAAATGCTAGAGCAACTTTTCAAATTCACAGAAATTTATCACTATTTTTTTTGAAAGTAATTGAAGAAACTGGTATAATATAAGGAAATAGTTATGAATTCTTCTTAAGTTAGTCTAACTCAAGGCGATTTTAATTTATAGTAGAGTTAGCTATTAGCGAAACAGGCTGAAAGAAGGTAAAACAAACATGAAACTTAATATTTATCCTTGTCCAGGGCGTTGTAATGTCAGTATGATGACAAAAACAGTTGCCCAGTATTTTGGGATTATTGATGAAGAAAACATCAATATACTCACCCATGTGAGTATGAATATCGCCCGGGATATTGAGGCGGCAGGTGACAGCGAAAAGTACATCTCACTCAACGGCTGTCCCTCCACCTGCGCATCCATGGCCTACGAAGATGTGGGCTATGAACTCTATGATGAAATTGTGATGACCCCAGATTATGACATCAAATACAACGAAAAATATGCTAATCTTGACGATATCGACGAAGAAATCATTCACGTCCAGAAAGAGCTTGATAAACTTATTGAGAGTTATAAATAAATTTATCATATTGACTAAAGCAGACATTGACTGTTTAATTGAAAAGCATGGAAAATCTATACCCAGCCAGAGTTTTATGACTTTGAATGGGTTTTTTCTAATTAATGAAGGCCGGCGCTACTCATACATTGTAAAAGTTTGTGATCAAGAAAACGGTCAGAGATACCCCATATTTCCATTTACCTTAAAGGTTTTAGACTGGAATTTCTGGGACCCTTCGGAGTTCACAGGAACTGATGATGAAAAATTGAAAAAGGTACGCATACTCAGAGATAAAATCAAAGAAAATGTAATCGCATTAGTTCAGAATTACAAAATAACCGCTTCAAAGTGAATTTAAAATCGCATCTTAAATCACAAAGGCTTACTTCTCACCTTTGATAAATGAAGCTGTAAAATCAATTAATAAACTATAAAAATAAGCGATCAATTGACAATTTGCATTGAAATCGGAAGAATATAAAAGTATTTTAACTTCTTCCGGTGTATAAAAATTTCCCTGGATAACTTCATGTTCATTTGCATTTTCATTGGTAAGTTCTCCCAAAACTTCAACAACAACAAAAGTTATTTTTAGATCAGTCATTGAAGCAGCAGCAAAGGTTGGTGGGAGCATTGTAACAAAATTTTCAACCATTAATCCCGTTTCTTCAAAAAGTTCACGCTGTACACATGCTTCGATCGTTTCATCAGCTTCCATGCTGCCAGCTACCAGATTAAAAATATAGTCATTTACCGCCATTCGAAATTCACGTAACCGCAATAACTTGCCTTTCTGAAAAGCAATAATTGCAACACCATTTTGTGATTTTCCCAATTCATTGGGATGGTTTAAATCATTGTAACTAATCATCTCATATTTTTTATACTTACCATTTTTATTTAAATAGATCAATTAATAATGCTTGATAAAACGACCATCTTTAACCTTTTGTAAATCTACCAGCGTGAGCTTGCGATCTTTCATCTACTTTTCTCCATAACCTTTTTATTATATTCTTACATAATCTATTTTTGATTACAAGAGTTAAATTTCTCTAAAAGATATAAAATTTTCGACTTAAACAATCCTACCAAAATCTCTTTCACTTATATTAGAATCATTAAATCAAAAAAAGACCAATTGGATGTTTATTAACACCAACTGATCTTTTGCGCTTTCGAATTATTGCAGGTATTTTTTCAATTCTTTAACTGAAGGGATCTTACCAGAAAACTTCACCTGTTCGTCCACCACAAGAGCCGGTGTTGACATAATGCCATAGGCCATAATTTCTTCCATGCTTTCCACCTTTTCAATCGTTGCTTCAATCCCCAATTCGACAAGGGCTTCTTTTGTGTTTGCTTCCAGCCTTTTGCAATTTTTACACCCAGGTCCTAAAACTTTAATAATCATATGTATCTCCTCCATTTTTTAATTATTCATCGCGGTTAGCGGGTATCAGTAATACCGATGCTGATGAATGCCTGGCCACCTGATGGCTGACACTGCCTAAAAAAACCTCATTGATAAATCCTCGGCCCTGACTTCCCATGACCACCAATGAAATATTCTGTTCTTTGATGGTCTTCAGTATTTCCCCTGAGGGTGATCCAACTGGCAACTGTACAACTACATCCACGTCACCGAGGACCTGTAATTCAACCTTCATCGCCTGAAGCCGCGTGTTATCCAGCATTCTGAAATCTTCCAGACTCTCTTTGTGATAAGAGTCAACAACATCTTTATCAATTACATGGATCAGAGAAACTTTTTTTGCGTCATCCACAACCATTTTTTTCACAACCTCAAACGCTTTTTGCGCATTTTCCGAAAAATCAGTGGGAAATAATATGTGTTCAACAAGGTTACAATCTTTGATCATCTTTAATCGTTTCTCCGGATCATTGACGATTCGAACCATAAGCACAGGTTTCTGTGCATGGAGAATGACCTCATGGGCTGTGCCTCCAAAGAAAACCTCCCCAACCATGGAATGTTCCGGCGCACCGGTTACCATCATGGAATAGTCTTCTTCCACAGCAATACGATTGATTTCATTTTTAATATGGCCGGTCACTACTCTAGTACTGACCGCATATCCCTGTTTTTCCAGTAATTTTTTCTGTTCCTTCAGGTTTTCCTCAATAACCGATGTAAAAAAGGATGAGATCTTTGAATCCGTTTCATGGGGATCCAGACATTGTACCAGAAGGCATTCTTTTACACCTAAACGTTTCAGCCCCTCCAGGCAATGAAGCATATTAAAGGCTGCGGGGGATATTTCTGAAGCGATGACAATTCGACTGAACATACCAACACCTCCTTCTTTTGATAAATCTATTTTTCTTGACTTAATCCTCTTTTAAAACCAGTTTGCCGTTTTCTTCGAGATCCTTTTTCACCTTGGACCAGATACCTTCTTTTTTATATAAATCTCTGATGGTTGAGAGATCGGGAAACGAAATTGCATTGCCCAAGCAGAGATTGGAGCATGTACTGCATCCAACGACGCAATTATAGGGAGTTTTCACTCTGGCCCCCTCTTTGGTCCATTCATAAACCCTCATTCCACAATTCATGCACATACCGCATTTCACACATTTTTCCGGATCAATCGTGGGATACCAGTTAATCTGGTCCCTCGGATATCCTGTTAACCATGCCATTTATTTTTCCTCCTTGTGATTTTTTTATATTATCAGCCCTTGTGCCGTTCAATCCTGTTCAGAATAAAGTTTAATTATCCCGGTACAAATTCAATCACTGCACTAACTGTTAATAATCGTTGTTAAAACTAACCGGTATTTATTTTCTAAATATTTAGATACCCTGTACTCAAATGATCTAAACCTTAGAAGAATCTGAGCGTCTATTCAAGCCGATTAAAATCCTATATAAAACATATACAGTGCCAGTAAAAAAATGACTGCTCCCATAGCAACTCTCAGCACCGTACTGGCTTTACCATATTGACTGCTTGCTGAAGGCTTCTGAACAAAACCAATGGAAGTACCTGCCAACACAGAATGCTATGACCGATGGAATAAAAAAGCAGTGACGCAATTCCCCATAGCAGGTTTCCCTCTTTTGCAACAATGGTCAGCAATGCAATGAGATCCGGTGTGGCACATGGAGACGAAAACAGACCCCCTTTTTTATTAATCATCAAAGTGTTCTGCATTATCATATATCTTCTTGACTTCATCATCTGTCATCACAGCAGAGAGTATGAAAGCAATAATAAGAATTCCAGGGATATCGATGAGCAATCTGGTCACAGCGAATTTCATGCCCAGAGAAGCGACCTCAAAGAGAAACATGGGTATCTTTGTTGTTGACCAGGCGCCAATAAAGATCATTATATTACTGAACTTAACACCTTTTTTCATAAACACTGCTGCAATTGGAAAGGCACCATAAAGTATACCTGCTGCTGCGGATCAGATAAAGATGGCTAATAGAATTCCTTTTAAACCAGAGTTGAAAAAGCTAATAATAGTCCAGTGACTACATATAATGCAATATCCAAATTTTCATCCCCACTTTCCAATCAATTCAGTATATTATTTAAACTTTAAACAGTCGTTTATCACAGCATTTATCGACTTCTGCCTGCAAAGTTACATGGCTGATGCCATGATGTTCCAGAAGGAAATGTTCAATTTTGTCATAAATCTGTTCTGCCTCAGAGAGCGGCATATCTTCCATATCAATGTGTGCCTCAAAATAAATTGTTTTTTCATTGGTCATCCAGGAATGAACATGATGAATGTTCTTCACTTTATCGATTTTTTCAATGTCTCTTTTAATGGCCTCATAATCCAAAGGTGCTGATGACTGCATGAGAATATCAACCGTTGTTCTGATAACATGCCAGGTTTCTCTAATAATATAAAGGGATATCAGTATTGTTATGAGTGGATCAATCCAGACAACGCCCCACAGCATAATTGCGATACCACCAACTAAAACCCCTAGTGATGACACGGTATCGCTTAACAGATGTAAATAGCTGGATTTTATATTTAAGTTTTCATGAGAGTCTTTCTCAAGAAGAAATACGGAAACCAAATTTGCAACAAGCCCAATGGATGCCACAATGATCATCAAAGTTCCATTAATACTCTCAGGAGATTGCCACCGTTTAACAGCTTCAAATATTAATACAATTGATAGCGCTAATAGTATGGATGCATTAATAAAGGCTGCCAGAATCTCAACTCTTTTGTATCCAAATGTTTTTTTGGCATCCTTTGGTTTTTGGGCAATCCGATTTGCAACATAGGATAATGCAATGGCCACCGTATCACTGAAGTTATGAACCGCATCAGATAATAATGCCAGACTTCCAGAAAGGACACCACCAATGATTTCAGCGATGGTAATGGTTGCATTTAATACGGTCACCCAGAATATTTTTTTGCCGGATAAGTTTGAAACATCATGGGTATGACCGGCTTCTGAATGATTGTGTTCATGATCATGATCGGCCATTGTGACAAACCTCCTCAATTATCATATTGTTGACTGGTTGACTGCTTGTATTAAAACTGTGTTTTACGAACAATGCACAAATAGTTACGAGTACAAGTCCCAATCCATAAATTATAAATAAATTTCCATAACTGGATGCTGCAACAATTCTTCCACCAATGGCAGTCCCAATTCCTCCCCCAGTCATAAAAAAGAATGCTACAAGGGATGTTGCATAGCTCCTTTCTTTTGCTGCAAATTCCGTAGCCAATGTGAGGAATGTTGAATGTGCCATCATAAAACCAAAACCCATTAATCCAATAGCAAGTATTGCAGCTGATAAAAAGCCTCCTAGTGTAACCAACACGATATTCGCAATACATGCTAAACTAAGACCAATAACAACAGTTTTCTTACGGCCTATCTTTGCCGATATCTTTCCTGATTTTCTACCCGCAATCAATGCCATTACCCCAAAAGCAGTCATAACCAGTCCAATCGCAAAGTTATTAATCTCAAACATCTGTTTAATATAACCGCCGAGGAAAGAAAAAGAGCCAATCAGGAATAATCCTTCAAAAATGACTAATGCATAGATGATCATACTGGAAGGATTTTTCAATATATTGATGTACGGCTTAACTACTTTGCTTTCCTTATTCTTCGTTGAAGGTATATTTTTGCCAATTGTAAATAATAGGATAGAAGAGATTACCGCAAGCCCTGCATAAACAATAAATACTCCTCTCCAATTCAAGAAATATGCAATCGAACCGCCAATGGCCATACTAAGGCCTTGTCCGAGAAATGAAATTCCCATAAATGAACCGATGGCAGCTTGCCTTTCTTCGACTGGAAATACATCTCCGATTAATGCGATTGAAATCGGCATAATTGCTGCCGCAAACATTCCTGTTATCGCCCGATATGCCGCAAGATCTGGTATTGCAACAGCAAAAGCACACATTGCAGTGGCAATTGTAAACATTGAAATAGCAAAAGTAATGACCTGCCGTTTTCCAAATCGCTCGGCAAGATAACCATATAATAATTGAAACAAACCAAACGGCAGCATATATGCTGTTATAACAATCGCTCCTGCGGCAATGTCAACGTTCAAATTCTGGGCGATGGATGGTAAAATGGGCGATACCACCCAGTTATCAGCCATTGTAACGAAACCTGCAAACCCAAGTATGGGTATTATTTTTTTCCTGTCCATAAAATTTTCTCCTTTTATAATGTTTTTTTCATGTAGTACAGTTAACGCATGTCTTTTATTAAAGCCCTAACACTCATCGTTACATAAGTAAGTATCCAAAGGCATTGAAACCATAACCGATAATCAGTATGCCAATGACAACTATAAAAAAGAATACTGCCAGCAGCTTTGTTTTAACTACTCTTTTCAGCATAATTAATGAAGGGAGTGACAATGCTGTAACTGCCATCATAAATGCTAATACGGTACCCAGTCCTGCACCTTTAGAAACCAATGCTTCAGCAATGGGAAGAGTACCGAATATATCAGCATACATGGGCACGCCGACTAATGTTGCAATAAGAACCGAGTACCACTTATCCTGTCCAAGAACCGCTGAGATAATTTCTTCAGGTATCCAATTATGGATGACTGCCCCAATCCCAACACCAATCAAGACATATAACCACACTTTTCTAATAATCTCCAAGACTTGATCTTTTGCAAAACCCACGCGATCCCTAATTGTCAAAGTTTCCTGATCGGCTTCTACCATCTTATTGCTGTACACGAAGGGTTCCACATAGTCTTCAAGCTTTGCTTTACCGATGATTGTTCCACCGACAACAGCCAGTATCAGACCCACAATGACGTAAGCAATTGCAATTTGCCAGTTAAAGATGCTGGCGAGCAAAATAACCGAAGCCAGATCAACCAGAGGTGATGAAATCAGAAATGAAAAAGTAACCCCGATGGGTAAACCCGCACCGGTAAAACCGATAAAAAGTGGGATGGAGGAACAGGAACAAAAAGGTGTGATGGTTCCCAGCAAAGCCCCTAATATATTGGCTGAAATCCCTTTAAAATTACCTAAAATTTTTCGAGTTCTTTCTGGTGGAAAAAAGCTTTGAACATAAGAAATAATAAAAATCAGAACGGATAGGAGTATGAATATTTTAATCACATCATAAATAAAAAACTGAATACTCCCTCCCAGTCGATCCTGGGTGTTCAGCCCAAATACATTTTGAACCAGTTGAGTAACTAAATAGCTAAGCCACTCCATTTTCAGCAATTGATCATTTAACCATGCAAATACAAACATGCGATCATCTCCTAACTTTTAAATAATTTTTATAATTGAATCGTATGATGATTACAGCATTGATCTAATAATTTTTGATTGTCGATATTTCTGATCTGGTCGATAACAAGCTGCGGGTAATCCTCAAGATTGTCTGAAATATCTCTTACGATACGTGTCAAAACCTTATTTTCATTCTTCAACTTATAAAAAATGAATTTTTCTTTTCGTTCCGAAGTAACTAAATTCAATTCTCTTAACTTTGATAGATTTTTTGAAATATTTGGCTGAGAAACCTCTAAAATATAACTGAGTTCACACACGCATAGTTCTTTTTGATCAAGAAGAATTATAATGCGTAGTCTCGTTTCATCTGATAATATTTTAAAAATATTGATTAATCCCTTCATCCTCGGCTCCTCTCTCATTCTTTAGTAAAATATATCTATATAATCATATGCTTTAATAAGCATATGATTATATTATACCCGCTTTTCATTTTTGTCAAGCTATTTATAAAAATTAGACTAAAGAGTTCTGACGAACATTAACTTCTAAACATTCAAATTAACACCAATAAAAGAAATGCTTGTGTAATTTATTCTTAGTTCAATTCTGCATTCGAAATATACAAATAATGCATATCACTTTTCTAATCATCTGGAAAAGTGGTATGCATTGGACGAAATATTCTCTGTCATGGTATGACAAAATAAGCGACCCCTTGGAGCCTACTCATGTACTGGAGCAAATATAAAAATATCAACCCTTAATCTGTTGGCCAAATACATATGCTTCAGCTAATAAATGTGGGCACTAACTTATAGCTCTGTTTTTTACATAGTTTTATAAGCGTAACGAAACTTTATTTATTGATTTCCCATGAACATCATGAAGTGCTTCCATGATGGCTTCGGACAGTGTTGGGTGTGGGTGGATCACATCCCCAAGTGCTTCTGCCGTTAACCCCAGATGTACTGCCATGGTTAACTCTGTTAGAAGATCAGTCGCCTCAGGTCCAACAATAGAAGCTCCGATAACCACATCTTTTTCATCAACAATAACTTTAACCTGCCCCTGGATTTTACCGATAATTTGGGCTTTTCCAAGTGCTCTAAAATCAAAACTTCCCGTTTTATAAGGAATTCCACTTTTCTGTGCTTCTTTTTCCGTTACCCCTACGGCAGCAACCTGTGGGTCAGTATATACACACCTTGGTATCGCTTTATGAATAGCCGTTTTATTTTCCCCCAACATATTTTCTGCTGCAATAATACCTTCTTTGGATGCAACATGTGCCAAAAATGGTGTGTTAATAAGATCCCCAACTGCATAAATCCCTTTTACACTGGTTTCTAGTGTATCATCAACTTCAATATGACCCTGCGGATCAACTTTAATTCCTAATTCTTCCAAGTTAAGTCCTTTTGAATAGCTATATCGTCCAATAGAAAGCAGCATCATTTCTGCTTCTAAAATCTCGCCATTTTTTAATGTCACCACTACACTGGAGTCCTGAACACTCACCTTCGAAACACCATTTGCTGTGAATACTTTTATTTTTTCCCGTTTAAATTGTCGCAATAGTTGTTTTGCAACGCTCTCATCCTCCGATATCAATATCTGATCTGCCATTTCCACTATCGTTATCTTCGTCCCTATACGATTAAAAAATTGCCCAAGTTCACACCCAATAACACCACCCCCAATAACAATCATGGATTTAGGCGGCGTTTTTAAAGCAAGCGCCTCTGTGCTGGTGATAACTTTTTCCCCATCATAATGAAACATTTCCGGACATATGGGAACTGAACCTGTAGCTAATAATATTTTATCACTAATAAGTGTTTCAACACTGCCATCACTTCGCTTCACTTCAACCGTTTTTGAATTTATAAGTTTGCCGATACCACGAACCAAATTAATACGGTTCGATTCGAAAAGAAATTCAATTCCCTTAACTAATCCGGATACCACTTTGTCTTTTCGTTCAATAATTTGCTTTAGATCTGCAGAAGTATTATCATTGAAGACTCCAAACTTTTCTGCTTCCAATGACGTTGTCAAAACATCTGAAGATGCAAGCAAAGCCTTTGTTGGAATACAACCGATATTAAGACATGTTCCGCCAACCTCATTTTTCTCTACGACTGTCACATCTGCACCTAATTTAGATGCCATAATGGCTGCTTCGTACCCACCCGGGCCAGCACCGATAATGGTAATTTTCATTTTTTCTTCTTTGTTTTTCATCTTATCCTCCATTTGTTTATTTGTTTCTTCACTTAATAAGACGCAAAAAAGCAAAAGGGACGCAGCTAAACGTCCATTTTTTTGCAATATTTGCATTTACTTTTTTTAACTTACAATCTCATATTAAATACTAAACAATCAAGGTGTAAATTTTATAGAAAGTAACAATTAAAATCAGAACTGCAAACATTTGTTTCATTCTGCCACTTGGTACATATAAGCTGGTAATTCTGGCCCCGGCAAATGAACCAATTGCTCCTGCGATCAATAATGGTATCATAAGACTGAGATCCCACTGGGCTGTAGCCATATGAGGTATTAATGACGAAAATGATGGTGCTATAACCGCAAAGGCAGTAATTCCGGCAGCCTTTTTTGGTTCAAATCCCACTAATATTAAGGTCGGCATTAATATGAATCCCGGTCCAACTCCAAGGAAGCCTGCCAAAATTGAAATTGGAATTGCAAGAATAAGTGCTAATTTAAAATTCTCTTTTTGGCCTTCTTTTCTAATGACTGGTTTAAATAATCGATAAGCCAGAAAAAATACTGCTCCAAAATATAAATACCAAATATAAATCTGGGGAACATATTGAACTAGTATTGCTCCAATGGGTGCGGCAATGGTCGCAACTAAGGTA
>Ga0209430_1002886_pt1 | contig 10488 bp, 9 predicted proteins | sample BarGraIncub1133A_FD_184504 | JGI IMG/M metagenome (GOLD analysis project Ga0209430, IMG submission 184504) | Arctic peat soil microbial communities from Barrow, Alaska - Barrow Graham LP Incubations 11-33A (SPAdes) (version 2) | ecosystem: Environmental > Terrestrial > Soil > Wetlands > Peat... | reverse complement strand
CCGACGCTCTGGAAGGGGGTGAGTTCCTGGGTGCCGATCACCGACCTCGCCGCCTGGCGGGTCCAGAATCAGGAGTATGCCTCCCATGTCGCTGCCTGCTGCGGTGGACTCCCCGGCACCTCGGGGGAAGTGGACCGGGAGTACCGGGAGCGTTCGCCGATATTTCAGGTCGAGGCGTTGTCCGAGGTTACCCTTTCTCTGCATCACGGCAGGTTCGATCCGGTCGTTCCCTATTCCCAGAGCTGGAATCTGGCACAGCGGCTGGAAGGCCGCGGCGCGAAGCGATTTTTCCTCGACATCTTCGATGGAGAACATGATCTCCGCTACCATACGGCATTCCGATGGTTCGACGGTCTGTTGAAGGGCGACAACAACCAAGGTGGGCGGCTTACCGGCTGAGCGTCGGCTGACCAGCGTGAACTATTTAAGACCAGTCTATAAAATAAATAGGCCTGCAAGAATATGACTTGACTTTAGATGCAGGGTTCGGTAGCATCGCCTTGGATACTGTCTACTAAATCAATAGGGTTTTGTTTTTATTGGTATCCAGTTGCAGAGAAACTTATCCGGCACGTTCCGGGGCTGACCAGAAAAACTGGAGGCCAGTGTATTTCGTCCCCCCAAGGGACTGATACCCTGGCCTTTTTTAGTTTCGGCACAAGGGCCGTCATTCGTTACCCTGGAAAAAACAAAAAGGAGATCCCGATGGCTAAAATCGCAAACAATCTCACCGAACTGATCGGAAGGACACCGCTGTTGCGGCTGTCGCGCTTCGGCGCCGGAGCCGGAGCCGAGGTCGTGGCGAAGCTTGAGGCATTCAACCCGGGCGGCAGCGTCAAGGACCGGATCGGCTTTGCCATGATCAAGGACGCCGAAGAAAAAGGGTTCATCACCGAGGGTACCGTAATCATCGAGCCTACCAGTGGCAATACCGGCATAGCCCTCGCCTTTGTCGCCGCCGCCAAGGGGTACCGGCTTATCCTCACCATGCCGGACACCATGAGCGTCGAGCGGCGTAACCTTCTCAAGGCGTACGGTGCAGAGCTTGTCCTGACGCCGGGAGCCAAGGGGATGAAGGGCGCCATAGATAGGGCGGAGGAGCTGGCTGCGCAAACGCCCAACTCCTTCGTGCCGCAGCAGTTCAACAACCCGGCCAACCCCTCCATCCACCGCGCCACCACGGCCGAGGAGATCTGGGCTGACACCGACGGCAAGGTGGACATCTTCGTGGCGGGTGTCGGCACAGGAGGTACCTTGACCGGGGTGGGCGAGGTGCTCAAGGCGCGCAATCCCGACGTCAAGGTGGTCGCCGTGGAGCCGTTCGATTCACCGGTCCTTTCCGGCGGCCAGCCCGGCCCCCACAAGATCCAGGGGATCGGCGCCGGATTTTTACCCGGCGTGCTCAATCAGGGGGTCTACGACGAGATCTTCAAGGTGAAAAACGACGAGGCCTTCGAGGTCTCGCGGCAGCTCGCGCGCGAGGAGGGGCTCCTGGTCGGCATTTCCGGGGGCGCTGCCGCCTTCGCCGGTCGCCAGATCGCCCGTCGCCCCGAGAACAAGGGGAAGCTGATCGTGGTAATCCTCCCCGATACCGGCGAGCGATACCTGTCCACGGCGCTGTTTCAGGAGGCATGAGGCAACGGGAATTTTGAGCGAAGCGGTGGCGTGTGAGGTATTCACAAATTTGGGGCGCTGCTGTGGCCGTTTTAGAGGGCATTTGATGGCGATCATTCAGCCGGACCCATGGAACCGCGACCTGGAAAAGGTGCTGCGGGAACTACTTAAATCGTTCCGATTCGGTGCTGTCACCCTGGTAGTCCAGGATGGACGTGTCATCCAAGTGGATAAAACCGAAAAGATTCGCTTCAACCGTCCTGGTGATATGGGCGGTAGCGGAATTTAAAATAAAATCGCTGAACTTCGCATAACGTGTGCTGACCAGAGAACTGGAGGCCGGGAATATATTTCCTGGCCTTTTTTATATTTATGGTCGGCGTCTGATCTCCTTTGGCAAATAACGCGGGAAGGGGCAATTAACAGAGCATTGTCGCGGTGAGCAGTCAACTGCAACTAAGTTTCTTGAATTTACAACTTTCTTGCTGACTGGAAAACGAGAAGCAAAGGAATCGGGAGGGAATTTATGAGATTGTTACTGGTACAACTGCTTTTGCTGATGTCACTGTTTTCGGCGAACTCCTACACTTTTGCCGCGGATGCGGAGACGGAGGGGACTGCACCCGAATCAGCTGAGGATCAGGTCCAGGATTCAGACGATCAGAAGCTCTTCGGCACGGTGGCGGGAGGGGAGGATAATAGTGCCGCCGTTACCCAGGAGGACCTTGACGGCCTGAAAAGCGAACTCAATGTCCTGAGGGAGCAATGGCAGAGAAAACTCGACAAGGGGACGGTTCAGTCGACCAGAAACCTGGGCTTATCGGGGAACTTTCAGGTGAGATACGGGGCGAGCGGCGGCGGGACCAGCGGTACTCCGGTAACCGACGGCTTCGGCGTCAGCCAGGTCCAGTTGGGTTTCAAGGGGAACCTGTACCGGGATTACGACCAGGGGAAAAATATTGACTATTCCTTCAGCCTCACCACCGACAAGAACAGCTTTACCATTCTGCCAAACGACGTCTGGCTGAGCTACAACATTCTCCCCTCCCTGGACCCGGAAAAACCGTACCTGAAGATCACAGCCGGCCAGCAGAAGAAACCGTTTGGTCTTGAGGCGACAACCAGCGACGACAAGAAACCGACCGTGGTCGGGGCACAGTTCGCCTCATTCATGAAGCTGAACGAACGTGACATCGGCATCCTGGTCAACGGCGACCTGTTCCCGTCCAACGACTATGGTTTCAAATACCGGGTGCCGCTGATCGAGTACAACTTCATGGTGCTGAACGGCAACGGGCCGATCGGGACCGGAAACCTAGCCAATGCCGACAACAAAGAGGACCTCCTGGCGAGGATCGTGCTGAACGTTCCGACCGAATACAGCAATCCACTGCGCGGCCTGTCCCTGGGCGCCTCATATTACTACGGACAGAAAATAGTCACCGACAAATCAGGCGCCAAGATCGACAGCCATGCCGAGAGGCAGCGTTACGGCGCCGACATCGCCTATGTGAATACCCCGATCGGCTTCACCTATGAATACGCCAGAGCCGACGACCCGGGTGCCATAACCGTCAACAAGAAGTCCGTTGTGAACCATGTTGAGAGCGATTCCCACACTTTTACCCTTTTCTACAACTTTGGCGAACAGTTCATAAAAGGATACGTTCAGCAGGACCGTTACGACGACTGGTGGCCCGTTAGTTACCAGCCTTTCTTCCGCTTTGACAAGTTGACCCCAGACACCTCGGCAAGAACCACCCATACCGATGTCTATACCCTCGGTTTCAACTTGTTCTTTGCCGAAACGACCAAACTGCAGCTCAACTACAACAGAACTATTGCTGTTGCAAGTAGCAGTTATGCCTATTATGACGACGCCTTTATCGCCCAGTTCCAGTTCGGCTTCTAGTGGCGCAAGGCTAACTAGCGACCTGGAAAAGTAGGCTGGCTTGCCTAGCAGCTGCACATAAACGGAGGAGAAATTGATGAAAACAGTATTCAGAGCCTTACTCACCATCGGCGTATTGACAACCTTACTTTCAGGCCTCGGCCTGGCCGAAAGCAAGCCCAAAGTCATCCGTATCGGCTGCACCGGCAGCAACCGGCCGATACCGGGTAACACCTTCGGGATCCTTAACCAGCTGGGGATGCTGGAGGCCGAGTTTAAAAAAGACAACATCAAGATCGAATGGAACGTATTCAAGGGAGCCGGGCCGGCGTCTAACGAGGCCCTGGCTAACGGAGCCGTGGATTTCGTCACCTTCGGCGACCTTCCTTCCATCATTGGCAGGGCGCAAGGAAAGATCAAGTTCCTTGCCGTCCACGAAACGCGCAGGGCCGCCTACACCATCGTGCAGCCGGACTCTAAAGCCAAAACCATAGCCGACCTGAAAGGAAAAAAGTGGGGCGTCAGCTATGGGACAGCCGGTCATCTTTATTGGAGCAAGTTGGTTGACCGGGCTGGGCTGAAGGAAAAGGATTTCAAGGCGGTCAATTTCTCCGGTGGCGACGGCAAGGCTGCCTTCCTGGCCAAGGAGATCGATGCCCTGAATGTCGGAACCGATGTCTACGACTATATCTCCCTCGGACAGGCCAAGGTAATTTACGGCACCGACCAGGCCCCGGATCTCAAGGGGACCGCAGGACTGGTGGTAACGGAACAGTTTGCCAAGAAATACCCCGAGATCACCTATCGCTTCGTGAAGACCTATGTCAGGGCCGCCAAGCTCGGTTCGGATCCGAAAAACCGCGCCAAGACCCTTACCCTCTGGAGCAATACCGGGACTTCCCTCTCCTCGCTCAAGAAGGAATACAACAAGGTTCCCCTCGCCCTGATCCTCGACCCGGTGCCAGATGAATACGTGATCAGCCACTTGAGAGACGGAATCAAGTTTTCCAAGGAAAAAAGGATCATCCGTAAGGATTTCGACCTGAACCAGTGGATCGATACGAGCTATCTGAACCGGGCGCTGAAAGAGTTGAAACTGGAAAAATACTGGCCGGCGTCCGACGTGAACGGTACACCGACGGCGCGCAGATAGCATATTTAACCGCTTAGACCTGTCAGGTTCTCTAAACCTGGCAGGTTTAACTCAAGAGACGGTAACTATGAAAAAACTGATGCTAGACAAGGCGTCCAATTTGCTGCTGGGCCTGATTATTCCTATTCTGATCGTTGCGTGCATGGAAATGGTGTCGCGGCTGGAGTTGACCACAAGTCAGCTTTTCGTACCGCCCAAACTCATTCTTGAAACCCTTATCTTTCTTCTCAAGGATGGAGAATTGCTGAGGAATCTGGGCATAAGCTTTCTGCGGGTCACCTCGGGTTTTCTGGTAGGCGTTACGGGCGGACTGGTGTTCGGCGCGGCCATGGGGATGTCCCGGAAGTTCGAGGAGTATGTGGGACCGCTTTTCCATGCCCTGCGACAGATACCGGTTCTGGCCTGGATACCGCTTCTGATCCTCTGGATCGGCATCGGCGAGGATTTCAAGGTTTGGTTTATCGCAGTCACGGTGTTTTATCCCATGGCGCTCAATGCCTGTGCAGGGGTCAAGGGGGTCTCAAAGTCCTATCTGGAAGTGGGGCGGGTTTTTGATCTGGGTCTGTTGAAACGGGTTAGCGTAATCATCCTTCCGGCGGCGCTCCCTTCGCTCTTCACCGGTCTGCGGCTCAGCCTCAGCATCGCCTGGATGGCGGTTGTGGGGGCCGAACTGGTGGCCGCAAGCGAAGGGGTCGGCTACATGATGTACCGGTCCAGGATGCAGCTTCAGGTCGATACGGTTCTGGTCTGCATCATGGCCGTTGGCCTGACCGGATACACCATGAGCCTGGCGCTGGGAAAAATAGAACTGTTCACCCTGCGCTGGCGCAGGACTGACAGTTAATTACAACGTTTCGAGGTACTGCACATGAAAGCGGAGCACGTCATGCACAAGGCGCGAGGCCTGGTAGTCCCCATTCTGCTGCTGGCATTATGGTGGGTCATAGCCTGGAACCGATGGGTATCGCCCCTTTTCCTCCCCTCTCCGGAAAAAGTGGTGGCAACCTTTTTATCACTTCTGGGCGAGGGGAAAATCGTTGCCAATTTGGGAGAAAGTCTCTCCAAGGTGGTGAAGGGATTTCTGATCGGAATCACGGCCGGATTTGTTCTCGGACTGCTGATGGGGCTCTCGAGAACCGCGGAGAAGCTGCTGGGACCACTCTTCAACGCGGTCAGGCAGGTGCCTATTCTCGCCTGGATTCCCGTATTGATACTCGTCTTCGGCCTGACTGAACTGGCCAAGCTGATTTTCATCGCCCTGGGCGCCTTGTATCCCATGACCCTCAATACTTTTGACGGCTGCAGGCAGCTGAAGAGGGAGTATCTGGAACTGGCGCGGGTCTTTGAATACAGTCGGCTCAGGCTGCTCTGGCGCTTTACTCTCCCCTCGGCTCTGCCGTCCATCCTGGCCGGTCTCCGCGTCAGCCTGAGCGAGGCATGGCTCCTGGTGATCGGCGCCGAGATATTTTTCAAGACCAGAGGAGGGCTTGGCGACATGATGTGGGAGGCCAAGGGGAAGGTCCGGATGGATGTGGTTTTCATAACCATCATCATCATCGGACTGATCGGTTTCCTGCTGAATCAGACCATGACCCTGCTGGAAAAACGTCTGCTGCGCTGGCGCGGAACAAATTGACAGAAGAAGGGAATCAGCCATGAAGCCTCAAGTAACCTTGCAGATACAAAATTTGAATAAACAGTTCCGGGTAAACGGCGCTGTGACGCCGGTGCTGGAAAACATCAATCTCACCGTCAAGAGGGGCGAATTCATATCCGTGATCGGACCCAGCGGTTGCGGCAAGACCACGCTGCTGAGGCTGATCATCGGCATAGAAAATTCGTACCAGGGTGACATCCTTTTGGATGGCAAACGGATCACTGGTCCGGGCCTTGAGCGCGGGGTGGTTTTTCAGGAGCACCGGTTGCTGCCGTGGCTCACCGTGGAACGGAATGTGGGGCTGGGATTGGAGGGGAAAAGGAGCGGCAACGGCAACAGGGAGCAGATCGTCCGCGAACACCTGGAGCTGGTGGGGCTGACCGGCTATGAGAAGGCCTATCCCGGCCAGCTGTCGGGAGGCATGGCTCAGCGCGCGGCCATCGCCAGGGCGCTGGTAAATCGCCCAGAAATCCTTCTCCTGGATGAACCGCTAGGCGCCCTGGACGCCCTGACCCGCATGTACATGCAGAAGGAACTGGAGAAGATCTGGCGGCGGGAAGCGGGCGTCACCATGATCATGATCACCCATGACGTCGAGGAGGCCGTGTATCTGAGCGACAAGGTCGTGATCATGTCGAGCCGTCCCGGCACGATAAAGAAGATCATTCCGGTGGATCTGGCGCGTCCTCGCGACCGTGCCGCTGGCGATTTCATGAAACTTAAGGAAGACATTTTGGAAGAGTTCAACCTCCATGCGGAAAAGGTGTTCAGTTACGCGATCTGATTGGTCTAGTACGGTTTCTGTTGTCAAAGGCGCGCTACACGCGGGCGATAGGCTCGACATCCATTGAAAAACGAGGGGCTCTTGCCAAGCCATCAAGTTAGGTTGACCAGATAACTGGAGACCGGCGGGATCATGCGCCGGTCTTTTGGTTTTCTAGGTAAAAAAAGGAATAGGACTCCATGCGTAAAACTACAGTCTTTCTGGTGGCGCTGGCCATGGCCCTGACAATTGCGGGTTGCACAAAAACCGAGAATACGGCCGAAGCCGGAGCCGCTGCCCCTCTGTTCAAGGTGCGTTATGCGAGCCTCGGCGTCGGCGATGGATCGATCCCCCTGCTGCTGGGGATCAAAAAGGGATTTTTCCGGGAAAACGGCATCGATGTGGAAATAACCAGATTCAGGGGGGGGCCGGAGGCGATCGTTGGGGCGGCGTCCGGCGCGGCAGATCTGGGGAGCGTCGGAACCCCCATCCTGATTGGAGCCGCCAAGGGGGTGCCCATCCGTATCATCGGCTCGCCTGTGGGGAACGGGAACACCTTTATCCTGGTGGCTCGCTCCCAGTTCCCGACCATCGAGGCTCTCAAGGGGAAGAAGATCGGGGGAGGCAATCCTGGCGGAGGGTCGCGGCAGGCGTTCGTCGCCATGACCCGGGAAAAAGGGCTGGGATTGCAGGATTTCAAGGTGCTCGATACTGGCAGTTCGGCCAACGCCTTTGCCGCGCTCCAGGCGGGTCAGCTGGACGCCACCATCACCTCCGAAATGTACGGCGCCAAGGCGGAGATCGAAGGCTTCGGCAAGATCATCGCCCGGGCGGCCGACGCCAAGCAGTTCAAGCGATATCAGCACACCTTCTTCTTCGCCTCGCAGAAATTCATCGACAAAAATCCCGAAAGGGTCAGAGGTTTTCTGAAGGCCTACAAAAAGTCGGTCGAATACGTCAAGGCCAACCCGGAGGAATCCATCCAGTTCGGCGTGAAGGATCTGGAACTGGAGGAAAAGCCGCTCAGGCGTGCCTTTGTCAGGACTCTTGCCAGGCTTGACCCAAATCTGGCGGTGGACCTGGTCGGCACCGACAACGCGATCAAGGCACTCAAGGAACTGGGGGATCTGGACAGTTCCATCCAGATCACGGCGGAGCAACTGGTTGATTCGAGATTTATACCAAAATAGCACGGAGGCGGACCCATGAGCTTAACAGAGCAGTACAGCTATCCCGAGGAGATCAGGGACGAATTCATCAGCACCGAGGACATCGTCTTCCGGGACGGCACACACAAGAGCGCCGAGGAGATCTGGTATTTCATGACCGAGGAGGCGCCGGCCAAATATCCCTACGCCTTCACCAAGAGCAACCATTACCATCGCCGCCTGTCGCAGGACGTGACCCTCCCCAGCACCATAAAGCACAACTATCTGATCCTCACAATGAATGAGAGGATCTCCCGGGCCAGGGCCAACGGTACCCCGGTGGTCTTCGTTCAGGGCGGACAGAGCGTCGACCCCTACTACGCCGCCGGGGCCATAGCCCTGCGTCCGGCCAGCACCGGGTTGTGGGCGGCGGGCCAGCACGAGGGGCTGAATCTCAACCAGGAGGAGCTTCGGCGCATGAACCAGCGTGAGAAGGCCCACCGCGCCACCAGTTTCGAGATCTGTCAGACCGCCGGCTACGAGAACATCCAGGAAGGGAACCTGCCGGTGGACATGATCGCCCCCTTCACCTGCCTGCGCTGCTCGGATATCTCCTACGGGGTGGAGTCCCACCGGCACGGCAAGCGCAAGCTCAACCTTTTCCTGGGGGATTACCCCCTGAGCCATCAGAAGGATAAACCGTGGGCCGTGGAATACTTCGCCCAGAACCTGCGGCGTCTGACCAGGGAGATCAACGGATTCACCGGCCGCCAGACCAGCGAGGCCGACCTCTGGGCCGAGATCAAGCTGCACAACGCCGGACGGCGCCTGGCGGTGGATACCGCCGAGGCCTGGTGGGCGGCCGATTCGCCTCCCACAAACGGCATCGATCGCAGGGCAATTTTCCAGATGGGGAGCATGGAGATGCATGGCGACCCGAGCGCCAGCGTGACGGTGCTCAAGGAGGCCAACCGCTACATCAAGGAGCGGATCAAGAAGGGGGTCAAGGGGGAGGGGGTGCCGGACAACGCGGCCCGGATCTTCGTCTGCGGCTCCTGTGTGCGGCCCAACGAGTATCGGACCGAGGAGGCCGGCGGGATCATCGTGGGAAACGACAACCACTGGAGCGACATCAGCACCATCGTGGACGAAGAGGGGAGCGACCCCTACCTAAACCTTTCCAGGGCGATCCTCTCCTATCCCTATGAACAGGACATCAAGGGTCGCGCCGCCTGGACCGTGGAACAGCTCAGAAAATCCCGCGCCCATGGCGTCCTGTTCCTTTACAACTGGGGGTGCAACACTCAGTCGGCCATAGCGCGGATGCTGTGCGACGAGGTCAAGAAGCTGACCGGCCTGCCGAGCCTGATCATCGAGCACGACCAGGGAGGGGTTCAGAGCGAGCAGCTGCAGAACCGGGTGAACGCCTTCGTCGAAATGGTGCGGCCGTAGGGGCGCAGCCTGCCGCGCTCCATCCAACAGAGCTAAATCGGGCGGAGCCAAGCTACGCCCTTGCGAAAACCTACAAGGAGCAAAATCATGTCTCAACTAAATGAAGGTAAATTGTACTTTGCCGGAGTGGATATCGGCTCCAACGCCGCCAAATCGGTCATCCTCGCTGATGATCGGATTATCGGCCAGGCCATTGTTCCCACCAAGGCTGATGTTGAAAAGAGCGGGGTGACGGCCCTCACCGCAGCCCTGGAGTCGGCGGGGATTTCCCGGGACGACCTGAGCTATACGGTGGCCACCGGTTACGGCCGGATCTCGGCATCCTACGCCGACGAGGTGATAACCGAGATCACCTGCCATGCCAAGGGGGCGCATTACTTCTTCCCCAACGCCAGGGCGATCATCGACATCGGCGGGCAGGACAGCAAGGCGATCAAGCTGGACAGTAACGGCAACGTGGTCGATTTTGTCATGAACGACAAGTGCGCCGCTGGCACCGGCAAATTCCTGGAGGTTATCGCCAGGGCGCTGGAGGTGTCAATTGACGATCTCAGCCGGAAGACCCTGGCGGGAGATTACGCCTGCCCGATCAACAGCACCTGCGCCGTCTTTGCCGAGTCTGAGGTCATCTCGCTTTTGGCCAGCGGGGAAAAGGAGGAGAATATCGCCAAGGGGCTGCACTACGCCGTGGCTAAGCGGGTCGCCTCCCTGTTCTCCCGTATCGGCAGCAACGGGGGGGATCGGGTCTTTACCGGTGGCGTGGCCAAGAATGTCGGCCTCCGAAGCGCCCTGGAGGAGGTCCTCGGCTCG
>Ga0209430_1002884_pt1 | contig 10495 bp, 11 predicted proteins | sample BarGraIncub1133A_FD_184504 | JGI IMG/M metagenome (GOLD analysis project Ga0209430, IMG submission 184504) | Arctic peat soil microbial communities from Barrow, Alaska - Barrow Graham LP Incubations 11-33A (SPAdes) (version 2) | ecosystem: Environmental > Terrestrial > Soil > Wetlands > Peat... | reverse complement strand
GGCGGTGCCGCTACGGGCGCGCCCACAGCTTCATTGACCACTCAAGGCGCCAACTCCTGGGTCTTTGGGGTAGGCAATGACTGGGACGGCCCGGTTGCCCGCACGGTGGGGGCCGGTCAGGCCATGGTGCACCAGTATCTATCCCCCACAGAGGACACCTTCTGGGTTCAGCGTCAGAACGCCACGGTACAGCCTGCCGGAACCGTGGTGGTGGTGAACGATACGGCGCCGACCAACCATCAATGGAACTTGAGCATCGTTGAAATCCGGCAGTAGTGGCCGTGCAGTAATCAACAGCCATGCGGGCATTGACATGAGGGGGGTAACCAGCGCCCTCATGTCTCTCCTTGGCGATTAAGGTTACCGGTAAAGGCCCAAGCCTGGATCCGGACCATATTCTCGGAGGCCGCTTCCTCGGATGCAAATAAGGGAGGAGAAAATCATGGATACCATGAAAGCGGTGCGCATTCACCGATACGGCGGTCCTGAGGTACTTGTCCATGAGGAGGTACCCCGCCCGGAGCCCGCTCGCGGTGAGGTATTGATCCGGGTCGAGGCCGCAGCGGTCAATCCGGTGGACTGGAAGGTCCGGGAGGGATACTTGAAAGAAATGCTGCCCCATTCGCTGCCACTGATCATCGGGTGGGACGTGTCCGGGGTAGTGGAAGCGGTTGGCGCCGAAGTGACCCATTTCAAGGCCGGCGCTGAAGTCTTCAGCCGGCCTGACCTCCAGCGGGACGGTACCTATGCCGAGTACGTCGTTATCCGGGAGTCGGAGGTGGCGTTGAAACCGAGGTCCGTCGACCATCTCCACGCCGCGGCCATCCCCCTTGCCGGGACTACCGCCTGGAAATCGATCATAGACGCCGCCGGGGTGGCAGCTGGCCAGAGGGTACTCATACATGGAGCGGCAGGAGGGGTCGGGAGTTACGCTGTGCAGCTGGCAAAGTGGCGGGGTGCCTATGTTATCGCTACCGCTTCGGCGGCTAACCACGATTACTTGAGAGGGCTGGGGGTCGACCAGACGATAGATTACCGGTCGGAGCATTTTGAAGATGTATCAGGAAAAGTCGATGTCGTTTTCGACACGATCGGCGCAGATACCCAGGAACGCTCTTGGCAGGTTCTCAAGAAGGGGGGGATTCTCGTGTCCATTGTCGCTCCCCCGCCGCCGGAGATCGCCGGCATCCATGGCGTCCGCCAGGCTTTCGTCTTCATTCAGCCAGATGCGGGGGTTCTGGCGGAACTCGCTACGCTGGTCGATGCGGGGAAGCTGCGGCCCAGCGTGGAAACCATACTGCCGCTAAGTGAAGCGCGCCGCGCCCAGGAGCTGAGCCAGGAAGGACATGTGCGCGGAAAAATCGTGTTGAGGGTCATCTGAGCGAGCGCTCCCGGTATATTTCCTCCCAGGATATCTGGCCAAGCCATATTCCTGAAGATGATTCATGGTTCGGAAACCCTGGAAGCCAGTTAAAAACAGGACAATCAGTATTCGGACCAGCGATGCAAAAGTATATTGCGGTCATAATTCTTGTCTTGGGAACGAACGGGTGCGCCTGGCTGGGCAGCGCGGGTGGCATCATGGATCGCTCCAGTCAAGAAGGGAAACTATCAAAGGCCGTTTCGCTATTGAAACGGGGCAATAGCGCGGCTGCCGTGGCAGAGCTGGAATCTGTCTGCGCCGGCCCTCCCGTGCCGGGGGTGAGCGATGAGGCGCTGTTCCGGTTGGGCCTTCTTCATCTTGGCATGGACAACAATACGAGTGGCAGGGCGCACGCCATACGCGACTTGAAGAGGTTGGCTAAGGAGTATCCATCCAGTCCCTGGGTTCCCATGGCTGCGAACCTGTCCAAAACCCTGGAGGCCGTGGATGATTCGCATCGGCAGCGCAGGACATTTGATGAGCGGGAAGATTCCCTCACTCAGGAGAACCGAGAACTTAAAAGAACGAGCCATTCGCTGGCACAGAAAAACAGTGAGCTTAAAGAATCCAACCTTTCGCTGACCGAGGAAAGCGTGAAGCTTAGGGAATTGGTCCTTTCCCTGACAAAGGAAAACAGTGGACTTCGCCAGAGCATGGAAAAGCTGAAAACCCTTGATCTCGAACTGGAGAGGAAGATTAAACATTGAATAGGGTAGGGGACCAACATGGCGATCGTTGGCCCCGGTCCGGACGCCCAGCCGTTATCCACGCTCGCGGAGAAAACCGCCTAATTACTCTCCCCGAAGTATTTGAATGCTGGCCTTAGGCTGAGGTAACCGACTGCCCCGCGAAGAATATGTTATGCAACCCGCCATATATGGCAATTATGCCAAACGTGACGGATTTCGGTGACGGATTTCCCCTGACGCCGGCCTCTCATTCTACAATTTACCCAATATAACTGCAATGTTGCACTCACAGTGCGCGCCGATATTTTCTGGCATGTTTGATGCTATTCTTACCATATCAGGACCGGATCAGCTTATGGCGCAGTGTTTATTGTGAAATTAGGATGATTGTGAGGTTGACAGGCTCAACCACAATCAGAATACATATCTCATATAATCACCAAGGAGAACTAAATGAAATACACTATTTCTTTACTCTTTTCCGCTCTGATCATGCTCTTCTTATCAACCGCGGAAGCCAACATACCGGCTTATCCCTACACTGACCATAACGGAGATGTGCGCCACGTCAAGACAGTTAAGATTCAAACTGGACACACCACGACCAAGGAATTTGTAAAGACCAAACCGAATGAAGTAGAGGCACGCGAAATAGACTTTGATGAATCCCCGGAGTATGGCGGTAGTGTCAATCAATCGGATATGCGCTGGGAACAGGTAGAGGAACATTTAAACAAGAGCACGCCTTGATATCAGGGTTTCCACCCCTTTGGGCCCTAATGAAAGAGGGAAAAGGCCATGACAATCAGCGCAATTTCCGGAAATATCACCACTGCCGCGATGGAACCGAGGCAAAGAAGAGAGACGGCCCCATCTGCTTTGCATCCCCCTCCCCAACTAAGACACGATACGGTGCAGCTTTCCGACACGGCTCGGGCCAAGTCGTTGCAACTAGAGGGAAATACTCCTGTTGAAATTGCCCACATCATGGGTGCCGATATCAAATCAGTAAACGGCTATCTGAAAGCCCTGGTTCAGACCCCGGTCTACTTGACCGCTGCCGCAGCTCAGGCAGCTTTAGCAACGCTTCAAACGGCATTCTCGCTCCATGCTTAGTTGATACAGGTTGTTTGCGATGCTTGGGAAATGAGTCGGATGGAATTCAAGGCGCTGCTACGGAGTATGCCGGAATGAAAATGTCAGTGATTTTTGCCAATGGTGAGGTCGGAACCGTCCCCAAGGACATTCTTGATGATTCGATCCGGGGGAAAAAGATTATCGCGTTTCTCAGGTCCAGTGGGTGGGTCCAGATAGATCGCGATCCGGTTCGAAAGGCCCAGCGCCCCTTGACGAGTTCGGACCAGAAGGATGGCGATTTTCCGCTCATGGAATCAAGGGGCAGGCTCGCAAAGTTGCGAAATAAGCAATAATTCTCCTCAACCCGCCCCTTCTCTTTACCTTGAAATCAACTTCGTCAACTCGATGATGAGGATCTCGGTGTTTGTATCATCGACTTTGAGGGTGCCGCACGCCTCTACAAAACCGTTGCTTTGTTGGACAACCATTTTTGGGAGCGGATGGGTGATTTCATCCAGAACGCCAAAGTATTTCGGTTGGTCTACGGCAAATGCCGCTTTTCTCATGTCGTCAGTCTGAGTAACGATGGCATATTCTGTGTTAGCCCGCTGTAATTCATCTCTTGCCTCATCGAACAATCTGATTAGTTGAGCCAATACCGTGTTCTCTGCCTCATGGATCATGTCCAATGCAGTTTGGGCGTTTCCAGCGCTGATAAGACCTTTTGCTTGAATGGCAAGAGCGTGAATTTTCTGGTGTGGTTGATCGAATTTTTTTAGGTATCTCGAAAGGGCGAGGTTTTCCGTCTGAAATCCGTCGTACCACTTGCCAAAGGCGCATAGGTGTGGATTGGTTTGGACTGTAATCTCAGTGCCATTGGTGACAGCTTCTTTCAACTTGCTTACCCAATTGAGGTGATCCTGCTTTCTGGCAAGCAGCATGTCAAAGAGCTCATTAATCTCCTCCCTGATGCTCTGTTCTCCGAGTATTTTACGAAAATCAAAATAGGTGACCGGCTCTCCCATGAAGTTCATCACACCGCGGGCATGATCGCTCATGCCCGGCATCATGGTAGAGGCTGGATTATCAAGTACGGAAATGATCTTTTGGTGCGGCAGGGCGAATAATTGCTGATTTACCGCAAAAACCAGAAAATTCTCCTGCGGATCATATTTGGCTGCGGAATGCTCAACACTAGTTTTCATTGATACCTCCGACTTTTTCCGGCTGTCAGCAGAGAAGAGAAGGCTTCGCGTACGATTCTTGTTTTTTCCGGAGTTGGCCCCCTTGGGGGCATTCAGATTGTGTGACAATTTACCTATCGGTATTAGGCCAGGAGAAGTTGAACCGTTTTGTTGAATCTTAGCAATAAATAACAAGGGTGCTACGAGGTTCATCTCCCTGAATTATAATAGTTTATTCTGCGGGGGAGTTTCGGGCCGCCCAAGCAGCCATGCTTCGAGCCTCCGCCGTTTTAAGGCTCCTCCCCAAGCTCGATAAAATGCCTTACGACACCCGTAGAGCGCTTTTATCGCTTCAATAAGAACATCAAGTCCAGGCTTAATAACTGGCTTCGATTCCGAATTACTCAAAGACTATTTCCATAAAATCCGTCTCACCAAGAATCCTTGCATCGCGTTATCGCCACTAGCACCACCCCAGATTCAGGTTCATGGTTTGAGGTATATCAGCGCACCCCCTATCGGCAGGATAAATAGAAACGGCTTTACTTTGTCCCGGTGAGTGAGTAGTCTCGCGTGGAGGAGCAGTGCAGCTACCAAAGGTTGATGATATATTCGCGGCACCAGGGAATGTGAACTTGGTGAAAAACACAGAATATCGGTTCGTTGGGGTTTCAGTTGTATGGCCGCCGTCTGTATGCTCCGTTTGGGGCTGAATGGATCACAACGAAACCCTTAATTTCCCCGAGACGGAAAGTTAAGGGTTTCGATTTTTTTTGCGTCAAGAAAATCAACGACCAGGACAGACTTCCTGGAGAAACCCAGCTCATCGTTGGGTCCCTGGGATCCTTTCAGAAGTGCATCAGGCCCCATGGGGGACGACTGCAGATGTGCGTGGAAGTCCACCTTCGCTCACTGCAGCCTCCAAAATGGCTGTATTTGCAATCATCTTTGATCCCGCCAGCTGGGAATCCAAACGGAGAACGCAGCACTTATGGAGATGACCCGCGCCACCCCGTCCCTTCAGCCTGCCCAGATGACCCGGAGCCAGCGCGCTCGCATGGTGCTGATTCTCGGCGCCATGACCGCCTTCAGCTCCATGTCCATCGACATGTATCTTCCCGCCTTCTCCCAGATATCCCGGGATCTGAGGGTGCCGCTCAGCACGGTGCAGTTGTCCATTTCCGCCTTCCTGTTCGGTTCGGCCGCCGGGCAGCTGTTTTACGGCCCGCTCGCCGACCGTTATGGAAGGCGCCGGCCCCTGCTCTGGGGACTCGCGCTGTACGTCGCCTCCGCGCTGGGATGCGCCCTGGTCCGCACGGGAGAGGAACTCCTGTTCTGGCGCGTGGTGATGGCGGTCGGGGGCGGAGCGGGCATGGTGATCGCGCGCGCCGTGGTGCGCGACCTCTACGATACCGCCGAGGCTGCCAGGATGTTTTCGCTTCTCATGCTGGTGATGGGGGCCGCTCCGATCCTGGCGCCCATCGCCGGGGGGCAGCTCATGCTGGTCACTGGATGGCGCGGCATCTTCGGATTCCTCGCACTGTTCGGGGTGCTCTCCATGGCCGCGGCTGCGCTGGGTCTCCCCGAGACCCTGCCCAAGGAGCGGCGCATGCGACGCGGTTTTGCCGAGATGGTCTCGGTTTACGGGCACCTGCTCCGCAACCGCCGCTATCTCCGATACGCGGTCGCGCTCGGCTGCATCTCCGGATTCAACTTTGCCTACATCTCGGGGGCGCCCTTTTTCTTCATTGATCTGCACGGTGTCTCTCCCCAGCACTTTGGCCTCTTCTTCGGCGTCAACGCCTGCGGACTGATCGGAGCGTCACAGATCAACCGCAGGCTCCTGCGCCGCTTTAGCACCCAGCTGATACTGAAGGTGGCGCTCAGCGTTAATGCGGCGACGGCGCTGCTGCTCACGGCGGCGGGGCTGACAGGGATTGGCGGGTTTCCCGCCCAGGTACTACTTCTTTTCGTCTGCCTGAGCATGACCGGGCTTCTCTACCCAAACGTGACCGCGCTCGCCATGGCCCCCTTCGACAAGGCGGCGGGGAGCGCGTCGGCGCTGCTCGGGACCATTCAGTACACGCTCGGCGCCAGCGCCGGGGCGCTGGTAGGGTTGTTCCATGACGGCACTGCGGTGCCGATGACCGCATCCATGGCTGCCTGCGGGGTGGTGGGCTGGTTCGCCATTGTGGGGGTTCCCGGGTTCTCTTCGGCCCGTAAGGTAAGAATGCGGTGATGTGGACCGTTTCTGGTTGCAGGCCGGGTACGGTTCCCAATCTGGACTTGAGCTTGGTGTTATAGTGGCGTCTCCCGTTGAGTGAAAGTTGCAGGAAAGGCTGGAAGCGGTATTAAGGACCCCTGACACAGTAGGTCAAAACCCAAAAGCTGAATTTTACACGGGGTAGGGACAGTCTTTTGTTGACATATTATTATTTGTCAACTACAACCTATTCGCGCCCATGGGTCATTGACGGCACTGCTGAACTTTGGCAGTCACCTTCCTTTAATCTCTTTGAATCCCTAGCGGAATAGATTTTTTGTTATCAAGAGGTTGTGCAATGAGGTTTATAAAAAACAGAGAATTTGCCTTGAAGTGTGTAATGACTCTAATAGTGGTATGCGTCGCAGGTATGCGGCAACCTGAGATGCTTCTCGAACCGCGGTTTTGGGCTGAAGAGGGGACTTTTTATTTTTCCTACGCCTTCAATCATACCTGGTTCAATAATTTGGTATCTCCGCAATTCGGATATAACACTTTATATAACAGTATCGCCACCTCCCTTGCGATGCTGGTTCAGCTTGATTACGCGCCTTACGTGACCACGTATCTGGCGTTTTGTGTGCAGGTATTCGTGTCTTGCGTGGCTATCTGGTGGAATATTCCCATCCTCAATACACTCTACAAGAAATTCGCGATGGCACTGTTTATCCAAGTCCTGGCGTATGCCAGGCTTTACGTTACCACGATAGGAGTCCAATACTGGCTTTGTATTCTATCCTTCCTGATCCTGCTTTATGACCACGAGGATGATAATCGTAAAGTACGTATAGCCCAATATTTCCTGCTGGGATTGAACGGCCTGACCGGTATCCTCTCGTGCGTCATGATACCGGCGTTTTTGCTAAAGGCTGTAAAAACTAAATCCAGGACGGTGATACTACAGACCTCCATATTGACGGCATCCTTGTTGGTGCAGATAAGCGTATTTGCCTACTCGATGATGAACCATGTCCCCGGCATGTCTCAACGGCTAGTGCACTGCGACTCAGTATATATGCTGAGTAAATTGATGAAATTCGAGTTCTCGGTCCCCTTTTTGGGGGTCTTCCTGCTGAATTTCCCGGAGGTGGTCGCGGCTGAGACCGCCTTGCGTAATATGCTGGCCGCGGTGGTCGGACCCTCCATATTGTCATATCAATTCAGTTTGATTGAAACAGGCTTTGGCTTATTGATTATTGCCTACCTATCTGTTGTGTCATGCTTCAAATTTAAACAGCTGGACACCAAGTTGATCCTATTGTCATTGATATTGGTTACCGTGATATCCACGCTGTTTTCCTTGAATATGTCAGGCGGACCCAGGTACACTTTTGCGCCAACTGTCATGCTCATGATGCTGGTGGTGGGTACCATGAAGGACAAGATCGTTCCAAGACTTTATAGCCGTATTGCCGCAGTACTCGTTTTGATGTCATTACTTGTATCATTCATTCAATATCGACCATCAATGATGGGCTTTTCATATGACCCCTCGTGGCCTAAATGGGAGGATGAACTCCGCATCTGGCGGGCGGATAACAATTATCCGATAAAAATCTGGCCGCCACCATGGCAAATGAATTTACAGAGTCAGAAATGACGCGCGGGTGCTGAGGCGTTCTCTTGTCTGGAAGGTGACTCGTAGTGGCCCCTTCGTGTCGCCTTGGCTTTAAGGTCCAGGGGCCGGGTAGGCTTGCTTTAGGTTGCCAACCTTGGCAGATATCCGGTAGTATGGCCGGGAATTCCAAGCTCCTGATTCCAGCGTGTTTGCTGAAGTTGCCATCATGGGGATGTTCGGTTGAGTGACGAAATAAGAGGATAACGCGGCATGTTGAATAACAAAAAAATAGTCGTGGTGCTTCCGGCTTACAATGCGGCAAAGACCCTGGAAATGACCTACAATGAGATTCCTTTTGAATTCGTTGACGATGTCGTGCTGGTTGATGATGCAAGCAGGGATGATACCGCGGAAGTTGCGCGCAGGGTTGGAATACATACCATCGTTCACGAGACAAACAAGGGATATGGCGGCAATCAAAAAACCTGCTATAAAGCTGCCCTGGATCTGGGAGCGGATATCGTCATCATGCTCCATCCCGACTACCAGTATACTCCCAAGCTGATTCCTGCCATCGCCTCCATGCTTGCCTATGGTCAGTTTGATGTGGTGCTGGCCTCCCGTATTCTTGGCATTGGAGCTTTGAAGGGTGGCATGCCATTGTATAAATACGTCGCCAATCGTTTTCTAACCCTGGTGGAGAATTTGTTGCTCGGTCATAAGCTTTCCGAATATCATACCGGCTATCGAGCCTTCACCAGGGAAACCTTGGAGACTCTGAATCTGAATGAAAATTCCGATGACTTTGTTTTCGACAATCAGATGCTGGCGCAGGTTGTATGGAACAACTTCAGGGTAGGTGAGGTCTCCTGTCCCACCAAGTACTTTGAAGAAGGTTCGTCCATCAACTTCCGGAGAAGCGTTATCTATGGCCTTGGCGTATTGAAGACTGCCTTCCAGTTCAGGATAGCCAAAATGGGCCTATCGAGACATCCTATTTTCAATACAAAAAACAAGGAGGTTTGATGTTGGTTCATCCCTCTGGATTCCTTGCCTAAGAATCGAAATCGGAACGGTCCTTTCCGCGCCGACCACAAGGGTTGCCCCGTTTGCCCTTGACTTTGACCGAACGGTCAACTATAAATGATCCATGGCACGAGAAGGTAACGCAAAAGAAAAGTTGCTCAAGGCAACACTGGAATTGATCTGGGAGCAGAGCTACTACTCCGTGGGCGTCGACGCCATCTGCGAGCGCTCCGGGGTGAAAAAAGGGAGCTTCTACCACTTCTTCAAGTCCAAGGCCGAGTTGGCCGCCGAGGCGATACAGGCCCACTGGGACGGCTACAAGCCGGAACTGGACGCCGTTTTTTCCCCCACGGTCCCGCCGCTTTTGCGTCTCACCGACTATTTCGACAAGGTCTACGCCTACCATAGCGACCGCAAGAACTGCGGCGGCAATGTCTGCGGCTGCCCTTACTTCGATCTCGGCATCGAGGCGGCCACGCTGGATGCGGCTATCGTCGCCAAGGTGACGGGCGTGCTGGACCAGTACTTCCGCTACTTCGACGCGGCAGTGCGCGAGGCCCATGCCCGGGGCGAGATCACGGTCTCCGACCCGGCGGCATCGGCCCGGTGGCTCTTCAACTACTTCGAGGGGGCGCTCACCAATGCCCGCATCCACAACGACCCGGAACTCCTGAGGGACCTTTCCGCCGGTGCCCTGCAGTTGCTGGGCACCCGGAAGAAAGACGCCTAACTTGCCGCCGGTGGAGCCTGAACGGCTGCGCCGGCTTTTTTGTAACCAGCAGCTAGACCAACCGGTCTACTATTCATGAGGGGAAGAGAATGCCCGTAATTACCTTTGAAGGTGCAGAGATGGCAACGCAGATGAAAAAAGAGCTGATCCAGCGACTGACCAAAACATCTGCCGAGATCACCGGCATTCCGGACCAGTTCTTTACTGTCGTGGTCCGCGAACAGCCCGCCGAAAACCTGGGGGTCGGAGGGGAAACCGTGGCTGAAATTAAAAAGCGCCTGGCAAAGGCTCAGGAGAACAAAGGGGCATGAGGTTCGGCCAACATCGCTTTCGGCCCAGGGTGCATCGGCCTCACCCGCTGAGTTATTCAGGGTTACTGGCGATACCGAGGTTGCGCTGATCATGGGAGAAATCAATGAACAAGAAAATCAGCATCGGGAATAATGTTAGTGGGGTAGTCGGTTAGAGCCACCTGCGATATAATCCCACGGCAACTTCTTATTCGAAGGGAGATGCCATGGAGCTAATACCACTGGTAGCAGGTC
>Ga0209430_1002883_pt1 | contig 10497 bp, 9 predicted proteins | sample BarGraIncub1133A_FD_184504 | JGI IMG/M metagenome (GOLD analysis project Ga0209430, IMG submission 184504) | Arctic peat soil microbial communities from Barrow, Alaska - Barrow Graham LP Incubations 11-33A (SPAdes) (version 2) | ecosystem: Environmental > Terrestrial > Soil > Wetlands > Peat... | reverse complement strand
CGAAAAATTTGGTTGCTCCAGACGCCTCCATGCAGGATGGTCTCTTTGATATCTCGGTATTCCCAGACTTCAACAAGGCTGAGGTACTTAGCTATTTTGCCAGAACATCGAAAGAAGGCTTAATACCGGATGGAAAGCTCCAACGCTTCCGCGCACGCAAAGTCAAGGTGAAATCCTCACCTAAGCTTGAAATCGCCGCCGATGGGATTTCACTGGGGAAAGGTACAGCGGTGATCAAAATGTGCCGTGGTGCTCTAAGAGTTTTTGCCCCGCCAATAGGTGCAGGTGCTGAAAAACCACAAGAGGAAAAGGCTGAGGCATTATCTGCACCCCTTTCCCCATCTGTCAAAACGAATGAAGAATCCTCACAGTAGATAAGAGTGTAATCTTAAATAGACAATTATAAGGAGGTATAAGAATATGAAGAAGCCTATCAATCATAATCCAATCGATAAACCGCAAAATGCAGCCATAAAAACGGCTAAAGATAAGACTTCCTCACCAGGTGTAAGGCGAGCTAAAGCTCTCCTATTTCAACTGAGTGTCGGGATAATGATTGCGGCTTTTGCAATCTTGACATTCCTTGTTGTCATAGTTCCTACATTCTCTATAGATCTGAATATTACCCGTGGCTTACAATCGATCAATAATTCCTTCTTTTCCTGGTTGATGACTTTCATAAGTTGGGTGGGCTTTTCGCCCCAATCCTTTATTGTATCGTTGATTATCATAGTGTTCATCTATGTCTTAGGTTATCATTGGGAGGCCACCGCCTCTCTTATAGCCGCGTTGATAGTTGAGTTACTCAATCTGCTAATTAAGACGCTTGTTCACCGTGCGCGTCCCAGTGCTGATCTGATTCATGTAACTAACTTACTCAAAAGCTATAGCTTCCCAAGTGGACATGTCATGTTTTATACAGGCTTTTTCGGATTTATCTGTTTCTTGACTTTTACGCTGCTCAAACCATCTTGGATTCGTACTTTACTGCTTGTAGTCTTTGGCAGCCACGTCGCTCTGGTCGGACTATCGCGGATTTACCTTGGTGAACACTGGGCAAGTGATGTAGTTGCCGCATACTTATTAGGAGGCCTATGTTTAATAGGCTTTATTCAGTTGTATCGTTGGGGCAAATTGCGCTTTTTCGTTCAGCAACCCGTTGCTACAGATAACAAACCAGAATTTTAGCTTAGCATTTCAGATAAAGACAACGATAGTAGAATTAAATGGCTAAAATAACAATAATTTCAATATCAGTCACTTGTTTTACCTGTAAAGGAGCATAATTACCACTACCTGGAAAATAATAGGCACTTTTGAGGGCGCGGAAATCAAGTTATCATAACTTGTGTTGCGATTAATAGTATTGGAGGCTAAAATGGGCGTACTGTGTTTTAACAGAGAATTGTCTTGGCTAAATTTCAATGAAAGAGTGCTGGAAGAGTCTCTTGACCCTCGTACTCCTCTTTTTGAACGCTTAAAATTTCTATCAATTTATGCATCAAATCTTGATGAATTTTATATGATAAGAGTCGGTAGCCTTTTTGACCAGATGTTGATCGGGGACGAAAGATTTGAAAACAAAACTTACATGTCACCGAAACAACAAGTTGAAGCCATAAATAAAAAGGTTTTAAAACTTTGCACTTTAAGAGACAAAACCTACTTTGAAATTATGGAAGGCCTTGCAAAAACTACTTTGATGCATACAAAATTTAAATTGCTTAGCAAAATAGAAAAGCAAGAAGTAAAAGGGTATTTTAAGCAGCATGTTCTACCGCTGTTATCACCGCAGATTATTGACATAAGGAATCCATTTCCAAACTTTGAAAATAAAGTCATCTATATTGCAAGTTGCATAAGCAACAAAAAAAGATTTTTGTTTGGTGTTATACCATTGCCCCATAATCTTGAACGCATCTACGTATTAACTGATAAGAAAAGTTTTCTTCTTTTAGAGGATATTATTTTTTATTATGTGAATTTAGTATTTGGTGGTTATAAAGTTCTAAGCAAATCTGTTATTCGGGTTACACGCAATGAAAATCTGGATATTGATGATGATTTGTTTGAAGACAATACCGACTATGTCAATTATATGAAGGATATCATTAAAAAACGCGGAAAGCTATCGCCTGTACGTTTTGAAACAAACAAGTATAAAAACAATGTAATAATCAATTTCTTTTTGTCAAAGCTCAAACTTGAAAAATCCCAGAGCTTTAAACTAAATTCCCCGTTGGATCTTAGTTTTGTTTACAATCTAGAAAATTATTTTGATACAGAAGTTAAAAAAATGTTGGTTTATAATCCTGTTAAGCCTCAGTGGCTGGCAAGTCTTAAACATGAAAACATCATGAAGCAGATTTTGCATAAAGATGTGTTATTATCTTTTCCATTTGAGGGTATGCAGCCATTTATTGAATTGATAAGAGAAGCCTCGCAAGACGTCAATGTTGTTTCTATTAAAATAACCTTCTACCGTATCGGCATGCAATCATTAATCTCCCAGTATCTGTGTGATGCCGCCGAAAATGGCATAGACGTGACCGTAGCAGTAGAGCTTCAGGCAAGGTTTGATGAGCAGAATAATATACGTTGGTCAAAAATACTGGAGCAAGCCGGCTGTAAAATTATCTACGGCGTGGAAGAATATAAAGTGCACAGTAAAATCATGCTGATAACTAGGAAAACAAACCTTGGGCTTCAGTATATCACACATATAGGGACAGGTAATTACAATGAAAATACAGCCACCTTATATACAGATATTGGAATATTAACTGCTGATACAGAAATCGGAGACGATGCTGTAAAATTTTTTCAGAACCTTGCAATTGGTAATATTGAAGGAGAATATAAACATTTATTTGTATCTCCCAAGGGGCTTAAAAACGGAATTATTCAGCTTGTTGCTGATGAGATAGAAAAAAAGAAAACGGGAAAGCCTGCGCGCATAATTGCAAAAATGAATAGTCTCACTGACAAAGACGTGATAGACAGCCTTATAGCGGCTTCTCAGGCAGGTGTTAAAATAACCCTTATTATTAGAGGCATCTGCTGTTTAAAGCCCGGTGTAGAAAAGCACACCGACAATATTGAAGTTAGAAGCATTGTGGGCAGGTTCCTTGAACATTCAAGGATTTATTGCTTTGGTGAAGGTGAGGAAGCAAAAGTCTATATATCATCGGCAGATATGATGACAAGAAACACGTCGCGGAGAATTGAAATTGCGGCTCGTGTTTTAGACGAAAAAATTGCCACACGCTTAATGGACATGCTCAATATTATGCTTCAAGACAATGTAAAAGCCAGAGTGTTGCAGCCTGATGGAACATACGTTAATTTTCAAAATGAAGAAAAAAGGCTTGACAGCCAAATGTATTTTTATGAGCAAGCTTACAACAATTCTATCGCGAAAGTATCCAAGGCAGCTCTTATGGTTGAAAGCACCTCTAACTTATGGTAACATAAGCCAGAGGTGCTTTAAATAAGACACTTTTATCATTGATTTTGAAATACATCTATTTGGGTGTGCAAAATAAAAGTAGGGCAGAATATCAAGATGCCCTACTTTTCCAATAATCATCAAATTTATTGGAATACACAGCACACCGTAATCCAATTATAGAATTAGCTCCTTCGACAGACCAACGCATACCAGATTGTTTCAATCGTTTACCAATAACTGTTTTGCACCCAGCTTCGATAACACCACTGCCAACAAATAATCCCTTTTCTTTAAATGAAGAATATCTCATTCTTTTGGCGTTCTCATTAAAATAATTGATTTCCGTATCAATTTGATTTTTAATTTCACCATTTTTATGATTAAGATCTGTGGCTTCTCCTGTAAGAGTTTCAATTTCACCATTTTCTAAGAGTTGAACCCATTTTATGATATAAATCTACAATTTGAATTACGCCAAAGAAATGTTCGGTTGCAAGATTCCATATCCACTTTGCTCCATCACCAATAAACGCAACAGTAGCAGCTTGCCACAAGCGTCTTTTTATAGCTTCTGCACAAAGACGCTTTCCAAATTCTTCACTTGTTTCTATAGCCCCAACATATGTTGTGCTATTACTATCTCTTACAGGATCGCCTTCTTTATCAACAGAAGTTTGAGTGAACACACAGCCAAGTTTTGCCTCTCTCGTTTTAGAAGTTCCATCACTCTGTTTTCCTTTTCGACCTTCAACTTCTTTTGAAATAGCAGGTACACCTGTACCTTCACATTCAATATAAATTATAGGAATTTCTTTATTTGGCACTGCCAGAGGATTTTTTTGTAATATTTCTTTCTGATTTTTGGTATCCCAATGCTGAATATGGTTACCAATATTTTCAGAAATTCTTTCTATATCTCTTGCATCTACATTGATGCCACTGAATTCTTTAAGATCCAAACTTCCTTTTTCAAAGGCATCATCACAACCAACTTTAGACATTAATCGGCGAACGCCAGGAGAAAAAGATGTTTTTGATATATCTAATAGTTCATCTTTGGTAATTTTGTGACTTTTACAATCTTTATTTGGACATCCCAAATAGCCTCTTTTAATACTACCTTCACCTAAAAGGGGTACTGGCATCAAAACGCGGAAATTATACGCTAAGGAATGAAACAGTATAAAGTTCGTGTTTTTCTATACTCTAAAAACTCTTTTCATGTCCCCCACAACTTCCAATTTTCTCGGATCAATTTTACATCAAGATATTTGCGAACAACACATAACAATTGTGTGTTGTTCGTAATTAAACATGGTAGGGGACACCGATATAAAAATTGGAAATTTAAATGAGATATCTTAGAAAATAAAAAAATCAGGAACTTATATGTCCTGATTCCTTAGCGTATAAAAGTGCGTTTTGATGCCAGTACCCCTTATAGCAACTTTACAGAAGTACTGTTTTTCAACATTTATTGACAAAAGTGGAGTGCAGTAATATAATGAATTTTATGTAGTAAAGAGTACTATTGTGCTATACGGATAGGTGCATAATATGTTAAATTAAATGTCCTAAAAACTGAAGATGTAACTTTGAAAAAGGCAAACTTATCGAAAGATAAGGACGCAAAGCCGCGAGTCTAAGGTGAAAACACTATGATAGTCGGGTTACCAGGGTGTAATAATAATTGTGAGATTTATTTAAAACCATGGCTATTTATAGTGCCATGGTTTTTTTGCATGGCAAATTATAGTATGAAAAACATAGGAGATATAATTAATGAACAATTTGGTATACAATACGGAATTAACCAATATTAATTACTTAGGAAAAGTGCCATATTTAGAGGCTAAACTGAAATTTGACCCTGTTACCTATAAACATTCTATAAATGTTGCACGCCTCTGTCTACAGCTGTTAAAGTTTTCAGATTACAGCGTTGATGAGGATTTGATATACTACGTTGGATTGTTTCATGATATAGGAAAGACAAAAATAACAACACATATTCTACAAAAAAACTGCAAATTGACAAGTTTTGAATTTAATCAAATGATGGAACACACTACTCTTGGTTACAACATCTTACTAAAACATAATTTTCCTACAGAAGTATTATTAGCGGCTCAACTTCATCACGAAAAATATGATGGTACAGGTTATCCTTTAGGACTTATCGCGAATGAAATCCCTATAGTTGCAAGAATTGTCAGTATATGCGATGTGTTTGATGCATTAACTTCGGATAGACCATACAGGAAAGCGTATTCGATGGGTGAGGCTTTACAAATAATGAGTAATTCGACAGGTCAATTTGATCCAGAGCTGTTTTCAATTTTCATTTCAAAAATTTCTAGAATAGTATATTCCAGTGAACTACTTAAAAGAAATGGTGATGTTATCGTATGAATGTTAAATACATTAACCCGTTTATAGAAGCAAGTCAAATAGTGCTAAAATCAGTTGCAAATATGGATATTTTAATATAAGTGTTAAACCGATAGAAGAACATATCCGAAATGACAGGCTAAATATAATTAAGCATTTATGTTTAATTGTTAATGTTCAGAAAGAGGTGGGATGAATACGGATAAAAAAATAATCTGTGAAAATGAGTATGTAAAGATTTTTATCGATTCTGACGGCATATATATGAAAACCTTTAAAAAAGGTTTTCATGCTGAGCAGTTGTACAGTATGCTATCGTCTCATCCTGAAATACGTATTACTAACTTTATCGTTTTGAAAAATGTCTTGAATTCTGTCACAAAACAGCCCCAGAAGTTTGGGGAAATTAAGGAAAGAATATCCATCGAAATCACCAATAATGGATTAACAGCAACTATTGTATATAATCTTCCCAAAGAAGAGCTGGATATTAAAAACAGGGAATCGCTCATTAAAGAAACATTTACTCTACTTAATGAAAAGGGCATAGTATTCGGTATAAAAACCGAGGTGTTTATCGGAGAAGTTTTAGGTGGCAAATCCTACGTTGTAGCTGAGAGAATACCTCCGTTAAACGGATATGACGCTGTCATAAAGATGTATGAACCAAAAGAGCCTGAGCCTGAATTGCATGAAGACGGGAGGGTCAATTTCTATGAACTGAAATTAATAAGTAAAGTTAAAACAGGTGACTGGCTTGGTGAACGGATAGAAGCTACCGAGGGAATACCTGGGAAGTCTGTTAAGGGGAAGCCAATAAAACCTGTAAAGGGCAAAAATTATCCTTTAAATTATGATAGAAATACAGTGCAGGAGATATTTGACAACAGCAAAACTGTACTTTATTCAAAAATAGATGGAGCAGTAAATTATTCAAATGGAAGAATCGGTGTATCGGATCATCTTGAAGTTGATGGCGATGTAGATTTTAGGACAGGAAACATAAAAGTTAATGGGTATTTAACTATAAAAGGGACTGTTACCGAGGGCTTTTCAATTGAAGCAACCAAAGATATTGAAATAAATAGTAGCATGGGACTGGCAAACGTTAGCGCTATAACAAGCACTGGTGGCAGCATTTTTATCAAAGGTGGAATTTTTTCAAAAGGTGAAGTTGAGATAAAAGCAGCAAAAAATGTTTATACAAAGTTCATTGATAATGCGACGATAATCAGTGGTGAAAGTGTTCATATCGGGTATTATTGTTTTAACAGCAATATTATCGCCAAGGAAGTAATACTTGACGCCCCTAATGGACAAATATCCGGTGGACAAATAAAGGCTGAGATCAGGGTGCGGGCTCCTATTATTGGTTCTGAGATCGAAAAGAAGACCTTCATCGAAGTTATGGGGTTTGATAGAAAGGCTTTAATAGAGCAACTTAATGATATGTTTCAAGAAATTAGCAAGTTACATGAGGAACAGCAAAAACTAAAACAAGCTCTGGCTTATCTTGATGAACAGGATGAATTAAGTTTCTCCCGGCATGAACAATATAATAAGGTCCTAAAAAGAATGGTTTTCATTAAAGATGAAATTAAAAGTCTGGAAGAGAAAAGAAAGCTTATGGCAAGTTATTTAAGAACCCATGGAGAAGGCGAAATATCAGCAGGAAAAAGAATCTATCCAAATTGCGCCCTCATTGTTAAGAATAAGAAGATTGAGATATCTTCTCTTACTATTTCGACAACCTACTACGCTCAAGATGGAGAATTAAAACAAATTTAAGCAACTTATATTATTAAAATATAGTACTAGAGAAATTGATAGCGAAGGTATATTTAGAATCTGCTACTACTCAGACATTGACTAAAAGGCGATGGTAGGCTTTGGGTAACATTTGATTGATGCAAAGATTCTGCTTCAAACGTTATAATCATCTTAAATGAATTATGGAAGGTGATTGTAATGGATGAAACAACTATTATAAAGATATATAATGAAGGGCTTAATGCGGTCATCGCATTGATACAGGAAATGCACGGTCAAATTGTGTACTTAACCAAGCACGTTGAGTGTGTGGTCTTAATGTCACGTGTAACTTCTGGATAAGGACTTGAAACGCACCGTTCACGACTTAATCGGTATATATTTGGCTTACTTATATTATCATGAAATTCACCTATCTCAAATTTGTATTTCCACCTGAAATTATCCCATTTCCAAAGTTTCTGTACAGTGTAGTTCGCTATCCTGACCGATGTATACCGAAGATCATTTAATACCATGCCAAAATCCTGCCATGTAGTACCAACTGGCTTTATAATCTCATATCGCATGCTTCTTATCAAATTGACTTACCACTCTGTACATAATTCTTTCCAAATTGTTTGTTATCTAAACCTTTACACTGGCATATTACCACCTTAAAATAAGAATGACACCTGGAAAGAAAAAAGTTGCAAGAGCAAGGATTGCAAGACCAACAGCAGCTGTTCTGTTCTTTTTATCCCAGCTATGTTTCTCAAATGTAAACACATAATATGAAACAAGAGCTAAAAATATCAGTATAATATAATTCATTTATTTACTCCCCCCTGAGCCTATTACAGGTGAACTTTTCATAAGTATTCCTGTCCTTCTTATATTAAACGTAACGTTTACCGTTACCTCTGCGTTTTCAAACTGCTTATTCCAGTTATACTGCTCCCAATCTTGTATGGTCAAAAATTTACTGCATGCCACAGTTCCAAATCTGAATACATCTGATTTTTCTTTTTTGCATTTATCTATTAATGCATCCATTTCACTTTTTACCTGCTGTTCGAAAGCTTTTTCCAGAAGCGGTTTTAGTGAAAGGTCTTCATAGTTAATCATGCTTTGTATTGCTAAAATATCGCCTTCAAGCTTTATTTCTGCATTTATATATGGCTTACCGTTTTTGATATCAACTTGAATTTTTGTTTTTCTACTCGTTCGAACATCAAGGGGAACAACATACTGCGGCATTTTAGGGTCTTTTATCGTGAAAAAGCCTCTTTTAAAGTCACCCATCAGCATCAGCAAAAGCCTTGTTTCATCCCCTGTAAGTTCTCCCACCATTTTGTCGCCATCAAAAACAGCAGTTCCGTAAAGTTCGACCTTGCTCCCGCCTTTTCTGGGCATTTCCCCTGCGTAGTATTGACCTTCTGGAGATTGGAAAGCACTTGCTTTTTCACCGTCTTCCTGGTAGCTATTGGAATTGTTTACCCCACCAAGGATTGCTATTGGCTGTCTGTAAGTCGATTTTATTCCATCATAAAAGTCTTCTAGTGTGATGTGTGGAAAGTATCCTGTATTTGCTGATTCCATGACCTGAAGCGCCATTTTTTTTGAAAGCGTAGAAGTTATGAGAGACTGGTTCTCTTCCAAAAACTTGTATGCACTACCTTTGGCAACTATGACAGCTGTAGACCTTCGAATTTGCCTATACCTAATAACTGAAGCAATATATGTGCTAAGCCCGGCTTTTGCCATTTCCTCTGAAAATACTAGGTATTCAGTATGCATAAAATTAAGCTTATGTGGCAGGCCGCAATTTATCATGTTAATACCTGTAAAGAATGAGGGTGCATCAATGGTTATTGTCGTGTAGTCCCCTCCCGTCCCACCTCCACTGGAACCTGAACTCTTGCTGCTGCTTCCTTCTTTCACTGTACGAAACTCTACAGTAAGCCTTAACTTGTCTTTCACTCCTTTATCAAAGCCTACGGCAAGAACAAAGGTCACTTCGTCAAATTCTGTTAAATCATAGCATCCTGTGAGCATTGTTACTAAGATAACAACTATAAGAGTAATAGAAATGGTTTTACGCATGCTCCCCTTCTCCTTTCTTACATCTTAATTTGGCAGCAATCAGAGCAATAATTGGAAGAATGTAAAAGACTGTCCAACCATATTCCGGTATCAAGTTGACATATCCTGATATAAGTGTCCCAAAATCCTTTGGAATCATGGCAATGGTGAACATTATAATGGAGAATGGAATAATAACTGGTTTTATATTCTGTATACGAAACATTTTACAGTAAATACTTGCTGCAATATATAATTCAAGAGAGACTGCTATCAATGTACTAATATCCCAAATAAAGAAAAATAGGGCATCAAATCTTTGAAAAAATGTCCCGTAATCAATAAGTGCCATCATTTGATACAGAGGTGATGTAACCTCTTTCGCTATGAAATATGGAAACGTTAGAGTAAAAGCAAGTGATGCTGCTGATACCAATATTCCTGATGCAACAATACTAATATACCCTATTTTCTTTATATGCTTTGTTCCCTGCAGCGAGCTTGCGATAACTGCAAGTATAACAGCATATCCATAGACAGAACTCCTTGTAAGACCATGATAGATGGTCCTCTTAATACCGTATCCTAATATGGGTGTAAGCTTGTACAGGTCATAGTTTTGTGAAGCCAAAATTAACGCTGCTACAAAAGCGACTAGAAGAATTGGAGCTACAAGTCTTGAAAATCTTGCCTGTGTTTCAAGACCTAAAATACCTAAAAATATTACGCCGATAATAAAAAAACCCATTATATAGCTCGGAGGGCTTAACGGGAATACATAGACCTTTATAACCTCCGTAAATTCCCTTAGCATTGTTGCC
>Ga0209430_1002882_pt1 | contig 10499 bp, 10 predicted proteins | sample BarGraIncub1133A_FD_184504 | JGI IMG/M metagenome (GOLD analysis project Ga0209430, IMG submission 184504) | Arctic peat soil microbial communities from Barrow, Alaska - Barrow Graham LP Incubations 11-33A (SPAdes) (version 2) | ecosystem: Environmental > Terrestrial > Soil > Wetlands > Peat... | reverse complement strand
TCAACGATCCGATTAAGCGGGCTGGCCTGATTCAGGATCTGGTGGAGAGCATTTCGCTCATTGCAGACGACATTACGCGTTCAGTATATATAAAGGAGTGCAGCCGGCAATTGGATTTCGACGAAAGCTTGTTGCACACGGAGGTTAACAAGAAGCGATACAACCAGTTGCAGCGGGAGCAACAGAAGAAAGTGGCCGTTCAAAACGGGTTGCCGACGGCAGATCGGAGAAATCCGGGAAATGCATACGTTGGAAACGGTTACGGCACCTCTACCGGCTATGTTGGCTCCAGGCCGAACAAGACCGTCGTGGTACCCGTCAACCCTGGCGATGGCTCTGTTCCACCCGATGAACAGTTTGCCCCACCGCCTTCCGATGAATATCCGATGGACCAGGATCAGTCGTTTATGGGCGGACCAGCAACTGAACCCAGGACAAGCGTTCAGCCAATGGTCTTCCAGCCGGAACAGAACATGTATGAGGAATTCGAACGGAACATCCTCAAATTAGTGATGCGCCATGGAGCCATGAAACTTTGTGATGATGAAAACGAAGATGGCAGCATCCGGGCTGTTTCAGTGACCGAGTTTATATTGGACACCTTAGCGGCCGACGAAATTGAGATGCATAATAGCCTGTTCAAAAAGATGTTGGATGAAGCGAAAGAAGAATATAAAAAGCCTGGCTACAACCCTGAACGCCATTTTATAAATCATCGGGAGCCTGAAATCAGTATGCTGGCCGCCGATCTGATTAGCGAGCATTATGAGTTGAGCAAGTATCATGCTCGGTATCAGAAACTCGAAAAGGACTCCGAGAAGTTGGACGAAATCATTCCCAGAGTGCTCGAAGACCTCAAATATGCCATCATCCGGAACGAAGCCCGGCAACTGGAAAACGATTTGAAGAAGGCCCAACGGGATAAAAACGAACCGGAAATGAACCGGATTTCTCACGAACTTTTCCGATTGCAGGAGACCACAAGGGATCTGGGCAAACGGTTGGGAGAACGTATTGTAGTGCGATAATAATTCCTAAAACACTTTGACATGTACCCTTTAGAAGCGAAAAACATTTTCAAATCCTTTGCCGGACACCAGGCGCTAACGGATGTGAGCATCCAGGTGCCTGGGCAGCAAGTTTATGGCCTGCTCGGCCCAAACGGCGCAGGCAAAACGACGTTGATCCGAATCATCAACAACATCACGGCACCGGACAGCGGCCAGGTGCTCTGGGAAGGCCGCCCGATGCAGCCTTCGGACATCGCGTACATTGGCTATTTGCCAGAAGAACGCGGTTTGTACAAAAAGATGAAAGTGGGCGAACAGGCACTGTACTTAGCCAGACTGAAAGGACTGAGCAAGCAAGATGCGCAGCAGCGGCTTAAATATTGGTTTGATAAATTCGACGTCACTTCCTGGAGCAACCGCAAGCTGGAAGAGCTTTCCAAAGGGATGGCTCAAAAGATTCAGTTCATCATCACCGTGGTGCACGAACCGAAATTGCTGATTTTCGACGAACCGTTCAGTGGTTTCGATCCATTAAACGTGCAACTACTTAAGGATGAAATACTTTATTTGAAAAATCAAGGAGCCACGGTGATTTTTTCCACACACAACATGTCTTCGGTGGAGGAAATCTGCGACGAGATCAGCCTGATCAACAAGTCCGAGGTGGTTCTGCAGGGAAAGGTGAACGAAATTCGTACGCGTTTCGCCAAGGGCATTTATGTTTTGAAAACAGATGCTCCCGCTGGTCGTATTCCTGAAAGCAAACTCTATGAAACCCTTTCAACAGAAGAAAAGAAGGGTAAACTAACCATGCAGATTCAGAAAAAAGCAGATGTCACCACCAGGGAACTGCTGGTGGAGCTTTCCGCCCTCTATGAAATCCACGGATTCGAAGAAGAAATTTCCAGTATGAACGACATTTTCATTCAAACAGTACAGCCATGAGTAAAATAGGATTGATCATTGAACGGGAATATATGACTCGTGTAAAGAAAAAATCGTTTATCATTCTGACCTTTCTGATGCCAATGATGCTGGTGGCACTTGTTGCCGTTCCGCTGTTGCTGTCGTCGGTGAAAAGTTCTGAGGTGAAGATCGTTGCGGTGAGTGATTCCGACGGGCTTTATCTGAAACGTTTGGAAAATAATGCTCAATACAAGTTCGTTCCTGCCAAAGACGGCTTGGCTACTGTCCGCAAACAAATCGCTCAAGAGGGTTCCATCTATGCGTACTTAGTGATTCAAGGAGACCTAAGCAAAGATTCTTCTTCGGTGAATATTTATACGGTCAAACAAGCCGAATTGGAAATGAAAGATTTTATTTCAGGGCAGCTCAAGGACTTGGCCAGAAAGGACAAAATCGCTTCCTATAAAATCGTAGGACTTGACAAAATCATAGAGGATTCGAACCCGAAACTCAGCATCAACACCATCAAATGGGAAAAGGATGGAAGTGAAAAAGAAAGTTCATCGGAATTAGCCATGGTTATAGGAATGGTTGCCACCATTATCATCTACATTTTCATCTTTGCTTATGGAGCCATGGTGATGAACGGGGTCATTGAAGAAAAAATCAACCGCATTGTGGAAGTCATTGTTTCGTCTGTGAAACCGTTCGACCTGATGATGGGGAAAATCATCGGCATCGCCATGGTGGGACTAACGCAGGTTTTGCTTTGGGTGATTCTCCTCGGAGGCACATTGGGCATCGCATCTTATGCGCTTAAAGACAAGTTAGGTGACGGGCAACTACAGAAATTCAGTACGCAGATGGCTCAAAGTCAAACCGGTATACATCCTGGCGCGAACACGGTTCAAATGCAGCAAATCACTACGCAGGCAAATGACATACCAGACGCTCAAAGAATTATACAAATGGTTTCGAATTTGAATTTGGGCGAAATTGTCTTTTGGTTCATTTTGTATTTCTTAGCCGGATATTTGCTGTATGCCTCTCTTTTTGCGGCCTTCGGAAGTGCCATAGACAATCAGGAGGACTCGCAGCAATTCGTTCTGCCACTGACTATTCCCGTATTGTTTGCATTATATGCCGGAATGTACAGCGCACAAAATCCGGACGGGCCGCTGGCCTTCTGGTGTTCCATGTTTCCGCTCACCTCCCCCATTGTGATGATGGTCCGTATTCCATTTGGCGTTCCGCTTTGGGAGCTGTTGGTTTCTTTCGGTCTATTGGTTCTCACCTTCCTTGGTGTGGTTAAAATGGCAGCAAAAATCTATCGGACAGGCATTCTGATGTATGGGAAGAAAGTCACATACAAGGAATTAGCCAAGTGGTTGAGGTACAAAAATTGAAAAAAACACCGTATATTTGCAGGTATGAAGGAAAAAAATGTATTGGTTCAAAAGATTGTTGAAGGTATTCAGGAACGTAAGGGTAAAAAAATCACTGTGGTCAATCTGTCAAAATTGGATGCCCCTGCCCGTTATTTTGTGCTTTGTGAGGGAACTTCCAACACGCAGATACTCGCCATCACGGAGTCAGTGAAGGTCTATGTTCGTGAACAAACGGGTGAAAGCCCCTTTGCCACGGATGGTTTAAACAACGCGCTGTGGATAGCCATGGATTACGGAGATGTGATGGTTCATATTTTTGAACGTGAAACCCGGCAGTTCTACAACTTGGAACATTTGTGGGCGGATGCCAAATTGACAGACGTTCCGGATATGGAATGATTTATGCATTAAAAAACGCAACCGGACAGTTTCCGGAATCTAATGAAATCAAGAATGGAAAATAATCCGCTCAAAAAAGATACTAAATCACCTCGATTCAAATTTAATCCGTATTGGATTTATGGTATCATTCTGCTCGGCATACTGGGCATATCGTTTTACGGCAAAAGTGGCGGTGAGACCAAAGAAATTCGCATGGACCAGCTGGAAGTTTATATACAAAAGGGTTGGGTTCAAAAAATAAATGTAATTAAGGATAAGGAGATTGCAGAATCCTTCATCACCGATAGTGCTGTCAAATCTGTTTTCGGCGAAAAGGCTGAGATCAAGAATGGGAAAGTGATCACCAACATCGCTTCAGCCGATAAATTTGATGATTTTGCAACCAAAGTCGGTGATAAATACGGTTTCCACAACATCAATTACGTTAAAAGCGACGGAAACAGCCTGCTGTATTCCATCTTGATCAATGTTATGCCATTCGTATTGTTGATTGGTATCTGGTTCTTCCTGATGCGCAGGATGTCCGGTGGCGGTGGCGGCGGTGCTGGTGGTGGCGTGTTCAACGTCGGCAAATCCAAGGCGCAGATTTTTGACAAAGGTGCAGCTAATCGCATCACATTCAAGGACGTAGCCGGTCTTTCCGAAGCAAAAACGGAAGTGGAGGAAATTGTATCCTTCCTGCGCAGTCCGTCAAAATACACCGAATTGGGTGGTAAGATACCAAAGGGCGCTTTGCTCGTTGGCCCTCCGGGAACTGGTAAAACGTTGTTGGCCAAAGCCGTAGCAGGCGAAGCCGATGTTCCTTTCTTTTCACTCTCCGGTTCTGACTTCGTGGAAATGTTTGTAGGCGTGGGTGCTTCCCGCGTTCGTGACCTCTTCCGTCAGGCTAAGGAAAAAGCCCCCTGCATCGTTTTTATCGACGAAATTGATGCGGTAGGTCGTGCTCGTGGCAAGAACCCCAACATGGGTGCCAACGACGAACGTGAGAATACGCTCAATCAGTTGCTCACTGAAATGGATGGTTTCGGTTCCAACAGTGGTGTCATCATTCTAGCGGCCACTAACCGGGCTGACATTCTCGACAAAGCGCTGCTTCGTGCCGGACGTTTTGACCGACAGATCAATGTGGATCTGCCTGACATTACAGAACGTCATGCCATTTTCAACGTACACTTGCGTCCCCTCAAATACGACGAAAGTGTCGATTCAGAATTCATGGCCAGACAAACGCCTGGTTTCTCAGGTGCCGACATTGCCAATGTCTGCAATGAAGCGGCACTGATCGCTGCCCGCAAAGGCAAAAACGTGGTTCAGAAACAGGATTTCTTAGATGCTGTGGACCGCATCATTGGCGGGCTTGAAAAGAAAAACAAAATTACAACGGTGGCCGAAAGGCGCTCCATTGCCATCCATGAAGCCGGCCATGCCACGCTGAGTTGGCTCTTGGAGCATGCTCACCCGCTTATCAAAGTGACCATCGTACCTCGCGGAAAGGCTTTAGGCGCTGCCTGGTACCTGCCAGAAGAGCGGCAACTCACCACCAAAGAGCAGATGATGGATGAAATGTGCTCAACGTTGGGTGGACGTGCTGCTGAGGAAGTATTCTTGGGCAACGTTTCCACAGGCGCGCTAAACGATCTGGAACGTGTGACCAAACAAGCTTATGCCATCATCGTATACTATGGGATGAGTGAAAGCCTGACCAACCTCAGTTATTTCGACTCCTCAGGTGCCAGCGAATATGCCTTCTCCAAGCCATACAGCGAAAAAACCGCCGAAGCCATTGACAAGGAAGTTAAGCTGATGGTGAACGAACAATACGAACGTGCCAAACGCATCCTGACCGAAAACGGCAAAGGACACAATGCTTTGGCTGACATGTTGGTGGAACGTGAAGTTATCTTCTCTGACGACCTCGAAAAAGTGTTCGGTAAACGTCTTTGGACATCTCGTACTGACGAAATTATCGAAGCACAAAAGAAAGTGGATGCAGCAGAAGCGCTTGCGAATACGGCTAAGATTGAACTTGTTGATATCCTAACCGAAGCACCTGCGGCATTAGACGAAGCCGAAAAAACGGAGGTTGCTGCCGAAAGCCCTTTAACTGAAGCCGAACCTGCCGAACCTTCAGAGACTAACACAAAAGCATAATCTGTCCATTTTTCCGAATATGAAGAACATCGTAACCAGAGGCATTTCCGGAAGCATTTATATGGTGATCATCGCTTTTGCCATCTTGTTTAGCGCGTATACCTATGCTTTGCTGTTTGCGGTGGTGACCGGCGCTTGCCTTTGGGAATTCTACGGATTATTAGAGAAGAAAGGGGAAGCCGTCATTGACAAGCCAATGGCTACTTTCGGAGGTGTTTATCTTTTTGTTTCAGGTTTCTTATGGTTTTCGGAAGACCTGCCACTCAAGTACATCGTTTTATGGTTCATCATTATGTTGTATCTGTTCATCCGTGAGTTATACACAAAGGACGACAGAGCAGTCAGAACCATTGCTTATACATTTTTTGCACAGATTTATATCGCCTTGCCATTCATGTTTCTATCCAGGCTTGGCTTTCCTCGTGAAATAACAGGATTAGTACATTACGACCCAACCCTCATCATGGCCTTTTTCGCTCTGATCTGGGCATCGGATACTGGAGCTTATCTGGTGGGTTCAGCCTTTGGGAAACATCGGTTGTTCGAACGCATTTCCCCGAAAAAATCCTGGGAAGGTTTCTTCGGTGGTTTGTTTCTGGCTATTGGCATTGCCATCGCCATTTTCTACCTGTTCCCGACTGAACTAAATATGCTGCAGTGGACTGGTTTTGCTCTGACCACTGTTATCTTCGGAACCTTTGGCGACTTAGTGGAATCGATGATCAAACGGTCCTTGGCTATCAAGGATTCCGGAAACATCATTCCTGGTCACGGTGGCATGCTCGACCGTTTCGACAGTAGCATTCTGGCTGCCCCAGCCATAGTCATATACTATTTATTCATGTTTTGACCGATACCGATTAAACGCTGAGTTTGATATTTCATCAGAAAACCATACAGACCAAAAATGGGAAAAACCGACGATTCCGAACTGCTCGAAATGCTCCGCGACGAAAGTAAGCGGCATAAAGCATTCAATCTGCTGGTAAAGGATTATTCCGAAGGCCTGTACTGGCAAATCCGTAAGATGGTGTTGTCACACGATGATGCCAACGACGTGCTGCAGAACACTTTTTTGAAATGTTGGTCCAATCTGGATCAATTTCGTGGAGATTCCAGAATTTCTACCTGGTTATACCGGATTGCCATCAACGAAACGTACACTTTCCTGAACAAGGAAAGACAGAAAAATCAGGCTGGTATCATGGACTTGGAAGACACCATGGTTCAGAACCTGCAGGGGGATCCCTATTTTGACGGGGATGAAGCAGCCTTGAAATTACAGAAAGCGGTTTTGTCGCTGCCAGACAAGCAAAGATTAGTATTCAACATGAAATATTATGATGAGATGAAATATGAACAGATTTCTGAACTTTTGGGAACTTCGGTTGGTGCTCTTAAAGCGTCCTACCATTACGCTGTTCAGAAAATTGAAGCGTATATGAACCTTGAAATGTAAAAAAATATTAAACCATCCGTCACTCGTAAAGTCTAAGAATTACCAACATAAAATGGAATTCCAGATTAACCGGATGAATTTTTGGAGGATTGAATATGAAAAAATTTAAATTGATTGAAGCAGGCGATCGAAGCGTTTTCCGGGTTCCGGAAGACTATTTCGCAGGTCTGGAAATGCAGTTGAACAAACGCATTGATGCGCTTGAAGCTGAGAAAGAATTGGAAATCAAGGAAGCATCCCGCAAAAAAAGCGGAATCTACCTGACGATGGGAAACGTGCGACCAATACTTTATATGGCAGCGATGTTTACCTTGCTCTTGTTTAGCATCGGTCTGGTCTTCCATTATACCTCAGGGAACTCGGGAAGCCTAAGAGCCCAGGAAACCAGTACGGAACAAAGCATCCCGACTGCCGAGGACTACCTGATCAGTTCCGTTGGCACCTATGGCATCAGCCAGTATTATGTAGAATCTGAAGTAACGGAATAACGATGATGAAGAGACTGACATTTATCATGTTCACTTGCATGTTGACCATGGGGCTATATGCACAGGATAAGCCGAACCAAGACGATGCCAAAAAGCAACGCTGGGAAGAAATGAAAGCCAAGCGAGCTGCTTTCTATACTGAAAAAATTTCTCTGACTTCGGATGAAGCGCAATTGTTCTGGCCTGTTTTCAACGAATTGCAGGATAAGAAATGGAAACTGCATCTACAGATGTCTGCTCAGTTCCACAATGGCAAAAAGGATGCCCAAGGCAAAACGATCATTAATTTTGCCAAGGTCAACGATGAACTGATCCGAATCAAGGTTCAGGAAGCCAATTTAGACAAGATCTATCACGAGAAGTTTAAGAAAATCCTGAGCGCTGAAAAGCTTTTCCGCTATTATGGTGCGGAACGGGATTGGGCGAATAAGCTGCTGAAGGATCTTGAAAAACGTGGTGACAAATAATAAGTAGGGCCGTCTGTATGGACGGCTTTTTTTTTGGATTATTTTACCCGTAATTGACCTATTTATTGCAGTTTCTTGCTGACATTCTTTCTACATTTGTACCATTAAATAGTTCATCATGAAAAAAAGGATTTTGTGGAGCATGCTATTCATGCTTTTATTGGCAGTTCCTATGCATGCCGACCAGGTACGATGCTTAACAGTATTGCTTTCTAACGATACCAAACTCTACTATCCTGCTAGCGCCAATCCAGTTGCCACTTTCGAGGGGACTGTCATGCATCTGAATTCGGATGCTATGTACATTTCGACTGTCGCCAAATTAACCATTGAAACGGTAGAACTGGTTGGCCTTCAACCAGAAGCATCCATCGACAAAAGTCCGGTCAACATGGGTCAGACTTTATTTTTAAAGACTTCAGAATCGGACGTTCAGATATTCAGTCTTTCTGGTAAACGGATGCAAACGACTATTTCACGTCAAGGAGAAATGTTCTCCATCGACCTGGCAGGGCTTCCGGACGGGACCTACCTGCTCAAAGCTGGGAACCAATCTTGGAAATTCGTCAAGCATTAAAACATCCCTGAAGTGAAAAAATTTATTCTTACAGTCACACTCGGCATCGTATTCTTAGCTCTTTCTTTCGGACAATCCATCTATTTCTCTACGGGCAAGGAAACAAAATTAGATACGATCAGTTTGTCAAAGGTAGAACGCATTACGTTCGGCAGTTCTTTGGTTGCCATCAAAATGAAGGACTCCACTTCCCGCCTGTTCTTTAATTCCATCCTGGATTACGCAACGTTCAAGGATCCGAGCATCATCACCTCCTTGCCCAGTTACATCTATGTTCCCTATGCTTTCAGAAGTCCTGGATTCCTGACCAAGACTGGCACGTATTATTGGGGGAGAAAAGCAGAATCCGAACATTTCGCTTTGCTTTGGGAGCCCAGTTTTGGCAACAATCCGGCAGTGGCTACAGGCAGTTATGCCACCAATGTCACCCTGCTGCTCCAACGGGCAGAAGCTTGCTATAAATATTACTCAGATTCTTTGAAATTCATTGACCAAAACAATACCAGGACAAGCAAATACAAAATCCTGATTTTCTTGAAATATACTACCGATTGGGTGGCCAATGGCAGCGGTTACGACGATCTAATTGGAGGATTGAACGTCAATCCTGCTGCTGCCAACAATGCTCCTGCCATATCGCACGAAATCGGTCATGTGTTCCAGTACTTGGTACATTGCGATTTGGCAGTAACCAATGGCACACGTGGTTTCATGTACGGGCTAGGCTCAGGTTCGGGAAACGGATACTGGGAACAAACGGCACAATGGCAAGCATATCAACTATACCCCTCTGAAGTCTTTGGAAGTTCGAACTTCGGTGTCTATACCGCCGGTGCTTTCAAATCGCTCTTTCACGAAGACAACCGCTATGCAAATTACTTCATCGATTATTACTGGGCATACAAACGTGGTTTGAACATGGTTGGCCGTATTTGGCGGGAATCCGTAAAACCAGAAGATCCGGCAGTAACCTACATGCGCCTCAATAGCCTGACAGTGACGCAATTCAACGATGAAATATGGGACATGGGTGCCCGCTGGGCAACCTGGGACATACCTGCCCTTCGCACCAATGGGCTGAGCAAGATCGGAGCAATTGCAACAACTTTGAGGGCTGACACGGCTGGCTATTTAAAAGTGGACAGTGCCCAATGCATACAGGACCAAGGGGTTAATATCATACCACTAAAAGCGCCCACAGTGGCCACGACAGTCAAAGTCACCTTCCAAGGTCTTGCTGGTGCTAATGGTTACCGTAAGGTAGATGCTGCAGGTCGCGGCGGTTGGCGCTATGGGTTTGTAGCCCTGCTGAAGGATTATACCCGCGTTTACGGTACGATGGGTCGTGATGCAAGCGGTACGGTCTCCACGGATCTTCCAGCCAATGTCTCCAAATTATGGTTGGTAGTGACGGGAGCGCCTGTTACCTACAAACAGCACAGCTGGGACGATAATGCGGCCAATGATGAGCAATGGCCGTATAGGGTGAAGTTTGAGGGCACTTCTTACTAAATGCTTCCTATTCAAGCATTTTAGCTTCGTTCCAGATCACATCCATTTCCTCCAAAGTCATTTTTCGTAGAGAGCGGCCTTGTTGTAAGGTCTTTTCTTCAAGGTAGTTGAATCGGCTGCGAAATTTGTGGTTGGTGCG
>Ga0209430_1002881_pt1 | contig 10500 bp, 10 predicted proteins | sample BarGraIncub1133A_FD_184504 | JGI IMG/M metagenome (GOLD analysis project Ga0209430, IMG submission 184504) | Arctic peat soil microbial communities from Barrow, Alaska - Barrow Graham LP Incubations 11-33A (SPAdes) (version 2) | ecosystem: Environmental > Terrestrial > Soil > Wetlands > Peat... | reverse complement strand
TATAAAGGTGCTAAAAGTATATTCATAATCGGCATTTGCATATGTTTTCTCAATATCTTCGGAGTTTTGAGTTACAATAAAATTATGGTGTGATTGATAGTCATTTGGCTTATCTTCTTCTGTTACAATTTTTATATTTACCGTAAAGCCAAGTGTTGCTTCAAAGCCGCTGATTAAAAGTTCTTTATATCGGTCGTTAATTATTTTACGCTGAAAATCCGAACGCACGAAAAATATAGCCTCGCTGTCCTTAAGTTCAACAGGCTCCATGCAATATATCCAAGTTTTAAAGGCTACATCGCTTATTTTTGTTTTGCAGTATTCGCATACTCCATTCCAAACTTCCTTAAAGGACTGCATTTAAGTGGATACCCCCATTTTAGTAATAAAGTAAAAGCCTTAAAACATGTTGAAAAAGTTGTGGATAAGGTTGAAAGATAGTTAATAAGCTGTTGATAGATGTGAATTTACTTTAATTTAAATAATTATGCATAAATATAAAGCTGTATAAAAGTGAAAAATTTATACCAATATATAATTGCAATTACTTTTAACAAATAAAATTTAAAATTATTTAAAAGCCGCTGCGTAGCGGCGAAATTGCATTTACATAGCAAAGATATATAAATGCGTAACTTTGTTTGTGTTTTTATTTCACAATTTTATATAATATATAATATCATATAAATTAGATATAATCAACGTATTGACGTTGGTTTTAGTCTTAATTTGAAATATATTAAAACTTGCAAAACATAGGTTTTTATAGTTTAAAACCTAATTAGTAAAATAAAATGGGCTTTTTTCTATATATTATTAACTATCTATTTAAAAAGTTGTTGACATGGCTTTATAGCATATATTATAATGTTTAAATGAAAGTATAGACTCCCATAGTGGCGTTTTATATTATTTTTAGTTTTCTATGAAAGTTCGGCTTCCATTTTGCCGTCAATGGAAGCTGTTTGTTGTCTTTATTTTGCGTGTCGGCGGAATGGAGGTTTATTATGTTTAGAACGTTTCAGCCTAAAAAAATTCACAGAAGTAAGGAACATGGTTTTCGTAAACGTATGGCCACAAGTAGCGGCCGCAAAGTACTTGCGCGTCGTAGGGCCAAAGGTAGGAAGATGCTGACCTACTAATCCGAAGGCCACCGTTAGTGTGGTCTTTATTTTTATTGCGGCGCGGAAGCTGTTTTTATGCAGCACCGCCACCGCATAATATTATAGTAGTTTATTTTTAAAGCTAAAGCAATTCTGCAGGCCGGGGGTTACATGCAAAATACAATGTCTCTAATAGAAAATAACGATTTCAAGCGGCTTTATAAAAAAGGTAAATCAGCTGTAATGCCTGCGCTTGTGCTTTATATAGCAAAAAACCGCCTTTCTGTTAATCGTCTTGGCATAACAACAAGCAAAAAGATAGGTAAGGCTCATGAGCGCAACAGAGCAAGGCGTATTATTAAGGAAGCGTATCGTAGCCTTGAGTTAAATGTGAGATGTGGTTTTGACATTGTAATAGTTGCCAGAACTAGAACAATTGCCCTTAAAACAGGGGATGTTCAAAGAGTAATGAAGGGCATTTTATCTTCTTTTGGAGTTCTTATTAAATGAGATTTATCCTCATTGCAGTAATTCGGTTTTATCAGAAGTTTATTTCACCACTTAAGCCGCCAAGTTGCAGGTTTTATCCTACATGCTCAAGTTATGCACTTGTGGCTATAAATCGTTTTGGAGCTTTTCGTGGAGGGCTGCTTGCTGTAAAGCGAATTTTACGATGCCATCCATATAATCCGGGCGGCATAGACCCTGTGCCAGAAAGATTTACACTGCGACGGCACTGATACCTTTGGATGGAGGAAACAAAAATGGATATATTTGGTGGTATTAGCTGGCTGTTTGGTGTAGTAATTAACAGACCGCTTGGTTATATATTGGGGCTTTGTTATCATTTGACCCCGAATTATGCTGTGGCCCTTTTACTTTTTACACTTATAACACGTGTCATACTCTTTCCACTTTCTATTAAACAGCAACATTCATCTTCCGAGATGGTAAGATTGCGGCCCAAGATAGAGCAGCTTAATAAAAAACATGCGAAGGATAAGACAAAGCTTTCTGAAGCGACAATGAAGCTTTATCAAGAGGAAGGCTATAATCCCATGGGCGGCTGCTTGCCGTTACTTATACAAATGCCCATACTCTTCGGTCTTTTTAATGTTATCTATAAACCCCTTTCGTTTATAGTGGGCCTTACTTCCGATCAGATTACCACAATCGTAACTAAATTGTGGGAACCTATTAAGGCTCTTGCGGGTGCTCAAGTTGGTACGGATGCTGCAAAGGCAATAAGTGGCGGTAGGGTTGAACTTTTTGCTGCTGTTGCGATGAAGAATCCTGTTAATTTTTCGCAGGTTTCAGATATTCTCCCCAAAAATGTTTTAAGGCTTAATTTTGATTTTTTTGGCATGGATCTTTCGCAGCAGCCTGCGCTAAATAAAGTTTCTGCACTTCTTATAATACCTATATTGTGTTATGTTACTTCGCTTCTTTCTTCGTGGATTACGATGAATTTTGCTAAAGTATCTCAGCCGGCAGCTGTGGCAGGTGCACCTAATCCTGCGGGTATGAATAAAAGCATGCTTTTAATAATGCCTTTTGTTTCAGCTTTTTTTGCAACAACAGTGCCTGCCGGTATCGGCATATACTGGATATACACAAACCTTTTCATGATATTGCAGGCGTATCTTCTCAATATTTTCTTTAACCCAATAAAGCTCGCTGAAAAAGGTGAGATTGTTTCACAAAAGCGAAAGTCTAAGTTAAAATTGAACGCTAAACCCATAACTATTACTGAGCAAACAGCTACGCAAGAAGATGAATCGCATTTCACAGATCAAGCACAAATAAAATCGCCGGAGGTTTATCAAGATATTTCCTCCGACACTGATGTTAAGAAAACAAAGAAACAGCTTATGGATGAAAATCGTAGAAGGCTTTCTGCTTCGCGTCTATCGGATAGTAAGAAGAGGGATAACTAAGGTTTAATTTAAACTGTTACTCAAATAGAGTAAAACTTACTTTATTTAATAAATTTCGGAGGTGCGGCAGTTGAAACGAGAAGCTACTGCTTCAGGACGTTCGGTTGAGGATGCCATTGTGGCCGCCTGTGCAACACTTGATGTTGAACGAGAAAGAGTTTCTGTTGAGGTACTGGAACTACCTATAAAAAGGCTAATGGGTATTTTTGGTGCAACAGAGGCAAAGGTTAAAGTAATTGTTGATGATACGCTCGAAGAGCGAGCAAGAGAGTTTTTAAAGCAAATGCTTGATAAGATGGATCTTAGCGGCGTCTTAATTGAATCGAGTGAACGTGATGAAAATATTACATTCGATTTAAGTGGCGAGGGTCTTTCTTTAATAATCGGGCATAGGGGTGAAACCCTTGATGCACTACAATATATTGTATCACTTGCTGCTAATAAGGGCGAACAACAGTACAAACGTATTATTGTTGATACAGGCAGTTACCGCGAAAAGCGTGAAAAAACACTTGTGTCACTTGCCCGCAGAATTGCTCTTGGTACAGTTAAAACACGTCGGAATACAACTCTTGAGCCAATGAATCCATATGAGCGCCGAATTATTCATACAGCCGTTCAAGAGATTAGTGGTGCTGAGTCATGGTCGGTGGGGGATGAACCAAACCGCAGGGTAGTTATTGGCCCCGAAAGTAATTACCAAGGCGGCGTAAAAAAAACTTATAATAGTTAGTATAATATTACACTTGCTACAAATCCGGGGATAAAACCCCGGATTTGTGATATCTGCATTTAGAACAAGGATTTTATTTGATACTTATTCCAATTTAGCTCTACGCTCACTTGTTATAATTATTGCAAGTTTTAATTGGAATTAGTATGATGTCTTTAAGGAGACTTATAGATGAGTGGCGAAACCATAGCAGCTATTTCTACCCCCGTTGCAGTAGGGGGTATTGCAATTGTACGCATTTCTGGTGAAAGAGCTATTGAGATAGCACAAAAAGTCTTTAAATCGCATCGCGGTATAAGCCTTGAACGAATGAAAACATATACCGCTGCTTATGGGCGGGTTTTTGATGGTGATGTGCCACTTGATGAGTGTATTGCGCTACTGTTTAAAGCACCAAAAAGCTATACTGGTGAGGATGTTGTTGAACTTTCTACCCATGGAGGCATCTATGTTATGCGAAGGCTACTTGCGGTTTTAATTAAGGCGGGGGCAAGGCTTGCAGAACCTGGTGAATTTACAAAACGAGCTTTTTTAAGTGGCAGACTTGATTTAACATCTGCAGAAGCTGTTATGGATATTATATCTGCTCGCGGTAAGGCAGCAGCTCGAGCAGGGGCAGCACAGCATTCGGGTGCACTGTTTAAAAAGGTTCAGCTAATTAAAGAGGAACTTATAGATATTGCATCTGATATTTCTGCGTATATTGATTTTCCCGAAGAGGATTTGCCACAGCTTGAAACGCCGGTTTTAAGGGCTCGACTGAGTGAAATTGCGGATAAGCTTGATATTTATATTAATAGCTTTGAAAAAGGCAGGTTAATTCTTGAGGGTGTTGACACTGTTATTGCTGGTTGTCCTAATGTGGGTAAATCCACTTTAATGAATCTTTTAGCTGGGGCAGAAAAAAGTATTGTAACAGAGATACCTGGCACTACACGTGATATTGTTGAAGAAAGCGTTACCTTTGCAGGCATTGTACTAAAGCTTGCAGATACCGCTGGCCTTCGCGAAGGCACAAATGTTATTGAGCGAATCGGTGTAGAAAGGGCACGTGCACGCATTCAGGCAGCACAGTTGGTTTTTGCGGTTTTTGATGCCTCACGTCCTCTTGAAAAAGAAGATACAGAGCTGCTTGAGGTGATTTCAGTTCAGCCTGCCATAGTCATTTTAAACAAAGCAGATCTTGTTTCACAAATTGACGAAGAGTATATTAGAACTAAAAATCAACATGTAGTAAAGATATCAGCCTTGAATGGTAATGGTATTCAAGAGCTTGAGGAAATTGTAAAGGAACTGACTGGGGCAAACTCACTTGATGCAAGCGATGGGTTCATCGCGAATGATCGTCAACTTGAGTGTGCACTGCGTGCCTACGAGGGCGTTTCTGCTGCTGTAACCGCTATTGATGACGGTATTACACTTGATGCAGTTTCAACTGGTGTTGAGCAGGCTATGTTATCTCTTGCAGAGCTTACTGGCGAAAGGGCAACGGATGAAATACTTGAACGTGTGTTTTCAAAATTTTGTATAGGCAAATAGTAGGTTAACATTAACATGTTAAAACCTAATTGCTTAGAGATAGTTTTTAACTTGATATAATAACCGGAGGCTTTTCTATTATGGAATATTTTGCGGGGAATTATGACGTTGCAGTTATTGGTGCAGGTCATGCGGGTATAGAGGCAGGGCTTGCAAGTGCACGGCTCGGCTGCAGTACTGTTTGTTTCACTATTAATCTTGATGCCGTGGGCAACATGCCATGCAACCCATCTATTGGTGGTACAGCAAAGGGGCATCTTGTACGAGAGCTTGATGCACTCGGTGGTGAAATGGGCAAAGCTGCTGATAAGACATTCATTCAAAGCCGAATGCTTAATAGGGGCAAAGGGCCTGCCGTTCACTCACTGCGTGTACAAAGTGATAGGCGAAAATATCAAACGCTTATGAAGCATACATTAGAGCAGCAAAAAGGGCTTGACCTTAAGCAGGCCGAAGTTGTAGAGATAAGAACTAATGATAAAAAAAGGGTATCAAGCGTAGTAACAAGGCTTGGCGCAGTTTATAATGTTTCGGCAGTTATAATTGCAAGCGGCACTTATCTTTCTGGGCGTATACACATTGGTGAAGTGTCATACGAGGGCGGCCCTGACGGCATGTTTGCAGCTGGTTCTCTTTCACAGTCGCTTCGTAATCTTGGGCTTGAGCTTATGCGTTTTAAAACAGGCACCCCTGCCCGTGTAAATAAAAACAGTATAGACTTTTCACTTCTTGAAGAACAGGCCGGCGATGAAGTTATCGTGCCGTTTTCCTTTGAGTCACAGGATATAGGCCCTAATCAAGTGGTTTGCCACATTGCCTATACTACTGTGGAAACCCATAATGTAATACGTAGTAACCTGCATCGCAGCCCCCTTTATTCCGGTCGAATAGAAGGTGTGGGCCCTCGTTACTGCCCGAGTATTGAAGATAAGGTGGTACGTTTTGCGCAAAAGGAACGTCACCAGATATTTGTAGAACCAATGGGGCTCGAAACTGATGAAATGTATCTTTCGGGCATGTCCTCCTCTTTACCGGAAGATGTGCAGGTAAAATATCTTCGCACCATTAAAGGTTTTGAAAATATTTCTGTTATGCGTGTCGCGTATGCTATTGAATATGACTGTATAGATCCTTTAGAGCTTTTGCCGACACTTGAAACCAAAAAGATTACAGGTTTATATGGTGCCGGGCAGTTTAATGGCACCTCGGGCTATGAAGAGGCCGCGGCACAGGGGCTTGTAGCCGGAATAAACGCTGCACTAAAAATCAAACAGCTTACGCCGATGGTTCTTAAACGCTCTAACTCATATATCGGCACACTTATTGACGACCTTGTAACAAAAGGCACACATGAACCTTATCGTATGCTAACATCTCGCTCGGAGTATCGCTTGGTTTTGCGTCAGGATAATGCGGATGAACGCCTTACACCTACCGGGTATAAGATTGGATTAATTTCTGAATCTCGGTATTGCAGTTTTTTAGATAAGCAGGCAATGATTTCACAGGAACTTATAAGAAGCGATAAAATCATTATAAAGCCATCTAGGGAGCTTAATGATATGTTGACTCAGCAGGGTACAGCACCAATTTTAACAGGTGTTCGCTTATCAGACCTGTTACGTCGCCCACAAATAAGTTATGATAATCTTTTGCTTTTCGATGAAACCAGAACAGTTCTGCCCGCTTCCGTAACCGAACAAGTTGAAATACAGATAAAGTACGAAGGTTATATCAAGCGACAACTTGCAGGAGTAAAAGAGATGCTAAGGCTTGAAGAGCGATCCATTCCTCTTGATTTGGATTATGCAGTGATTAAAAGTCTTAGACTTGAAGCAAGGGATAAACTTAGTAAAATTCGACCACTTAGTATTGGGCAGGCCTCACGTATTTCTGGGGTTAGTCCTGCTGATATTACTGTGCTTTTAATTTATTTGGGACAAAAAAGTTTAAATAATGTTTTGTAAAACTGTTTCACGTGAAACATTGGAGGGAATGTATTGAATAACGAAGAAGTTCAGCTTTTAAAAAGTGGTGCTGGTGAATTCGGAATAAATTTGAGTGAAGACAATATTATAGCATTTCAAAAATTTACTGCTCTGCTGCTTGAATGGAATGAATTTATGAATCTTACGGCAATAACTGATTCACGCGAGATTGTTAATAAGCATTATGTAGATAGCCTTTCACTGCTTAAATATGTAGATATACCTATTGGTGCTACCCTTGCGGATGTTGGATGTGGTGCAGGTTTCCCTTGTGTTCCCCTTAAAATCGTAAGGGAAGATATAGTTATTACCTGTATTGATAGCCTTAATAAGCGTATAAAATTTCTTTCTACGCTGCTTGATACACTGGGCATTGAGGGTGACACTTTGCATATACGTGCCGAAGAAGCTGGTAGACAGAAAGGCTCGCGGGGTTTTTTTAATGTTGTAACCGCCCGTGCCGTTGCAAACTTACCATCACTTGTGGAATACTGCTTGCCTCTCGTAAAACAGGGAGGAATATTTATAGCAATGAAAGGACCGGATGGTGAGCGAGAAGCTGAAACTGCAAGAAAAGCCATTAAGGAGCTTGGCGGCTGCCTTAAAGAGGTACACAGCTTTATATTACCTAATACTGATATGCAACGGACACTTATTGTTATATCTAAAATAGGGCAAACTCCCGAAAGATATCCTCGTCAGTTCGTTAAAATATCGAAAGAACCTATTATTTGATGTAATTTGTCGAAAGAAATCGAAAGATTAATATTGTTAAATTATTCCATAAGTGTTATCATAGTACCATAAGGAATTTAAAAATGGGGTGATAGCCTTGTTCGGAACAAATATTGGGCAAAAGCGTGTAAACAGCGTTGTTAATATTCCTATTGCAAAGATTAAGCCAAACGCTCGTCAGCCTCGTAAGTACTTTGATAAGGATGCCTTGTTGGAGCTTGCTCGAAGTATTATGCAAAACGGTATTCTTCAGCCGCTCACCATCCGTAATTCGGAAGATAATATGTACGAGCTTATAGCTGGCGAAAGAAGGCTTCGTGCTGCACTGATGTCGGGTCTTACGCAGGTGCCTTGCATTGTAATTGAGGCTGATGATAACCGAAGCGCAGTGCTTTCTTTGCTCGAAAACTTACAGCGGCAGGATCTCAATTTCTTTGAAGAAGCCGAAGGAATAGTAAAACTTATAGAATATTGTGGCTTAACGCAGGATCAAGTCGCATCAAGCCTTGGTAAGACACAGTCCACCATCGCGAATAAGTTGCGACTATTGCGACTAAATCAAAACATAAGATCGATTATAATAGATTCAGGGTTAACAGAACGGCACGCGCGTGCAATGCTCCGCCTTGGTGAAGGTGAGCGAACTGCGGTATTAAAGCAGATTATTTCGAATGACCTTAACGTTAGCGATACAGAAAAGCTTGTAGAACAGTTGATTTTCCCCGGGCAAGCAAAACCAGATTCACATACTATCCCGATTATTAAGGATGTACGCATATTTTTAAATACTATTACTAATGCCGTAAATGTTATGAAAAAAGCAGGCATTGATGCGGTGGCGGTAAAACAGGAGTTCCCAGAGTATTATGAATACACAGTGCGTATACCTAAAGCCGCTGGGAAGACACAGACGGCGTAGATACATATTGATAAATTTGTAGTTATAATTTTGTTATCAATGTAGGGGTTGCATAATATGCAACCCCTACATTGATAATGCAATCTCGGTAAATCAGCAGGAACAGAGCCCCTGCCCTATGAATTTTCTGAAAATACGTTCATATTTATGCGTGAATTGTTTTTAGATTACTCTTTATTAAAGTAAAGAATATTGAAATGTTTCACGTGAAACATTTTGCAAAAAAAACATACCGATTTTCTTGGTTGGTGAAACGTAAAGTATACAAAAAGTATGTTGCATGTGTTTTTACTTTGAAAACAGAATATTCTGTGGTATAATAATTAACGTTGCTCATATTTAATGCACTGCAACGTAATTTATATTACATTTAGGGTAAAACTAATTTAGAATATGTAATCGACATTATGTGACTGTAGCGGGTTTCATAAATTTAGGGCGATTTAGGCGATTTAATAGGGAATAATACTGCTTTAAGACACCAGGAGGAAAACCAATGAGTAAAGTTATAGCCATTGCCAATCAAAAAGGCGGAGTGGGCAAAACAACCACAGCTGTTAATCTAACCGCTGCTATGGGCAAGGCAGGTAAAAGAATGCTTTTGGTGGATGCGGACCCGCAGGGAAACGCTACAAGTGGTTTTGGTATCAATAAAAGAAATGTTTTAAAATCAACCTATGACCTGCTTATTAATAATGGGATAGCCAAAGAGCTGATAATTAAAACACAGTTTGAAAACGTGGATATTCTACCTGCGAACATCTCGCTTGCAGGCGCAGAAATAGAGCTAGTAGAAAGCAATAATCGTGAAACTATACTAAAGCAAGGTTTGCTGCCAATTAGATTCGATTATGATTTTATTATAATTGATTGCCCACCGTCATTAGGGCTTATAACCATAAATGCGTTAACCGCGGCCGACACCATTTTAGTGCCGGCACAATGCGAATATTTTGCATTAGAGGGGCTTTCACAGCTACTTGCAACGGTGCGAACTGTAAAAAGACTATATAATCCAGCAATAGAGATCGAAGGTGTACTGCTAACCATGTTTGATGGCAGATTAAACCTTACTATTCAAGTGGTTCAAGAGGTTAAAAAACACTTTCCCCGTAAGGTATATAAAACAGTTGTGCCTCGTAATGTGCGTATTTCAGAAGCACCAAGCTTTGGTCAACCTGTAATTTATTATGATAAGGGTTCGCGTGGCAGTGTTGCATATCACGAGCTTGCACAGGAAGTGTTAGAACAAAATAAAGAGTATGCGAAAAACTGAGTAGACTTGTCAACTTTGCGAAACCCCATTTAGCCTGTTTCGGGGCTTCGCTTTTAAATATTTGTACTTTTTGCGGAAGAATGGAGATAATAAATGAAAAAGGGTGGACTTGGTAAAGGTCTAGATGCATTGTTTGCCGATAATTCGGCCGACTCTGTTCAGGGCTCCGCAGTTATGCTTAGCCTTACGGAAATTGAACCTAATCGCGACCAGCCGAGAAAGAACTTCGAAGTAGAGGCACTTTCACAGCTTGCCGATTCAATAAAGCAG
>Ga0209430_1002879_pt1 | contig 10500 bp, 3 predicted proteins | sample BarGraIncub1133A_FD_184504 | JGI IMG/M metagenome (GOLD analysis project Ga0209430, IMG submission 184504) | Arctic peat soil microbial communities from Barrow, Alaska - Barrow Graham LP Incubations 11-33A (SPAdes) (version 2) | ecosystem: Environmental > Terrestrial > Soil > Wetlands > Peat... | reverse complement strand
ACCCATAAGGTTTTGTGGAAAATCAAAGGAACGGTTTTTGACCAATTCGGCATACAATCCGCCGTCGGCACCGAAGTTGATGTCCTCGAAGAAGATGCCGTACATGTCGGGATTCACGGCAACCGTGGATTTTTTTGTCTGGATATTGAGGGTGGTCTGCCCCAATACCGAAAGGCTGAACAGCACTGCTGCGCCTGCAATCATCAATTTTCTCATAGGTTTATGGTTAGGTTATTCGGATTTCAGGTAAATGGGAATCAAACGCGGTGACTGAATTAGACCGGAAGGCATGACAGGCCACTTGTCGTAGGTAGTTTTCTGATAAAGGACGTCGACAATGTTGATTTCTTTGAATATGCGCCAGTTCACGCCTCTACGATCGTAGTCGGCAATGCGGTTGGCAGGAAGATTCGTCACATCGATGTCGATGGTGTTCATCTTGCCAGGTTTCAGAAATGAGCCCACTTTCATACTAAACGGTACGCTCCAGCTTATGCCCGCAGGTATTCCATTGATGTAAATTCTGGCACTTTCACAAATCGTACCCAAATCAAGCAACCAATCATCCGCCGATTTCTTGGGCAACTTGAATGTTAGGCTGTAACGGCCAGTTCCCATATAAACAGTAGCACTATCGGCTTGCAGGGTAGTCCAGGATACCGGTTCACCCTTCATGACATAGGTTCCCGGAATAATAGGTGCTCCTTTAGTGAATTGGAAATTCCAATCCCCTTTCAGGATTTGCATCTGAGCTTTGTTTTTATCTACCTTGACCGGTTTTGCCAAAGAATCTTGTGAAGTGGCCTGATAATACATCTTATTGCTTTCAAAAATCGGGTATTCGGCATCCGGAATCACTTCTTTGTCGTAAGTACGCAGAATCAAAGACTGTCCGGGTTTCATTTGCAGATAAATCTGTGTCTGTCCATTCACTGTCCGAAGTCTGGCCTTACCTTTTTCACTTGTCAACGGATTGAATATCATGGCTGATTTGGCTGGTGTGGCTATGGGAACCCAGTTGTCGATTTCCTTATTGGTGAGCTGAGACGTAAAATAGACTGTTCCATCCACCATGGAGCGACGAATGAATGAAGCACCAAAATCCTTCGTGAGCGATTCACACTTGCAACGGCCTGGAGCGTATTCAAGCATGTGTTGCAAGTTGGTTCCATACATGACCCAACCATTGTCGAATGGTTTGCCTGAATAATCCGAAATCCTCGGGGAAAACTGGTACTGAGCCAGCGCATCCTCAAGCTGTTGTTTGCGTTCTGTTACTCGGTACATTCCGGGAACATCTTCGGGAAAACGGTTAAGGAATGCCACCGTTGCTCCTTCTTTGGACATTTGCAGCAGCTTTTGCATGGTTTCCACCGGCATCACTTTGCAATCGGGAACGATGATGATTTTGTATTTACCACCCGGTGTCTGCACTTTCTTTCCGGTAACGGTAGCCTTTTGCAGCTGGCTGTCGGAAACGAAATCCAGGTCATAGCCCATTTCGCGGATGCTGTATACCATTTTCTGAAAATTGGGCAGTTTTTCCGAAATCTTATGGATGTCGAAGGTCACATAATTGCTTTTTCGGTAATTCTGCCAAATGTCGTAGATGGGCAGGTAAACCAGTACCTCATTATCGGGATTGCCAGACTGGAGAAAGGACTGGATTCTGGCAGCATAGTCATTCAGGCCACTCATGTCGCGGAAAATGGTGTTGTTCGGATTCACCTGAATGGAGGCGTAAAACATCCATCCTGGCCAAGCAGCATCCTTCGGTGTATAGGGTGAGCCATGATAGAATACACGGTTGATGCCGTTCAGAAACAACTGGTCTATTTCAGGCTTGATCTGAGAAAGGGAGGTGCGGAAATGCTCGGTCAGCCAAGTCATGCTTTCGCAGGAAGTAAGCGGCTTACCTGTCACATGCGCTGCTGAAGAGGCAAACTTCAGGGTCACCGGGTTAGAATCACTTTCTTTTATTCTCGCGTCCACACGTAATCCAGGAATGTCAAATCTGTTTTGACCAAAAGATTCACATTCAGGAATATCCATCGCAGCATACAAATCAAGCAACTGACCGGGTGAACCGTGTGCCTGATTCCGGGTGAGCGAACCTCGTGCATGAGCCCATTCGGTCCATGGAATGGTAAAATTAAACAGCAACATGTCGGAAATGGTTTCCCGGTAATCGCAAATCAAACGGGAAACGACAATGGGGTCACCGATACCAAGAAATTCGGGTAAAAAGTCGGAAAAATCGTACCCGCGTCGGTTTCTGAATTCATTCAGGAAATTTTCGGACCAGTCGGCACCATACACTTCGTAGGAATCGTTGAAAAAGGTATGAGGCCAGGCAGCTCCGCTGTTTACAAAAGCCTCATCGTAGCGTTTCAGGAAAACCTGAAGGGCTTCTTTGGACAAATGATCCATGACGTAGCCTTGTCCGCCTGGAGCCGCTCTTTTAACCTGTTGCAAGGTCTTGCCGGAAAATAGTACAAAGAGTTCACCATCCTTAGGAATGCCAAAAGTCAGCAGACTATCCTTGAGATTGGTCATTGGAAGTCTTTCGCGGATTCCGTCGGCACCAACAAATAAGATGGATAGGATTTTGGAAACCTGGCGTTGTTTCAGATCATCAGCCTGTATGACAAGTGTTTGTTTTTTAGTACTTCCTCCAGGCATTGCCTTTACCGGATACCGTTGAATGAATTCTTTGGTGGCTGCATGTTCGGCGTCGATCTGAGGGCCTCCAAAAGGCCAACCGGTGGCTCCATTCATGTCGACCTGCATGTTCAGCCGCTTAGCTTCTGCTTGGGTGAATTTGAGCATTTGCATCCACTTGGGTGACAAATAATCGATTTCATTGGCGTCATTGCCTTGAACGCCATAAATGGGCGTGATTTCTACGCTGCCTATGCCTGCCTGAGACAATTGCTCCAAGTCCCAGGTCAAATTAGGTTTATCGACGGCACTGCCCATCCACCACCAGCGAACACCAGGCTTGTTTTCGGTTCGGATTTCCGGCCAAGCCGTGTTGGCGGCAGAGACCGGAGAAATAACTGACAAAATCACTAATAAACAGGCAAGGGCCCATCTGAATTGTTTTTTTTGCATGGTTTTATTTGTTTGGAGTGGCATTCAGTTTCGGTTTCAGTTCATCGGGAGAATCCTTAGTGTACAGGTTCACTTTACCGGCAACTTTTGTGAAAAGGTCGCTCACACTAGCTGCATCGACCGTATACTCGGGACGGAACTTATTGGAGTTCATGTAATTGATAATACTAATAAACAATTGCCTGGCAACTGGTCTGTTTTTAAGATCGCTTTCCAGGTCGGCACTGCAAACAATCAGCCTTCCCTGCCCGACTTTCGCTTCAAACAGCATACCAATCTTGCGGTTCACAAACCAGGTATCGATGGATTGTATCAACGGTTGGAATCCCTTGGGGAAATCCGTAAACTGCATCACCTGCGCTTTATTCATGATTTCCCACCATTGCAGGTTGGCATAATAATCGGTCGGAAAATCTTTGAAAATGGGATGATTCGGATTCACTAAAATACCCGTGGTATGCGGTGGACGCATTTTGAACCAGGAAGTGTTCCAGAATATCGGGGCAAGCGTCTGAACGACTTCTTTACCGTAGGTGATTTTACCAGCCCCAAGAATTAAAACGTCACCACCAGAGTTTAATTGATTGGCCACAAAGTCATTCCATTCATTGGCAACGAAAACGTTGTTCTTCAGTTTACTTAACAGGCTGAATTTATCTAAAAGGGCAGGCACTGATGGGTAGACGTAGAAATCCCAACTGTTCAGCCCTTCACAAGTATTGGTGGCCACTTCCAGCGTATATTTTCCTGCATTTTGGACAAAACTCAAATCAATATCGATGGAACCCAACGGAATGTTCAATCCGGTTTCAACGGTCTGGTCGGTCAATTTACCTTGAGCAACCACAACACCCAACGCGTTTTTCAGCACCCAAGTCGGTTTGATCGCCTGTTTTTCAGCAGCGCCGAAATAGGAAAGTTCAGCAGTTGCGGTCAAGTGTTCATCCGATTGCCAAACAAACTTGGAAGTACGAATCAAAGGCACGACCGGACCGCAGAACTGACGGAAATCACGGTCGTCGCAATACCCTTTTTCATCCCAAAACACATCCAGGACACCAACCAATGCTGTACCTTGTCCGGAATAGTCGTTCAGGGCCAACAGGCCAAAACCGGCATAATCCGGAGTACGTAGATTTTTTTCAATATCGTGTTTGTAGGCCAATACTTGCAGTTTACCGGATGCCATCATGAAATCGTGTCCCATTCCACCCATGTCATGGTCGGCCAAATCCTCTTGAAACAATTCGAAGTTGCGGGCTTTGTTCACACCCGTGTATTTTTTTATTTCATCGAAATTCGGGAATGCACACCATTGACCGGTTTCATGTGAAACAAAAGGCACTGAAACCGTATCGATCTTACTGCGGAAATCAGAATTGGATTCGGGCATGCCACGATCCCAATCCAGACCGCGAGCGCCAGCTTTGACATGATATTGGTTACCCGGCTGCCAAGCCCAACCACCACCGACGGAAGCACCGGTATAAACTCTACGGGAGTCTGTTTTCTTCCAATAGGACACAAACTTGGTCACCCAAGGCACCCAACGTCCAGCAGGTTCGTTACCTACAGCCATCATGCAAAAGGATGCATAGTTCCCGTATGCTTTGGACATACGAATGGTTTCATCCATCAGAAACTGATCCACCGGTTTGCCATTACCCAACGAAGAACCGTGATTTGGCCAGCTGGGGCCTTCGGGTTGAAGATACATACCAACCATGTCGGCAGCTTCGAAAGCGGCTTCAGGCGGGCAATAGGAATGAAAACGCATGTAGTTCAGTCCGTATCTTTTACAAATGCGGAATACCCTTTCCCAGGACGCAACGTCCATGGGTGCATAACCGGTCATTGGGAAATCACAATTTTCGACCGTACCACGCAATTGGGTTTTCCGGCCGTTGACATAAAACCATTTTCCTTTAATAGTGATTTCACGCATGCCGAACGTCAATGTCTTGGCTTCGACGGTTTTGTCTCCAGCAATCAGTTCCACACCCAGTTTGTACAAAGCCGGATCGAATTCGCTCCAAGGTTGCATCCCTTCGCCCATGGGCAAAGTTAGTTCCAAAGTCGAAACACCTTTTGGAAGGTTTACCATTTGTTCCTGACTGTCTGTTTCATGAGACGTTGAGGAATTGAAACTTTTAGCGCCGAAACGCAGGCTTCCCTTGAACACTTTGCCTGAAGTATTGTCCAAGCGTACTTTTATCAGTGCTTTCTTGCCTGCCAGATCCGGATAAACTTGCACGTCATCGAAGTATATTTTGGAACCGGACTGGAGCAGTATTTTGCCCACCACCCCATTCCAGTTCCCTTGTGTCTGGTCGGTAACGCTGTGTGAATCGGGCCCGACATTGACAAGGCCAATCCGGTTGTCAATGCGAAGCGAAATGGAATGTGTTCCCGGGTTGAGCGCAGAGGTCAGGTCAAAAACCTGCGGAACACAGTACGTGGAATCCTTGCCCATTTCCTTGCCGTCCACCCATACGCGGGTTATAGTGTGCGGACGTTCAAGTAAAAGGGTGATGTGACTGTCCTTCCAATTCTTGGAGATGACCACTTCTTTCCGATACCAAGCCACACCAATATAATGACGGTCAGGTGTGAGGAAAAACGGGAATTTAACTTTCCCTTCCTGGCGGTATTTGGCAAATGCTGGATTATAAAAAAAGGAACTATCGTATAGACTGCCTGTCCATTGTGTTTTTAATCCGGGTATGTCGCCTTTAAGGTTTTCAGGCATGGAACCGGGCAATTGGACGGTTTCGGGAAGGTTTTTTAAGAACCAGCCAGCCTGAACACCTTCATCATTGCGATCTATTTGAAACTGCCAGGTTCCGTCGAGCGAAATTTGGTCCGTACAAAATGCCTTATTGAAAGGAAAAACGCAAATAAGTAGGATTGAAAACAGAAAGAAGGGTGTCTTTTTCATCATCTAAGGTTTGGATTTTGAATGTTCAAAGTTAGGAAATATCAGCAACATACCCAATAGAATATTGGATGAAATAGCACCTAAAGGGTTTATCATGCCATAAAAAAATCCATCGTTTTCTGTAGGATCAACCAGACAGAAAACGATGGATTTAGTACAATAGGTAGCTTATCGCGGCAGCAGCAGGAAACTGAACGAGTAATCCATATACGGCAGACGATATTCAGGACGCGGCCATGCACCCCAGCTGTTTATGCAACCCAGACCCATCTGAAACTGGTCAATGCACAGATTGGTCGCATCTGACTTAGGAACTTCCGGTGAGTGGCGTTGATCCTTATCCCAACCATCATCCAATGATTCCATGGTATAATGCAGTGCAGACATGGAAAGTGGAGCTTCGGAACGAATCATCAGCCCTCTGCCAGCCGTGTTGAGCTGTTTCCACCAACGGATATCGGTTTTGTTACCGGTTTCCTGCGGACGGATGTAGGAATAGAACTGTTCATCGGCTGTTTGTTTGTACAGGCCCAGATCGGTGACATGATTTCGGTCGATGTAGTTTTCGATGGGTCCACGACCATAATAATCGGAGATATCAAAATTGTAGGGCATCTGCAGACGCATACCAAAACGGAACATTTCAGATACTTTCGCGTCTTTGGAGGCAATCAGTTGTTGGGTTACCAGAATGACACCCGTGTTGCTGATTTTGTAGGTCAGGTTCAATTTGGCAGAAACGGCTTTAATTTCATATTCTACTTTGATAACGATCAGACCGTTTTCAACAGTATCTTGCATTTTGGTCTTTTTTATTTCCGGATTGTTCCAAACTGCGAATTTACGTTGCAGACTTGCACCTATGTCATTATCTGTCGGAGCACGCCAGAAGTTTGGGGTCATTTCCGTACCCGGCATCATCAAATCTACTCCATTCACGGTGTATTTAGTCAAATAACCGCTGAATTTGTTGAATTCGATGGCAAAATTGTCACCCAAAACCCGCAAGAAATGGTAATCATTGTTTCTAACAGTCGGTTGCGGAATAACGACATTGCTGGGTTCACAGTTCTTCAGTTCAAGAGCCTGGAATGACACAGGACGTACTGCCAACTGGTTGGAAGCGACCTTGAATCCCGCCGGTAAAAGGTTTTCAGCCGATTTCAACTTGAAAGAAACGTTCAGCAGAAGTTCCTTACCCGGACAAACAGAAGTTAAATCATAAGGGAGTTGAACCTTTACACTGTCGTGAGCATTCACTTTCAAATCGGTCAAACAACCTGCTTGAACGGGTTCTCCGTCAGCCAATAATTGCCATTCCAACATGTAGGCGGATAAATCGCGGAAGAAATTTTCGTTGTAGACGGTAATCGTACCTTTCAGAATATCTGCAGCCGTAGCCCAGATATTTTGGTAAAAATGGCCCACTTCATACATGTGCGGATTGGGCACACGGTCAGGACTGATGAGTCCGTTGTCCACAAAGTTGTTGTCGGAAGCATCATACTTGTTGAAGTCGCCACCGTAGGCATAAATTTCAACTCCGTTCAATCCTTTCCAGCGTTGTGACTGGTCCACAAAATCCCAGATGAAACCGCCCTGGTATTTCGGATACTTGCGGATCAGATCCCAGTATTCTTTAAAACCACCGTCGGAATTACCCATGGAATGGGAATACTCGCATTGGATAAGCGGCTTTTTGGGATCGCTTTTTGCATACTTCTCACAGTTGTTGTAATCGTAATACATCGGGCAGAAAATGTCGGTGAATTCACTCTGTCTGGCTTGTTCGTACTGAACCGGACGGGAAGTGTCTTCTGCCTTGATCCAGGTGTAACATTGTTCGAAGTTCGGGCCGAAGCCGGCTTCATTGCCCATTGACCATACGATAATGGCCGGGTGGTTGAAATTCCGTTGCACGTTGCGGGAATTGCGTTCAAAATGAGCCAACTTATACTTCGGGTTTTTAGCCAGCGTGCGGTCACCGTAACCCATACCGTGGGACTCGACGTTGGCTTCAGCCACCATATAGATACCGTATTGGTCGCAAAGGTCGTACCAGAAATTGTCGTCCGGATAATGGCAAGTGCGTACGGCATTGATGTTGAATTCTTTCATGATCTTGATATCCTGGATCATCCGTTCTTTGGAAAGGAAGTAACCGCGGTCGGGATCCATTTCGTGACGGTTTACTCCCTTGATCAGGATGGGCTTGCCGTTCACCAGCAATTGAGCGTTTTTGATTTCAATCTTGCGGAAACCAACTTTGACCGGAACGACTTCCAGAACGTTCGTTCCTTCTTTCAAAACGGCTTTCAGAGTATAAAGAACCGGGGTTTCAGCCGTCCATTTGGCGGGGTTCGTCACTTGGAGCGTGGTAGTCAGTTTGCCTGAACCCTTTACGCTGCCTTTAGCCACTTCCTGACCTTTAGCGTCACAAAGAATCAGATCGGCCTGGCCTGCTTTGGATAGCTGAACATCCACTTTAAGGGTAGCATCTTTATATTGTGCATCCAAATCGGGTGTGACACGGATATCGGCCACGTACGAAGCGTTTCGGGCATAGAGGTAGCAATCTCTAGCCACGCCGCTCAAACGGAAAAAGTCCTGATCCTCCAGATACGTGCCGTCGCACCATCTAAATACTTGGAAAGCAATTAGGTTCTTGCCCGGTTTCAGAAATTTTGTGAGGTCGAATTCGGCTTCCAGTTTGCTGTCTTCACTGTAACCAACAAATTTTCCGTTCACCCAGAGGTACATATTGGACGTAACCGATCCGAAATGAGCCATTACGACTTTGCCTTTCCAGTTGGCTGGTATCTCTATTTCACGACGGTAAGAACCAACATGGTCGTTTTCTTCCGGGAAATTCGGAGGATCGCTGCGGAATTGGTTCCGCCATGGATAGCCGGTATTGACATATTGAGGATCACCATAGCCGTTTCGTTCCCAAATACCTGGAACCTGCATCGTCCCCCAGCTTTTGTCGTCAAAAGAGGTTTTCCAAAAATCCATAGGACGGCTAGTGGCATCCTTTACCCAAAAGAAATTCCAAGTGCCGTTCAGACTCATGAAATTCGCTGATTTTTCCGGAACTCCGGCATTGGCAGCGGCCTCATTTTCGTAGGCAAAATAATGGGTGTGCATGGGAGCACGATTAACCTGATTGATTTCAGGATTTTTCCATTCGTCACTTTGGGCGAACAGAAAAACGCTCAGGCAAAGAAAAGTTGCTGAAAAGATTGCTTTTTTCATGGCAAGGTTTGAAGTTATTAATAATGAATTCATGTGGATCACTAATCTACAAAAATAAGACTAAAAAAATAGCAAAAGGATTGATTTTCGGTCAAAGAAGCTATACAAATAAATCTCAATTGTCTTTGGTAATGGAAAAATATACAAAAAATATCCATAAAATGCCTAGAGGGTAGTGTTTTTCATTCATTTATTCTATTTTCGTAGCACAAAAAAAAACACATCCGTTAATGGAAAAAATAAGCACCGTTGAAGTCCTTGAATGGGCAAAAGAGTTTCTCTCCAAATCCGAAAAAGAAATCACTGTAGACGAAATCAAAGAACAAAAGAAATACGCGATACTCATTCAAAATCCCAATGACAAAATCCTGCTTTCAAAGATGCTGGATGAGTCTTCCCAAATCCATGACAACCGGAAGCTGGCCAAACGGATGAAAAAGTTGATCGAGCATTATGGTGTCCCTGCTTTTTTTAGTTCTTCCGATGCCTTCCTATTGAAATTGTTCACCGCTTTCGGCTATTGGTTCGACTTTATCTCCATCCCCATTTTCAAGCAACGTCTGCGCATGGACACGGCCAAAGTGATCATCAACGAAAAGGCGTCCTTTTTGAACAAGCATTTGAGCGAACGCCGAAAGCAACAGATCGGACAGAATGTCAATCTGCTGGGCGAAGTTGTTTTGGGGGACGGTGAAGCTAACAAACGCTATGAACACTACTTGGAAGCGTTGAAAGATCCACAGATCAATTACATATCCATCAAGATTTCCGGCATTTACGCCCAGATAAATGCTTTGAATTACGAAACGAACAAACTGGACCTCTGCGAACGACTCGCTCGCATTTATAAGCAATCCATCGACTTTCCGTACATCGACGAAGAAGGAATGGCACATGCTAAATTCGTCAACCTGGATATGGAAGAATACAAGGATGCTGAACTCACACTGGATGTTTTCAAAACGGTTCTCACTTTGCCGGCATTTAAGAATTACAAAGCCGGCATCGTGATACAAGCGTATTTGCCCGACGCTTACCTTTTCCAAACCGAACTCTTGGAATTTGCAAAAAAACGGACTGCGACCGGCGGTGCTCCGCTCAAAATGCGTTTGGTGAAAGGAGCCAACCTGCAGATGGAAAGCATCACATCCTCTCTCAAAGGTTGGGAAAACCCAGTTCTGCACAACAAAATC
>Ga0209430_1002878_pt1 | contig 10502 bp, 6 predicted proteins | sample BarGraIncub1133A_FD_184504 | JGI IMG/M metagenome (GOLD analysis project Ga0209430, IMG submission 184504) | Arctic peat soil microbial communities from Barrow, Alaska - Barrow Graham LP Incubations 11-33A (SPAdes) (version 2) | ecosystem: Environmental > Terrestrial > Soil > Wetlands > Peat... | reverse complement strand
GATATGCTGGACTTTTTCGGTTTTAACGGCTACCAAAGTGACTACTCTTTATCCAGGGATACTTCCAATCGCGCTTTTTATAAAATGTCCCAGAAACAATTTCGACTCCTGGCCGATTTCAAAGGTTCTTTGCCCATTGAGCATCTATATTGGGAAGCTAGTTACAATTTCGTCAACTACAAGAATGGATCTGTTGATTATGATAAATTGAACGAAAGCAGCGACCTGCCGGACGTGACAACAAGCTTGTATGATAAATACGTCGGATGGAACATCTTGAGCGCAAAAGAAGCAAACGGAGGCATCGTCAGTGCTTTCAAAGCAGGGCTTTTATACGATACCCGCAACGCTTTGAACAATCCGGACAAAGGGTTCAGCACGGAAGCTCTAATTGAAGTTGCTCCCGGATTTATGAATGAAAGCCCTTATGCCCGTTATTCACTGATGCACAAACACTACCAAAGTCTGATCAAAAACCGTCTAAACCTGGCTGTCCGACTTGGCGTTCAAGGGAAAATCGGCAAGAACGACCTTCCATTTTACCGTCGTACGGTGTTCATGACTCCTTTTGCCACCCGTACCAGCCCGACCGCCTTGGGTGGTGCCAACAGTTTGCGTGGAATCATGCGTAACCGAGTCGTGGGTGACGCCTTTGCATTGGGCAACTTCGAACTCCGTTGGAAAGTTCTGAACTTCACATTCATCAACCAGAACTTTTACCTGGGCGTTAACGGATTCTTTGACACCGGTTACATTCTTGATCCGATAGACTGGGATTTATCCAACCTGACCCCTGCGGAAAAAACAGAATATTTCAATCTGGATACAAAAGACAGTTTTCATTCCGCACTGGGTGGCGGGCTTAAAGTGGCCATGAATCAGAATTTCATCATCTCAGTTGAAATGGGTAAACCGCTGAATGAAAGTGACGGATCCAAGATGGGAACATACATCAACCTGAATTACCTATTTTGACGAACATTCATTCGAAAATTACTGATCTTTGCAGCCCATCTTTCTGATGGATTGATTACTTTTGCAAAAAATACCAAGATGAAAAAACTAGAACGTATAGTCGCTGCCAAATTACTGAAAATCAAAGCTGTCAAACTGCAACCATCCAACCCATTCACCTGGGCTTCCGGTTGGAAATCCCCGATATATTGCGACAACCGTAAGACGTTGTCCTACCCTGACCTTCGCAACTTTATCAAGATTGAACTTGCTCGCATCATCCGCGAAAAATACGACAGGGTCGATGCCATTGCCGGGGTTGCGACCGGTGCCATCGCTCAGGGCGCCATGGTTGCCGAAGAACTCGGACTGCCCTTCGTCTATGTACGTTCTTCACCAAAAGACCATGGTTTGGAAAACCTGATTGAAGGAGACCTGAAACCACGGATGAAAGTCATTGTTATTGAGGATCTCATTTCTACCGGTGGCAGCAGCCTGAAAGCGGTGGAGGCGATCCGCAGGGACGGCAGTGAGGTAATTGGCATGCTTGCCATTTTCACGTATGGTTTCCCGGAAGCTGAAGAAGCTTTCAGCAAGGCCAAAGTGGAGTTGACCACCTTGAGCAATTACGATGCTGTTCTCGAAACGGCTCTGGCCACCAACTACATCCACGAGTCTGAATTGCAGGCCTTGCAGGAATGGCGCAGTTCGCCTTCCACCTGGCAACCCAAATAATTCCGGACATGACAGAATACACCAGTGATATTCAGCAGATTCCCTATTCTGCTGAACGTATCTTCTCAAAGCTTTCCGATTTGAACAACTTGGAAAGTGTAAAACCTTTGATTGAAGGTAAAGTCAAGAATTTTACGTTTGACATGGATTCCTGCCAGTTCAAGGTGGATCCGGTAGGTACTGTCGGCATCCGGATTGTGGAACGAGAGCCGTTCAAAAACATCAAACTGGAATCCGTCAAATCTCCCGTAGAATTTTTTGGCTGGATTCAGCTACAGGAAGTTGCGCCAGAAGATACCAGACTAAAACTGACCTTCAGGGCAGATATCCCCATATTCCTGAAAGCCATGATTTCAGGCAAACTGAAAGAAGGCATCAATACCATAGCAGAAATGCTCGCCAAACTTCCTTACTGAACATTACGCTCAATTAAATCGTACTCCTGCATGAAACTATGGGAAAAGAATAGCACCGTTGATGAAGCCATCGAACGGTTTACAGTTGGAAAAGATCCGGAAATGGATCTTTATCTGGCCAAATACGACGTGTTGGGTTCCATGGCCCACGTTACGATGCTTGAAAGCATTGGCTTGATTGATGCAGAGGAGTTGCCCTTGTTGCTGAACGAGCTTAAAAAAATATATAGAGCCATTGAAGAAGGTCGGTTTGAGATTGAACCCGGCATCGAAGATGTTCATTCCCAGGTAGAACTGCTATTGACGGAATCTTTGGGTGCAACGGGTAAGAAAATACACAGCGGACGCTCCCGGAACGATCAGGTCTTACTGGATTTGAAATTGTTCACACGAGCTGCCATCAAGGAAACCTTTGAGTCCGTGAATGAACTGTTTGAAGTGTTGATTTCGCAAAGCAATCGCTATAAAGACGTGCTGATGCCCGGCTATACACACTTGCAGGTAGCCATGCCCTCTTCTTTTGGTTTATGGTTTGGCGCTTATGCGGAATCGTTGACGGACGACTTGCAGGTTCTTTTAGCCGCCTACAAGGTTTGCAATCGCAATCCCCTGGGTTCTGCTGCAGGTTACGGCTCCTCTTTCCCATTGAACCGTCAGATGACCACCGATTTGCTGGGTTTTGACGGATTGAACTACAACGTCGTTTACGCACAAATGGGCCGTGGTAAAATGGAACGGACGGTGGCTTTTGCTTTGGCCTCGATTGCCGGAACCGTATCCAAACTGGCGTTCGACGCCTGCCTGTTTACCAGTCAGAACTTTGGATTCATCAAACTTCCGGCTGAATTCACGACCGGATCGAGCATCATGCCGCACAAAAAAAATCCGGATGTCTTTGAATTGACCCGTGCCAAATGCAATAAAATCCAGAATCTGCCACAGCAGATTTCAGCCATCACAAACAATCTTCCATCTGGCTATTTCAGGGATTTGCAAATCATCAAGGAAGTATTCCTGCCCAGCTTTGGAGAACTGCTCGATTGCCTTCGCATGACCTCCTCGATGTTGGCCAATATTGAGGTCAATGAACATATTCTGGACGATAAGAAATACGTATACCTGTTCAGTGTGGAAGAAGTAAACCGTCGCACTACCAAAGGGCTGCCTTTCAGAGATGCGTACAAGCAAGTCGGTCTGGAAATTGAGGCCAATCAGTTCAACCCTGTCATGACGGTAAACCATACGCATGAAGGAAGTATCGGGAACCTTTGCAATGATAAAATTGCTGAACACCTTCAGCTAATCGCCGGCCAGTTCCATTTTGAGCAGGCAGAGCAGGCAGAAAAGCGACTGTTGGGGGAGTGACTGATAAATTCAAGGGGGAAACAGGTAAACCTGATTCCCCCTTTTGCAATCTTAAACTACATGAAAAACGAGTTTGCCTTCAACATATCCATGCATTCCCTTTCAGGTTAAGTTCGCGTAAATTGTTATTATTCTTTTTCGCTGAGAAACCTTTTCACAAAGGCCATAGATAGTTCAGCAATTCATTTTTACACGACAAAGATACCTACTCCGTTTCAGGAAAAAAACGTAGAATCGCTCATTATCACTTCTTTTCAGATTAGTGAATTGTTTCGTCTATTGCTATTTTACTTTTTTTTGTTAACATTGCATAATCTTTTATTCAACTACCCATGAGACACTTGCTCTTGGTCGAGGACGACCCCTTTCTTAGAAATGTCACCAATGAACATCTAATCCGTAATGGTTATGAAGTAAAAATGGCCATCAACCTTCAAATGGCAAGGGAGTACTATGAAATGCATGTATTTGACTTGATTCTCCTGGATCTGACATTGCCTGACGGGGACGGTTTTGACTGGGCAAAGGAAATCACCCAAACTTCTTCCTGTCCGCCGATAATGTTTCTGACCTCCCATACAGACATCACCGATTTAAAAAAAGGGTTTGAACTGGGAGGAGCCGACTATATGAAAAAACCCATTGACATGGAGGAGATGACGCTTCGAATCAAACGTACATTGAGCGACTTCAATACCGGATCGGGACAGGAACGGATCATTGGTGAATACCTGTATAACCCGGTTTCACACGTCCTGACTTACAAAGGTCAAAGTACACTCTTAGGACAAATGCAGGGTGCTGTGCTGGATGATCTAAGTGTTTGCATCGGTGAAGTCGTCACCAAAAACGAATTGCTCACCAAACATTGGGGAGAAGCAAACTATTTCACATCCCGCAATCTCGATAGCGTAATTGTAAAACTACGGACCCATTTCAAAAAGGATTCCAGAATCTTTTTTGCAGCCCTTAAAAGGAATGGTTACCGCTTGTTGGTGAGTGATCAACTCCTGAGTTAAAACCGATTCCAACCTAAAACAAACGAGGTTGTATCCTACAAAAGATACAACCTCGTTTCTGTTTAAAGCACTAATTACTTGATGCCGTCATCGTAATCGTCGTTTATAATCTTCATCTGACGTTTCTGCACTTCGTAAGCGATAGGAGTTGCAATGTACAAGGTGGAGTAAACACCGGTGATTGTACCAACCAACATTGCAAAGGCGAAACCGCGGATAGTGTCACCTCCGAATAGGAATAGGATCAACAATGTGATGAATACGGTCAGAGACGTACTGTATGTGCGAAGCAGGGTTTGATTCAGCGCTTCGTTCAACACGCGCTTCTTGTTACGCTTCGGATACAAGGCAAGGTTTTCACGCACACGGTCAAAGATTACCACCGTGTCATTTACGGAGTACCCGATAATAGTCAGGATGGCCGCAATGAAGTTCTGGTCCATTTCAAGGGAGAAAGGCACGAAGCTGTAGAACAAGGAGTAACAACCGATAATCAGCAGTACGTCATGGGACAGCGAAGCAATAGTACCCAGACTGAATGCCCAATTCTTGAACCGAACCAAAATATAGACCCCCATTACAATAATGGCAAGGAATACAGCCCAGTATGCTGACGTTTTCACGTCATCAGCCACCGTTGGACCCACTTTCTGAGAGTTGACAATGTGTTGTTGCACAAACTCAGCTCTAGACGCATCGGCTTTCAGATAGGGTTTCAAGCCCTCATACAACATAGATTCAATTTCGTTGTCTATGGTCTGGCTTTCGTCAGCAATCTTATAGTTGGTCGTGATACGCACCTGTTTATCATTCCCAATGGTGATGACAGATACAGAAGCATCCTTAAATACACCCTGCAGTGACTTACCGATAGCACCTGTTTTAACAGGCTGATCAAAACGAACAATATAGTTGCGACCTCCGGAGAAGTCCACACCTTGGCTTACACCATGGAACACGAGAGAAAGAACGCAAACTGAAAGAATCACACCTGAAATATAGTAACCCCATTTACGGTTACCGATGAAATCAACTTTCGGTGCCTTGAGCAGGTTTTTGGTCAGATTCGTGGTGAAGTCTTCATTTTTCAGTTTATCCTTGGCAAGAAGTGCTTCATAGATGAGGTGTGTTACAAATACACCGCAGAATACGGAGGTGATCAGACCGATAATCAGGGTCGTGGCAAAACCACGGATAGGACCTGAGCCGAAGTAGAACAGAATGACACCGGTCAGCAGGGTCGTAATGTTACCATCCATAATGGCCGAAAGTGCATTCTTGTAACCGTCGGCTACCGCCTTCTTAATGGTTTTACCCGCATGAAGTTCTTCCTTGATTCGCTCATAGATAAGCACGTTGGCGTCAACCGCCATCCCTAGAGTGAGCACCATCCCCGCGATACCCGGAAGGGTGAGGACAGCCTGGAACGAAGCTAGGATACCCATCATGAAGAAAGCATTGATCAATAAACTGGCATCCACGATGAGACCCGGGATGAGACCGTAGTTGATCTGCATATAAAGCAGAATCAGGACAAAAGCTACTAAGAAGGAAATGAACCCTGCCTGAATGGCTTCTTTACCCAAGGAAGGACCAACGACGTCTTCCTGAACAATGTGTGCAGGTGCCGGCATTTTACCGGATTTCAGTACGTTTGCCAAATCCTTTGCTTCAGCAGCAGATTCAAGACCGGTGATTTCAGAGCTTCCGCCGGAGATTTCACCCTGTACGCGAGGGAAAGAGTACGCATAGCCATCCAATACGATAGCGATGCACTTGCCAATATTATCTTTGGTCAGACGGCCCCAAGCTTTAGCACCTTCTGCATTCATGGTCATATTGACCTTGGCAGAACCCGTCGTTTGGGTAAAGTCGTCGGAAGCATCCGTAATGACATCACCACCCAGCGCTGGTTTGCCTTCACGGTTGGTGACCTTTAAGGCAATAAGCTGATAAAGAGAAGCCTTTTTGTCGACAGAGTTTACACTCCAAACAAATTTGAGGTCACGCGGCAGAAGCTCTCTGACTTTCGGATTGTTCAGATAGGTATTTACCATTGAAGTATCACGCCCCAAGGCATAACCTACCACAGGACCTGAACCAACGCCTTTTTCGCTTTGGTTGATCTGAAGTACGGCAAACAAGGGATATTCTGCTTTCCATTCTTCGGCTGTCTTTTCTTTAGCAGTCGTATCGGTTTTGCCCAACTTGGCAAGCAATGCGTTGTCCTTAAGTAGATTCTTAGTAGTATCTTTCACCGCAACAGCAGCTTTAAACGTGCTGTCCTTGGCCGGTTTCGCGGTCTTGTTCAGGTCACGGATCAGGTTGTTGGCCGAAAGGATGGATTCATAGATTTCACCTAAATCGTACGTTTCCCAAAATTCCAGGTTGGCAGATCCTTGGAGCAGCTTACGAACACGGTCCGGCTCTTTGATACCCGGAAGTTCGATCAGAATGCGCCCTGACGTTCCCAATTGCTGGATATTCGGCTGAACCACACCAAAACGGTCTATACGAGTACGCAATACGTTGAACGAATTCTGGATGGCACCCTGAACATCTGTTTTGAGGACCTTGACCACGTCTTCGTTGGAAGTGGTGGGATCAATACGGCCTTTCATTTCAAATGTACTGAACACAGCGGAAAGACGAGCTCCCGCATCCAGCTTATGATACTCTTCCACAAACAGGTCGATAAAGTCTTTCTGGCTTGATTTTTCCCTAAGGGCTGCATTGACCAACGCTTTGTTGAACGTTTCATCCTTGCTGTTGTTGGAAAGGGCACGAATGATGTCCGGAACAGAGATTTCCAGCGTTACGTTCATCCCACCCTTCAGGTCAAGACCCAAATTGATTACTTTTTCACGACATTCTGCGTACGTCAGACCCACATAAACCTTCTCCGTTTCCATCGAATCGAGGAGATAGGCCAGACGGGTCGGGTCACCTTTTGCCATGCTTTCTGCCTTTTTCTCCACGCGAGTGTTCACGAAAGAAAAGGACAGATAGTACGCACAGACAATGGTCAAGAGTATCGCAAAAACCTTTACAAATCCTTTGTTTTGCATGTTATATTACGTTTTTATTGATATGATTTCTAGTAGATTTTTTTACGAACCGCAAAGATAAACTATTTTTTTATAGTCAGGGGCACCGTCAGGAAAAAAATCAAAGCCCTCGACGTTTCAGCAACGCTTCCGGATTGGGTTCGGCACCTCTGAACCGACGATACAAAACCATAGGATCTTCGCTGTTTCCTTTTTCAAGAATGTTCTTACGGAAAGAGGTGGCCGTCTGTTGGTCAAAAATGCCCTTTTCCAGAAATACGTTGAAAGCGTCGGCATCCAGCACTTCTGCCCATAAATAAGCATAGTAACCAGCTGAGTATCCGCCGCTGAAGATGTGGTTGAAAAACGCACTGCGGTAACGGGGTACGATTTCTGAAATCAGGCCGATGCTGTCCATGGCTGAGCGCTCAAAGGCGCGGACATCGAAATCCTGTTTTTTGGTGATGGTATGCCAATCCATGTCGAGCAAGGCTGCAGCAACCAGTTCCGTCGTTTCAAATCCCTGATTGAATGTTCCGGATTTCTGAATCTTTTCAATCAGATTATCAGGAATCGTTTCTCCTGTCTTATAATGTTTGGCATATAGTTTCAGAACTTCTGGATTCATAGCCCAGTTCTCCATAATTTGGGAGGGCAGCTCTACAAAATCGCGCGGAACACTGGTGCCGCTCACGGAAAGGTAACGGCATTTGGTCAGCATGCCGTGCAGGGCGTGGCCGAACTCGTGGAACATCGTTTCCACTTCGTCCTGATTCAACAGAGAAGGTACATCGGCAGTAGGTTTCGTGAAGTTACCCACATTGTAGATGAGCGGACGCACTTCCTTACCTTTGTACACATATTCTTCTCCGAAATTGCTCATCCAGGCACCTGCGCGTTTGCCGGGCCGGGGGAAATAATCGGAATAGAACAAGCCCAGGTAGGAACCGTCACCATCCCGCACTTCAAATACTTCCACGTCCGGGTTGTATACTGGAACGTTTTTAACAGGTTTGAATGTAATGCCATAGAGTTTGTTGGCCACGGTGAATACCCCCTGACGCACATTTTCCAATTTAAAATAAGGACGGAGTTCAGCCTCATCCAGATTAAATTTGGCTTTACGTACTTTTTCAGAATAAAACCACCAATCCCAGGCCTGAAGTTTAAAGTTTCCGCCTTCTGCATCGATCAGGACCTGCATTTCGGCCACTTCTTTCTTGGCCTGAGCCACACCCGGTTTCCATATCTTATCCAAGAAAGGCATCACTGTTTCCGGATTCTTGGCCATGCATTCATCGAGCACATAGGCAGCATGTGTCTGGAATCCATACAGTTTGGCACGTTCCAGACGCAGATTGACGATTTGATTGATCAAAGCCTTGTTGTCATTGGCATTGTCGTTGTCGCCCTTATTGATGTATCCTTTGAACATTTTTTCCCTCAGACTCCTGTTTTCTGCGAATTGCAGAAATGGAATCAAGCTAGGTTTTTGAATGGTAAACATCCATTTCCCTGCCAGACCTGCGGCTTTGGCTTCCTCAGCTGCTGCATCAATCGAGCTTTGAGACAGGCCGGCAAGGTCGGCTTTGTTGTCAATAACCATTCTAAAAGCGTTGGTTTCTTGCAACACATTGTCCGAGTATTTCAGCATCATGGAAGACAAAGCCTTATTGATTTCGCGCAAACGTGCCTGATCGGCCGCATTCAACCCTGCACCCGAACGGATGAATTCCTTGTAGCATTCACTCAGGACCCGTTGTTGTTCCAGATCCAGCTGGATGTTAGCGCGTTGGTCATAAACCGCTTTCACACGGGCAAAAAGCTTGGCATTCAGATAGATGTTGTCGTTGTGTTCCGAAAGCATCGGCGTTACTTTCTCGGCAATCTGATCCAAATCCTTATTGGTTTCGGCTTCGGTCAGTCCAAAAAAGACTGCTCCGACTTTCCGCAAGAGTTCACCGGAGAAATCCAGTGCCTCAAGCGTGTTTTCGAACGTCGGAGCCTTTTGGTCAGCGACGATCGCCGCAATTTCCGCATCATGTTGCTGAATGCCTTTCAAAAAGGCTGGCATGTAATGCTCCACTTTTATTTTGTCGAACGGAGGTGCATCGTAAGGAGTTTTGTAAGGGCTAAAGAATGGGTTCTCAGCAGAAAGGGCTGCAAGTGTTGTCATGGTGAACACGCTTAGCAGGATGAAAAAACGGTTTCTCATATCCTGTGATTTAGTTGAATGAATGAATTCAGAACAACAAAAATAAGATTTCTTTTTTACCTTTGAATCCTATAACTGACAATTCTGAATAAAAGATGGCTTATACACCCTCTACTAACCGTTACAGCAATGGAATGAACTATTCCTACTGTGGAAAAAGTGGCCTGCTGCTGCCAAAGATTTCGCTGGGACTCTGGCACAATTTCGGTCACACTGACAACTTCGAGCACAGCAAATCCATCGTTGAATTTGCCTTTGACCAAGGCATCACCCATTTTGACCTAGCCAACAACTATGGCCCGCCTGCCGGTTCTGCCGAAGAGAATTTCGGTACAATTTTTCGCAGCTCCCTTTCTGCCCACCGTGAAGAAATCATTGTTTCGACTAAAGCCGGCCATTTGATGTGGGATGGTCCGTACGGCGACGGAAGTTCCAGAAAGAATCTGATTTCCAGCCTCAACCAGAGCCTGAAGCGCTTGGGCATGGACTACGTGGATATTTTTTACTCCCACCGCTACGACGGAGTCACACCCATCGAAGAAACCATGCAGGCGCTCATCGATATCGTCAAATCCGGGAAGGCACTCTATGCCGGCATCTCCAAATACCCGCCCGAATTGGCTGAAAAATGCTACCGAATGCTCGAATCACAGGGCGTTCGTTGCCTTGTTTACCAAGATCGCTACAGCTTGTTGGCCCGCGAAGTCGAAGACGGCGCTCTGGAAACCGCCGCCCGCAACCACATCGGCTT